>RCNJ01000268.1_pt1 | contig 29693 bp, 24 predicted proteins | sample 2041171 | NCBI WGS metagenome assembly RCNJ01 (sample SAMN09708213, study PRJNA481090) | feces metagenome | biome: feces | host: Pygoscelis adeliae | place: Antarctica: Rookery Lake | collected 2010-03-01 | reverse complement strand
CATGATGCGGTCCGGTTGGGCACTGAAAGCGTCCCAAGTGCTGCTGCTGCGCCGCCCAACAGTGGTGGCGCCCTCAATTTGGGCGGAGGCAGTTGCGGTTCCGAGGACGAACCCTTCGGGTAGTTTGCGCGCAAGCGAAAGGGGGTCGGGGCGTTTCACAGCTTCGTTAAACATCGTTGTCTCCCGGTACGAACTTCATTGTTCGCGAACTGTCTGCGTGACTGGGACGTTCGTCCCAGTCAGGCCTACCCTAGGTGTGGCAGCACACGACCGCAAGACCTCGGGAGGACCACATGGCACGCACCCCCGTTGCAGACCGCCGCAAAGAACTCATCGCCGCCGCCGTGCGCGTCATCGGCACCCGAGGGCTCTCCGGCGCATCCACCCGCGCCATCGTCGCCGAAGCCGGGATGTCACTGGCCAGCTTCCACTACGCCTTTACCTCACGCGACGAACTCCTCGACCTGCTCATCAAAGAAGTGCTCGTCCGCGAAGAAACCGCCGTCCTGCCCGAAGAACTTGCCGGCAAAACCCTGCAAGAACTGCTCGAAGCCGGCCTCATGGGATACCTCAACCACCTCCGCGCAGACCCACACCACGAACAAGCCATGCTGGAACTCACCCAACTTGCATTGCGCTCGCGGCAAGAAATGGCCCAAGACCAATACAGCGAATATGCCCGCATTGCGGTCGCGTCCCTGGAGGTTGCAGCACAGCACACCGGCTGCCAATGGAAACCATCCGTGGAGACCGTCGCCCGACTGCTCGTGGCCCTCACCGACGGCCTGACGATTAGTTGGCTCGTAGACCGCGATGACGACGCCGCGGAAGGCCTCGTGCGGATTGCAGCGCAGTCCATTGCGAGTTTGGCAGCAGCGTAGTTTGCGCGTTCCGCCACTGACCGGGGACTACAGCGAGTTCCCTTCTTATGTGCCAAGAATTGCCGGCACCCATGCAAGCCGGATTTTTCTGCGGCTGGGCCGCGATTCGGTCGGGGCAGAGCAGCGCACCTGGCGCTATGCGGCCGCGCAGCGGGGCGTCCAACTCTTGCCAGACACGACGTTCTACGACCTCGTTGATGAAACTCCGTGAAACTTCCACATGGTGGGCCCCACGGGGCTTGAACCCGTGACCCGAGGACTGGGTCCACTTGCGCACCACGAATCCGAAGGGGTCGACCTTCGCCACTGTCTGGCTGCGGCAGCGCATCACCCAGGACCAGATCCAAGGCCATCGGTCGACAATGCACTTCCGCTTTTGTATCGTTTCTACATGATGGGGAAGAGCATGGGGCATCCGCGCCCCCCATGGGTCCGTGCTTTCGTCGGCATGGCATCGTTGCTCGCACTGGTGCTGTCTGGTGTCTCTTTGGCTGGATCAGCACACGCCGAGAGCGAGGTGCCGATTCACGGTCAGGCCCTGACCCGGCCCGAGACGGATAGGGCCAGCAACGAGCAGGATGTCCTCATCAGCGTGCACGGGGTGCGCCGGGTCGAGAGTGCCACCATGGTCTACTGGTCGGTGGGGTACATGCCGGACACAAGGTCCGGATCCGATCGGCGGGAGCTGCTTGAGTCCTTCGGCAGCGAAGCTACTCTGTCGCCCCTACGCTCCGGTGGTGAGGCGATGGGTAATGTTGCCGTCATCGACGTCACCGGCAAGAAGGCGTACACCACGCTCTACACCAGCGACTCGCTCCACGACTGCGTGTGCCAGGCCTTCACCAGCGCCCTGCCGGATGAACCGGAGCCGGGCACGGCGTACGTCGCGTCCTCGGCGATCGCACCCATCCCTGAAGGGCTTGACACCGTCACGGTCCGAGTCGCTGGGCAGGCGTTCCCCGATGTCCCGGTCGAGGAAGGCCCCATGGAGCCTGCTGTCGAGACTGGAGAACCGATCGTCGTCGGCACGGGCTGGCCGGAGGTCGACACCACGGCCATTAATGAGGTCCCAGACCCTTCCGAGTACATCTTGCCCCTGACAACCCATGCGAACGTCGACAACTCCGCCATGTCGAAGCGATCCGAGGCGGACTCCCGCTCACTGGACCTGTCTGCGGACGTGCTCTTCGACACCGACGAAGCAACGCTGACGTCCAAGGCCGATAGGGAGATCCAGACCGCCGCCGACGCGATCACGGCAGCCGACGTGACAGGAACGCTCACGGTGACGGGGCACACTGATTCGCGCGGCACCGCCAGCCACAACCAGGACCTGTCCGAGCGACGGGCGCAGGCGGTCGCTGACGCTCTCGGACCGCTGCTGCCCTCCGACGTCACGCTCACCACCGACGGCAAGGGGCAGAGCGAGCCCGTCGCGGACAACGACACCGACGAGGGCAGGGCGCTCAACCGCCGTGCGACGATCACCCTGCCAGGAGATGCCTGATGACGAAGACGAAGATGGCCGCCACGGCCATACTCATCGCGCTGAGCCTGTCCGCCTGTGCCGGTCGGGGATCCCTGGACGAGCCCAATGAGCCCACCAGCAGTAGCGAGAGCGCTGGGACCAACAGTAGCGAGAGCACCACGGCACCCCCCAAGGACCGCAGCGACGAGGTCTTCAGCAACTACGAGCAGCCTGAGGTCCTCGGCTCGACCTCCGGCACCGTCAACCTTGGAGTCGGGTCTCACCATCGTCAGTTTGAGGAGGATGTCACCTTCGAGGTGACCGGGGTCACAGTCGCCTCGGACGTCACCATCCTGCGCTACCAGCTCAGCGCCGACGACGGGGACGCGGAGTTCGGAATGGAGGGCCGGTTCTGGTACGACCAGCCTGCCCTCCAGGTGCCGGGCTCCGACTTGCAACTGCAGACCGTCACCGCAACCTTGCCCGAGCAGGACAATGCGGAAGCTCAGGAAATCTGCGTGTGCACCTCCGTGCGCTCGGCCGGCGAGCACCCGCGGCCCCAGACCGTCGTTTACGAAAGCCTGCCCGAGGACGCCACCACCGTCGACGTCATCCTCCCTGGCCTCGATCCCGTGACGGTGCCCGTCACCCGGTAGATGATGGCGCGGGGTGGCACACATACGCCCGACCGACGACGCCACCGTTGCGAGACGAGGCACCATCGCGGGATCAACCAGCAGGAAGACCATCGACCTCGAACGCGGCGTCCATAGTGGCTCTCCGTGCAGCCCGCTTAAGCGCGCGTTTGGCCGGTCAGCGGTGACAGATGACGATGTTGTCCTGTGCCTGCCAATTGAAGGAGCCCTGCCACTTCGATCCACGCGGTGGCGCAAACCCTGATTTCATATGACATGCGTCACGTCCAGGGGTGTGGAGTTCGGAAACCGTCAACGCACTATAGGTCGGCTCTCACGGTCCATCAATAGACCAGAAGGGCTGCGCGGCGTGGGCCAGGTGAGGGACGAACCCAAAATCCTGACCCGAGCTCCAGGGTCTTGACGACCTGAGCAGGTTGCTATTCCAACAGTGGGCCCCACGGGGCTCGAACCCGTGACCCGCGGATTAAAAGTCCGATGCTCTACCAACTGAGCTAGGGGCCCTCGGGGGTCGAGTGTAGACCCCAACGGGGGATGGTTTCACCTTGTGTTCAGATTGTGGTCCTCGGGTTGCATGCAGCGCTCATGGCTGAAACGTTGGTACTGACCGCAAGGCCGTTCGTGAAGCGTGCTTCCGGATCGGTCCCCAAGGCAATGAGAGGAACACTCGTGCTCACTCTGACCGATAACGCCCGCGCCGCAGTCAAGGGATTGGCTGACCAGGCGGACCTTCCAGAGACCGGCGGGCTACGCATCGCCGAGTCCGCTGCCCAGCAGGGCAACTTTGAACTGTCACTGGTTCCAGAACCACACGAAGATGACCACGTCATCGACGCGGGTGAGGCCAACGTATTCGTTGAGTCGACCACCGCACAGGTACTGGAAAACCAGAGCCTCGACGCTCAGGTGTCCGAAGAGGGCACCGGCTTCAGCTTGGCACCACGCATAGCTGAGTAGTTTTACCGGCACATTCTGTGCCTGACAACGGGTCGTTCGCATTCAGTTGCGAACGGCCCGTTGTCGTCTGCAGATGGTTCGTCCCAGGCGGCTGCTAAAGTTTCGTGACCTTGGGGGTGCCGCGTGGCGATCGAAGTTTCACATCTGCGTAAAAGTTACGGAAACCTTTTAGCAGTGAAAGACCTGTCGTTCAGCGTTGACGCAGGATCCGTTTTTGCATTCCTTGGCTCCAATGGTGCGGGTAAGACCACCACAATTGGCTGCATCACCACGACACTTGCTCCTACCTCAGGCAACATTCGCGTAGCGGGCCACGACGTCGTCAAAGACGCACACGCCGTACATACTGAAATCGGCGCAGTCTTTCAAACTTCACTACTCGACCCGCTGCTGACAGTGAAAGAAAACCTCACCGTACGCTCGGGTTTCTACGGGCTCACTAACAGGGACACTGCTGTCCGGATCGACAAACTTGCTGAACTCGTCGGGCTCGAATCGTTCCTTGACCGCAGGTACGGGCGCTTGTCCGGTGGGCAGAAACGCCGCGCAGATATTGCCCGGGCACTGATCCATGAGCCTGCGGTCGTCTTCTTGGATGAGCCCACTGCCGGGCTGGACCCGCAGTCGCGCGAACGCATCTGGGCCGCAATCGAACAATTGCGCGAAACGCACGGAACGACGGTCTTCCTCACCACGCACTACATGGAAGAGACCGAACGCGCGAACAAAGTCTGCATCATTGAAAAGGGCGAAATTGTTGCGCAAGGAACGCCAGCAGAACTTCGGGCAAAGCACAGTTCCAGCGTCTTGACGGTTCGCTCGACGCAGCCCGCCCTCATCCTGGCCGAGTGCCACCGGCGCGGAATCGAGCCAAACCAGGAGCGTGATGACATTCACATCCCGGTACGGTCCTCAGCACACGCCCGGGAGTTACTCACTGCGTTGGACCCGCAAGACTTCGAATTCCGGCACGGCACCATGGACGATGTATTTCTGTCCGTGACAGGCGGTGAAGTGGCATGAAGTCTGTTGCGCTCCTCACCGGTCGTAACCTTCGAATCTTCTTCCGGGACCGCTCAGCAGTGTTCTTTTCGCTGCTGTCCCCGCTGATTCTCATTGGCCTCTATGCACTTTTCCTCGGCAACCTGCAGGTGGAGAACCTCACCGCACAACTACCGCAAGCCAGCGCCGATGACGTCCGATGGTTCGTGAGCACCTGGGTGTTTGCAGGGATCACGATGATCACCACGCTGACGACCGCCCTGGCGACACTTGCCGTCTTCGTGGACGACCGGGCAACCGGACGATTCAACGATTTTGCGGTGTCGCCGATTCGTCGCTGGCAACTGACCCTCGGCTACCTCGCGTCCACCCTGATCGTCTCGGTGGTCATGGCGATATTTACCGTGGTGGTCGGCCAGGTCTTCTTAGCGATTCAGGGCAACCCGCTGATGGGCTTGCCACAACTGGCGGAGTTGCTTGGTTACATTCTGCTGGCGAGCGCTGCATATGCAGCCCTATCCAGTTTCGTGGTGACCTTCGTGAAGAGTTCAGGAGCCTTCGGCGCGCTATCGACGGTTGTCGGCACGATGATCGGGTTCCTCGCCGGTGCTTACATTCCGGCGGGCGCCCTCACAGTGGGCGTGATCAACATCATGAACTCGATGCCCTTCAGCCACTCGGCAATGCTCATTCGAAGGCCCTACACATCGGGCGCGCTTGAAAAGATCACTGGTGGGCAACCCGAGGCCGCCGACTCGATCCAAGAGTTCTACGGCATCACGGCGAGCGTCGGCGGCTTTGAGATCACTGCCGGAATAGCGATTGCTGCGCTGATCGTCGTGACGCTGGTCTTCACTGCGTTCGGAACATGGCAGTTATCTCGCAGAATCCGTTAACCTGCCACGGCGTTGAACAGCCACCAACCGCTAAGCGCCAATGCACCCACCGTGACGATCAGGAAAAACCCGACCCATAGCAGCGCCGGGGTGTGGGTCAACGAACCCAGCTGATCCGCATCTGAGGTGCGGGATCTGGTACGGCGGCGTTCGCTTTGCAGTTCAAGCACCGTCCGAGGCGCGCCAAAGAGCAAAAATGCGGTGATGAAAATCGCCGCGGCAGCGAGCACTTCTTCGGAGGCCAACCATGTGAGGGCAACCAGCAGCACACCGGACACCAGAATTGACCAGAGACCAAACCAGTTCCGAATCTGTACGAGCGTTAAAGCCAGCACCAACACCAGCAGCCAGAGCACGGCACCCGCGTAGCCACGCACCAGCAGCGCCGCTGCGCCCAGTCCAAGCAGTGCGGCGGCCGGGTAGCCCGCTGCAGCCGTCAAGAACATGCCGAAGCCGCGTGGTTTACCCACGGACAGGGTCACCCCTGAGGTGTCCGAATGCAGTTTGATCCCCGAGAGCCGACGCCCTGAGAGCACCGCGGCAAAGCCATGGCCGGCCTCGTGCACAATCGTCACTACGTGCCGAGTGATGCGCCAACTCGTGGGCCACGCCACCACAACAAGGGCTGCGAGCACACACCATGCGGTAATGACCGCCGATGGCAACTCGCCGGAGGTGGTGGCGCTTTGCCAGATCTGCTGAGCAACACTGATGACTTGGTCCACAGCGCTATCCCACCACGGCCGCCAACAAAGCCCCAAGAGGCGATGTTTTCGCAGCCTGGACGTGCCACGGCCTTCCATGGCATGGACCAATGGTGCATACTTGTTTGATCAGGGTTGCGCGAGACTGCGCACCCAGCGTCGTGGAGTTCCGCTCAGCCGCTACTGATGAGTCGCCCATTGAGGCGCCCGGTGGCCTGAATTCTCTCTTGCGGCGGTCCACTCCCGCTCCGGGAACGCGCCATTGTTGCGCTCTGCTTGGAGCACAATGCCCGAAAGAGGCTTTTACTTGTCTAGTTCTTCCCCCGCTGTTTCGGTTGCGCCCAAGGCCCAGCCCACGTCGTCCGCATCCTTTGCAGACTTCGACCTCCCCGCAGTTCTCGTCCGCCAGTTGGCCGACTCCGGAATTGCCGCACCCTTCCCCATTCAGACCGCAACACTTCCGGACACCCTCGCCGGGCGAGACGTCCTGGGACGTGGCCGCACCGGTTCCGGTAAAACCCTCGCGTTCAGCCTGCCAATGGTGACCCGCCTGGCCACCCAGCCAAACCCCGACGCCGGACGACGTCGCGCCGGCCGCCCCCGCGGCCTCGTGCTCGCCCCAACACGGGAACTGGCCAACCAGCTCAACGCCGTAATGGAACCGCTGGCCAAGGCCATGGGCCTAGTCACCACGGTGATCTTCGGCGGGGTCAGCCAGGGCAAACAGGTCAGCGCTCTGAACGCCGGCGTTGACATTGTCATCGCTTGCCCCGGCCGGTTGGAAGACCTGCTCGGTCAGAAGTGCCTGTCGCTTGAAGCCATCGACATCACGGTGCTGGACGAAGCCGACCACATGGCTGACCTTGGCTTCCTACCCGGTGTGAAGCGCATCATGGACCGCACCCCAAAGCGCGGCCAGCGCATGCTGTTCTCCGCAACGCTAGACAACGGCGTGGACCAGTTGGTGAAGCGTTACCTCACCACCCCGCTCACGCACTCTGTGGACAGCGCCGAATCACCCGTTTCTGCCATGACGCACCACGTGCTGGAAGTTGCTGACGCCACGGCTAAGAAGGACGTCGTCTCCCAGTTGGCATCGGGGTCAGGCCGCCGCGTGCTGTTCACCCGCACCAAGCACCAGGCGAAGAAGCTTGCCAAGGCACTCACCGCACAGGGCATTCCTGCGGTTGACCTACACGGCAACCTCAGTCAGCCTGCGCGCGAGCGCAACCTGGCAGCTTTCTCCAACGGCACCGCCAAGGTCATGGTTGCCACTGATATTGCAGCGCGTGGCATTCACGTGGATGAAATTGAACTCGTGGTGCACGTTGACCCACCAGCCGAACACAAGGCATACCTGCACCGCTCCGGACGCACGGCACGCGCCGGCTCCGGCGGCGACGTCGTGACCGTCATGCTCCCAGAGCAGCGCGGCGACGTGCGCAGCCTGACCCGCTTGGCAAAGATCTCGGCTCGTCCCACTCCGGTGAAGCCGGGGGACAACACGGTGATGAGCCTGGTAGGCGACGTCGCTGCGTACGTGAAGCCAGCTCCTATCGCTCCGGCGCAGCCGCGCCCACAGCGCAAGGCGCGCCCTGCTGGCGCAGGTAAGGCCGCTGGCTCAACTGCCGGCCGTGGCCGTGGTGGACAAAGTCAGGGCGGGCGTGGTCGTGACGAGGGTCAAGGCCAGAGCCGCCGCTCTGACGCGGGTTCCCGCCCAGGCCAGGGTCAGGGTGGTGGCCGCTCCGGTGGTCGTCGTCGTGATGACAGCGCCGGTGCCAGTTCCACTTACTCCACCAGCTCCGCACCTGCACGGTCCGGCGGTGGGGGACGCAGCAGCCAGGGCGAGAAGCGCTCGCACTCCGCGGCTGACATTTCGCGGAACTCCCGCGTTGGCCGTCGCTGACACAGTCGTAAATTAACCGCCGTGGGCGCCGCAGGGAATCCCTGCGGCGCCCACGGCGTTATGTTTGGTGCCAAGGTGCGCGAAATGACAATCGCGCCGGTTGGCGGGTTGAGTAAACAGTATTTGTCACGACTCTGAGGTGGATAACGTGAGTTTGAGCATGGAAAAGGGCAATCAGTTCGTATCGGAAACACAGTCTCCCGAAGGTGCGGCGACGTGGAAACAACAGTTGGACGAGTACGCGCCCGGCGCTTCCGACTGGGTGGTCGGTGCCGTTTTTGGCGGCACCTACCAGCGTGCAGGCCTCGATATGCGGGACCGTCAGATGTTAACGATGTCAGCCTTGGCCGCTATGGGTGGGACTGAGCCACAACTCACCGGCCACATTAAGACGGCGGTTGATGTGGGTGGAATGAGTAAGGAAGACGTCGCCGAGTGCTTCGTTCATCTGATGCCGTATATCGGAGTTCCGAAGGTTCTTGCCGCAATGCGGTGCATGAATGCGGCATTTGACGTCGAGTCTGCTGACTAATTAATCCGAGGTAGTTACTACCCGCTCGTTGGGTGCAAAATCGGCGAGTGCCGTAAAATAGATGTCATCCGGCGGGTACCCGAGAAGACGGAAGTAGGTTCTGCACATGAATTACGACGTCACCAAAACCGACGACGAATGGCGCGTTGAACTCAGCCCCCAAGAGTTTCACGTCCTGCGCGAAGCCGGCACAGAACGGCCGGGCACGGGCGAGCTCCTTACTGAGGACCGCACCGGCATTTACAGTTGCCGGGCCTGCAGCGCCGAGCTGTTCCGCAGTGAAACCAAGTTCGACGCCCACTGCGGCTGGCCAAGCTTTTACGCACCGCAGGACTCCGACGCCGTCGTCCTGAAGCCGGACCACAGCATGGGCACGGTTCGCACTGAAGTGCTGTGTGCCAAGTGTGGTTCCCACCTGGGGCACGTCTTCGACGACGCCCCGCAGACCCCCACGGGGGACCGGTTCTGCATGAACTCCGTGTCGCTGTCCTTCGACGCAAAGTGAAGGCACAAACGCTGCTGGTGCGAAATCGCACCAGCAGCGTTTGTCACTAGCGGACGCCTGAGCTCAGGACGCAGACCGTTAAACGGTGCGGCCCATGTCTTCAAGTTCGCGGTTTTTGGTTTCCTGCACCTTGAAGAACACGAAGAAGAACGACAGTGCCGCAAAGGTGCCGTACGTTGCGTAAACCACGCCGAGGCCCAGATTTTCTGCCATGGGCGGGAAGGTGACGGTCACTGCAAAGTTGGCCAGCCAGTTGGCAGCCGCCCCAATTGCCAGGGCGGTGCCACGGATCCGGTTCGGGAACATCTCCCCGAGCAGCACCCACATAATCGGCCCCCACGAGGCTCCGAACGAGACCACAAAGAGGTTCGCTGCCACCAAGGCAACAGGGCCCCAAATACCGGGAAGCGAAATGTCTTCTCCGCTGCCTGAGGCTTGCAGGAACGCCAGTGCCATCGCAGCCAGGGAGAGCGTCATCCCCGCGGAGCCACCAAGGAGCAGCGGCCGACGGCCGATTTTGTCTACCAAGGCAATGGCAATGAATGTCACCGCAACGTTTGTCGTTGCAGTGATGACGGACACCATGAACGAGTCCGACTCGTTGAAACCAACGGACTGCCACAGCGTCGTGGAGTAGTAGAAGATGACGTTAATCCCGACGAACTGCTGGAAGATCGCCAGAATGATCCCGACCCACACAATGGGTTGCAAGCCGAAACGTGGACCCCGGATGCTCGCTTTCTCGTGCTCCGTGTCCTCGTGGATGGAATCGCGGATGGCGGTGATTTTGGCGTCGATATCGATGGGCCCGAGCACGGAGCGCAGCACGCTGCCGGCTTCGTCATCTTTGCGTTTTCCAACGAGGTACCGCGGAGACTCCGGAACGCGCATTGCAATGACGCCGTATACGGCCGCTGGAATCACTCCGATGAGGAACATCCAACGCCAAGCATCCAACCCGAACAGACTGGCTTCACTCGCGCCACCCGCAGTCCCAGCGAGGACGCTGTCTGAAAGAAGTGCCGCGAAGATTCCCAACGTGATCGCCAGTTGCTGCAGCGAGGACAACCTGCCACGAATTGCACTGGGAGAGATTTCAGCGATGTAGGCCGGAGTGATCACTGAAGCGATTCCGATGCCGAGCCCGCCAATAACGCGCCACAGAATCAGGTCCCACACACTGAATGCGAAACCGGACCCAAGTGAGGAGACCAAGAACAAGACCGCCCCAAACAGCATCACCCGCGGGCGACCCCATTTGTCCGCGAGTTTGCCCGCGTACCAAGCACCAACGGCGCAGCCCAGCAGAGCGACGGCTACGGAGAAGCCCGTGAGAGTAGCGCCGAGTTCGAACTCACCCGAGATTGCGTCGACAGCGCCGTTGATGACGGAACTGTCGAAGCCGAAGAGGAAACCACCCACTGCTGCCGCAACTGAGAGCGCTGTGGCTCTGCGGTGTGCTTTGCGTGTTTCTGGATGCGTCTGTTCTTTCATGTGAGCCTCTCCCCGTCGCTTCCTGAATTACGAGCGCTTTCGTTCGTGCAGCATTGTCAGCGACACTGTATCGATGGCTGACACTTCTGGCGCGGGGAAGAGATTTCGTCGCCCCGCCATGCTCGACCCTCAAGCGGCTGAACAACTGCCTGGGGCAATTGACCCGGCGTTACGCGGTGAAATTGCGCACACCACGGCTGCCGCAATCGTTAATGACGCCCGAGCTCTGGAGGACCCAGAGGTAGTGGAGCGACTCGTCCGCTTGGTGGACACCGAAGGATTGGACACCGTCGCGGGTCTGTGGGCAGACAGCCCACCCAATACGCTGCCCGGCGCCCTGTGGCGCATGTATGTACTCCGGGACTGGGTGCGACGCGATCTGAACACCGTTGCACTGCGGTACCGGCTGGGCGTGCACGCTACTCCGGTCCAGGAAGTCGTGGCGGGTGCGGCCGGTACGTCGCCGCAGGACATGCTGCAGCTGGCAGACGCCGTGCTGTCCGGGGTTTTCGTTGACGATCTAGCAATTGCGCTAGAACGCGCCGGCGCATTCTGCAGAATCCTTGCCACCGGAGCAACATATGACGCTGACACCGTTGAACTGAGCAGTGAGCAGCGTGCGGCTACCATGACGCGCGGCGCAGACGCGCTGCTGCGCACCGCCGAGGAACTTGAAAACGCTGCCGGATTGTGGCGGGCTAACCGCTTGGACTGAGGCACAGAAGTAACGGGTGTGACACACGGAACCGGCTTCCATATTCGACACCAAAAGTGTGGGCCCTACAATAGAAGATGACACCGGGCTGCGGAACCCCCGGGCTCCATAAATAGCCGCTTCGAGCGGCCCCGTGCCGAGAGGCGCTCCCAGTCCGGTGTCACTTCAGCACCACCCAAGTTTTACGATTCAAGCCTCTAAATCAGCCGAACCTTTCCAGGCTGATGGGCCCCAGTTGTGTGTTCACACGATTCCTGGCCTAATCTTTCATTGTCATGCACCCTCTGCATCGGAGTTCGCTGTGCGTTTTCGCTTAACACCGCGTGATACATCCTTTTACGATTTGTTCACCGCCCAAGCGGAACTCCTCGTTGTCGGGTCCCGGCAACTGGGGGAACTCCTCGGTGCGGACCGCACGGGCCGCAAGGCGCTTGCCAAGGACCTGAACCAGACTGAACACCTGGCAGATGAGGCCACGCACTCGATTATGCGTCGGTTGAACTCGACCTTCGTCACACCATTCGACCGTGATGACATCTATGCCCTGGCATCCACACTGGATGACTGCATGGACTACATGGAAGAAGCCGCAGACCTCATCGTGCTCTACAAAATTGGCGAACTGCCGGCACGAGTTGCCGACCAGGTCGAAATCTTGCAGCGCGCCTCCGAACTGACAGCGGAGGCCATGCCGCAGTTGCGGTCCATGGGAGACCTCAGCGACTACTGGGTTGAGATTAACCGCTTGGAGAACCAGGCGGACAAGATTCACCGCAAGCTTCTCGCGCAGTTGTTTGAGGAGTACACCGACCCCATTGAACTGATGAAGATTAAAGAGGTCGTGGAGATCCTCGAAGAGGCAGCCGACGCGTTCGAGAAAGTTGCGAACACCGTTGAGACCATCGCCCTTAAGGAATCCTGAGTCAGGTGGAAGTTGCGCTTGTCGTTCTCGTCGTCGCGCTCGCGCTCGGGTTCGACTACACAAACGGTTTCCACGATGCCGCCAACGCCATTGCCACGTCGGTATCCACACGGGCGCTAACCCCGAGGGCCGCGCTGATCATGGCAGCGTGTATGAACTTCCTTGGCGCACTGCTGGGCGTTGATGTTGCGGAAACGATCGCAAAAGAGATTGTTAACCTCGAAGGAGCCGCACCTCACTCCGCCCTGGTTGTGGTGTTATGTGCCCTCATCGGCGCAATCACCTGGAACCTCATCACGTGGTGGTTCGGGCTGCCATCGTCATCAACCCACGCACTGATCGGTGGCTTGGTGGGCGCTGGTTTGGCTGCGGGGCTTGGCATCTACGGCTCGAAGATTGTGGACAAGGTCGTCTTACCGATGATCATCTCCCCACTCGTCGGGTTCATCGGTGGCTTCGTCGTGATGGTTGGGGTTTTGTGGCTGGTACGCAGCGCTGCTCCGGCTAAGACGAACCGTCGGTTCCGGCACGCACAGACTGCCTCAGCAGCGGCCATGGCGCTCGGGCACGGTCTGCAGGATGCCCAGAAGACGATGGGTGTTATCTACCTAGCACTGCTCACCGTGGGCGCGGCCAATGTGGATAACGGCATCCCGCTCTGGGTCAAACTGGCTGCGGCAAGTGCAATCTCACTCGGTACTTACTCTGGCGGGTGGCGCATTATGCGCACGCTGGGGCGCAAAATCATCGAACTTGACCCGGCACGTGGTTTCGTCGCGGAAACTGTTTCTGCGTTTGTGCTGTACTTCAATGCGTTCATCCTGCACGCACCAGTGTCGACCACACACACCATTACCTCAGCGATCATGGGCGTGGGTGCCACAAAGCGCCTCTCTGCGGTTCGCTGGGGTGTGGCGAAGAACATCGGTATCGCCTGGGTACTGACAATTCCGGCTGCGGCTCTGGTGGCGGCAGTGTTCTTCTGGATGCTGCATCCGATCCTTGGTTGATCCCCTGCCACAGGCGCCGATACCTCTCGCTGTTCGTGTTGTCAGTGGGCACTGTTTGAATGGAACCTATGTTTTCGCCCGCTGACGTTGCCAACCTCGTTGGCCGGGAAGTTTTTGCACGCGGTCAGGACTACGTCCAGCGCGGCATGGTGCTGAGCGTTGCGCACAAGCCTGGTGGTAACACCATTGTTGGTCAGGTGCGCGGCTCTTCAGGCAAGCAATACGTGGCCGTCATTGAGATGTCAGCAGCAGGGGTCACCGGGTCTCCTCGCTACGGCAGGTGCTCCTGCCCAGTCCGACTGAACTGCAAACACACCGTTGCCACTCTGCTCGCGTACCGCGCCAAGCACACGGAACTACCCAAACAAGAAGCAACTGCCGACTCCGACGACGAGTGGGAACGCACCTTTGCGCACTTGCTGCAGCCAACTGAACCCGCACCCGCCGTCGTGAAAGACGACGGCAGCCCCGACCTCACCCGGGTGACTCCTGTGGCGTTGCAGATTGAACTTGAGGCAGGAGTGCCGCCCCGCTTGGCCATGACGCCAGCAATCATGGGGCAGACGGGCCGCTGGATGCGGTCAAATATTTCTTGGCAGGACATCCGCTTCCTTGGCTACCGGCACGGCTCATCAGTGCCACCGGACCACGTTGAGGTGCTGCAAACTATTTGCGGCCTCGCCGGCGCAAGTTCCAGCTATTACGGACCGCCCAAGGTCATTCACGCCGATGAGATTCACGGTTCTGCGCTCTGGGCTGTTCTGGATGACGCACAACGGGTGGGGCTGCCGATCATCGGCCGTGACCGAGAACAAACTCCCGTTCTCATGCAGGAGCGCCCTGCGCGCACCGAACTGGCCATCACCCAGCAGAAGTCGGGCCTGGCGGTGACGGCCACGGTGCAACTTGATGACGAAGTAGCTGGGCTGCGCCCCGCAGACCCAGAGCACACGGTGCTGCTCGGCAAACCAGCTTTGGGGCTGTTCATTTGGGCAGACCCTGCTCCGGCCGCCAAAACAGGTACGAAGAAGGCTGCGCTGACCGCGCCCACCAGGGAGAGCACCTTGGCCTTGGCTCGGCTGCGCACCGCACCGGACGACACCGTGCGTTCCTTGCTAGACCGAAAGGCGCCCCTGGTCATTCCAGAGGAAGCCGCGGAGCGATTCCTGCTGCGGGTGCTGCCGGCGCTACGTGCCCGCGTGGACGCCGTCGTCATCGATCCTGCGGTCAAACTCCCTGCAGCGCCCAAGCCCAGTTTGTGGCTGCAGGCGACTCGCCTGCCCGATCACGTCACTTCTCTTTCGTGGCAGTGGCGTTACTACACCGACCCGGAATCCTCCGCTGACGCTGCGACTGACGCCGATAGTGACCCGGTATGGCCGCCGCAGCATGAGCCAGCGTTTACGGTGCCGCTGGGCGTGCCTGTCACCGACACAATGCGCGACCAGCAGGCGGAAACCACCATTCTGCAAGAAGTGGCAGGGCAGTGCCCTCGCCTGATGGACGTGCTGGAAGCGGACGCGCAGCAGCGCTCCAGCCTGTTCCGGCTCCCGGAGCAGCGCGATGCACAGGGTGGTTTTGCTGCGGTCGAACTACGCGGCATGGACACTGCCCAGTTCTTCACCGAAGAACTGCCGCACCTGCGCGCCCTAGGACAAACACGAACTGACTTAGGCGTTGAGGTCACCTCACAGGGCGCTGTTGACCTCATTGATTACCGCTATGCCACCGACGTCGACGTCGAGGTCTCCACCACAGAACTTGACGACTCCCGCGACTGGTTTGGTCTCGGCGTCACCATTCGGGCTGGGCAGCAGGTGGTGCCGTTTGCCGACGTGTTCACGGCCATTGCGAACGGGAAGACGCACCTGCTGCTGGTGGACGGTCTGCACTTCAGTTTGGATGATGAGCGCTTCACGCGGCTGAAAGAACTCATTGATGAGGCTAAGGCGCTGCAGGACACCATGGGGGACACCCTGCGGGTCAGCCGGTACCAGGCCGGTCTCTTTGAGGAGTTAGAACACCTCGGACTTCTGGGTGCCCAGGCTGAAACGTGGCGCAACTCCGTTGCGGCCCTTGCCGACGGCGGACAGATCGAACCGCTGGACCCGCCGCCTGGACTGAACGCCACGCTGCGGCCCTACCAGCAAGAAGGCTTTGAATGGCTGGCCTTCCTGGCAAAACACCAGCTGGGCGGTGTCCTCGCTGATGACATGGGCTTGGGAAAGACCGTGCAAGGACTGGCGCTCATTGAGCACCTGCTGGGAGGCGAGCGGCCCGCGGGGAGCAAACGCGGCGCACCATTCTTGATTGTGGCACCCACCAGCGTGGTAGGAAACTGGCAGGCCGAAGCGAAGCACTTCACCCCCGGTCTGACTGCAGTAGCGATCACGGAAACTCGCAAGCGACGCAAAGCGCCCCTTCAGGACGCCATCGCCGGCGCGGACATTGTCATTACTTCTTATGCACTGTTCCGGCTCGGCTTCGAGGAGTACGACGACGTCGAATGGTCCGGCCTCATCTTGGACGAGGCGCAGTTCATCAAAAACCACCAATCTGTCGCCTACCAGTGCGCGCGCAGGTTGCTTGCACCCATCAAAGTGGCCATGACTGGAACACCACTTGAAAACAACCTGATGGAACTGTGGTCCATCTTGTCTGTTGTCAGCCCGGGCCTCTTCCCGCACCCGGGCCGGTTCACGGAGTATTACGCGCGGCCCATTGAACGCAACGCTGATGCGGACAAACTTGAGCAGTTCCGCCGCCGCGTTGCACCGTTCATGCTGCGCCGCACCAAAGAGGCTGTGGCCTCAGACCTGCCGGTGAAGCAGGAGCAGGTGCTGGAGGTGGAACTCAACTCCAAACACCGCAAAATCTATGACCGCTACCTGCAGCGCGAGCGAGCCAAGGTGCTCGGGTTGATCGATGAACTCAATGAGCACCGCTTTGAAGTGTTCCGCTCGTTGACACTGCTGCGGCAAGCAAGCCTGGACGTCAGCCTGGTCGATTCAGAGCATGAGGACATTCCGTCCTCCAAACTGGATGTCCTTTCAGAGATGCTTGAAGGCATTCTTGCCGACGACCACAGTGTGCTGATCTTTAGTCAGTTCACCCAGTTCTTGGGCAAAGTGCGGGATCGGCTTGATGCCGCCGGAGTGGAATACTCCTACTTAGATGGCCGCACGCGGAAACGAACCGAAACAATTGAACGCTTCACTTCAGGTGAAACTAAAGTGTTCCTCATTAGTTTGAAAGCCGGTGGCTTCGGGCTGAACCTCACGGCTGCTGACTACTGCATTCTGTTGGACCCATGGTGGAACCCCGCGGCTGAAGCACAGGCGGTAGACCGTGCCCACCGCATTGGACAGGTGCGGCCAGTGAACGTTTATCGAATGGTGTCCGCAGACACCATTGAAGAGAAAGTGATGGCGCTTAAAGCCGGTAAATCAGCACTGTTTACTAGCGTGCTCGAGGGCGGCACCGCACGCACAAGTGGCATTACCGCACAAGACGTCCGAGAACTGCTGGGTTAAAACCTGAATTCCCTGTAAATACGGCATGAAGCGGTATTTATCCGCGTTTTGGGCGTTTACTCAACGGCGGGTAACGTTCGGCGTATTGAGGTGCTAAACCCAGTACGAGGAGTTCCGTGAGCGGCTCGAATAGCCCCGATTCGTCCCAGCCAGAATTGGATGACGGCGCTCCTGACCAGCCACGGCAACCGGGTACTGACCTTAGTTCAACCGGACCCGATCCAGGGACCAAGGCGAAGAAGCCTGCCGGTGCGGTGCTCATAGTGCTGACTTGTGTGTTTCTCTTTGCCGCTGGAATGGGCAGCGGATATCTCAACTGGGGCACGGCAAACAAAGAGTCGCAGCCGGCAACTGCCACGCCGTCGACATCGTCCCCGAAGCGGGTTGTCGGCACCCGCGAGAATCCGCTGCCGATTGGCACTGAGGTCACGATCGACGACTGGACTGTCGTGCTGGACTCCCCACAAAATGGCACAACGATCGTTGCTGACGAGAGCGAATTCACCGACGTGCCGCAGGAAGGCTTCGACTTCTACCTCGTACCGATCACTGCCACATACCAGGGCAAAGAAATAGGTATCGCGTGGATGGATCTCAAGTTCAAGTTTGTGGGCAGTGACGCTCGGACCTACAGCAACGAGTGCGCCAGGTACCCCAACCCGCTTCGTGACGTTGATGAGCTATACAACGGCGGAACCGCCGAGGGCAACCAGTGCGTTGAGGTGCCGAAGGGTGCCGCCGGACTCTGGGTAGTCTCAACCGGGAGTAAAGACGCGGACAAGGTCTTCTTCAATGCGAAGTAATTCATTGTCGACTCCATCAGCAGAGGGATATCTGTGAGTAACCCAACCGGCTCTCGGTCGGAGCGAAAAGAAAAGCCGGCCGCTGGCGGACAAGACGTGCTGATGATCGCCGCCCTCGTTTGCGTCCTCGGGTTGGGCAGCAGCTACCTCCTATGGGGTAACGCCGGCGTTGAAGCCCAACACGCGGGTTCTACCGCGTCTCAACGGTCGACCAATCCGGAGCGTGTCGTCGGTACACGCGACAACCCGCTGCCCGTTGGTGCTGAGGCCACCGTTGGGGTGTGGAACGTCGCCATAGGGACACCAAAAAAGGCCACCAAAACGCTTGCTGATGAGAATCAATTTGGTGACCCGCCCCGAGAAGGTTTTGGCTTCTATTTCGTGCCGATCACCGCCACTTACCAGGGTGAGGACTCAAAATTGGCGTGGGGGGACCTCGACATCAAGTTTGTTGGCGACGACGCACGCACCTATAGCGGCGAATGCTCCAGACACCACGACCCAATGCGCGAAGTTGATGAGCTGTACAGGGGCGGGGTCGCCGAAGGGCTTCAGTGTGTTGAGGCGCCAATGGACGTTGGTGGACTTTGGGTTTTGTCGACTCCACCGCTGAGAACTGGAGACAGGGTCTTTTTCCGTGCGGACTAGTTCGTTGTTGAGGCCCGTCGATGCGCTGTCCGTATTCTTTGCAAGCGCCGTTATCTTCGCGTTTGGAATAGCTGGCAGCTACCTCATTTGGGGTGCCCCCGAACTTGAACCTCGGTCTGGTGTCGCCTCATCGCCAAGAGAGACAACGGAACCGGAGCAGGTTGGCAGCACCAGGGAGGATCCGCTGTCCATTGGGGCCGATGCCACGGTCGGGGATTGGACGGTGGTCTTAGGCTCGCCAGAAAACGGCACGAAGAGGGCCGCCGAGCAGAGCGAATACAACCATCCACCTCAAGAGGGGTTCGACTTTTATTTCATACCGGTCACTGCCACTTACCAGGGCAGCCAGGTAGGGCATGCAGGGGCCGACTACCTCGTTAAATTTGTTGGCGACGACTCCCGCACTTACAGCGGGGCTTGTTTGCTTTGGGATTCTTTCGACGATGCAGAGTATGAGGTCTACAAAGGTGGCGTTTACGAATACGAGGAGTGCATAGAGGTCCCCAAGGGCGCCATGGGGCAGTGGGTTGTCTCCAACCCTGATAGCAAGAACAAAGTTTTCTTTAGAGCGGATTAGTTCTGTGTTGCAAACTTTGAGTTGCCATTCCTCTTGACCGTGCGTTCAGGAATGTTGAGAAACGAGTGCCAGAGCCACAACCTAGCGCCCAAGAGTCGTAGACCATTTCTCAGTTTCTGGGCGGACTCACCACGTGGTCGGGCTTATCCGGCATAGTTGAGGTGCCAAGCCCCCAGATTCAGGAGAACCGTGAGCAACCCCAATTATCCAGCTTCATCCCAGCCGCAACCTGGTGACGGTTCGTCCGGTTATCCGCCGCCGCCCGGTGGCGCCACTCCACCCCCTTCTGGCCCCGGCTCGGCGCCCGATGCTTACGGCAACTCAACCAGCCAGCCGCAGGACTCAGGAAGCTATGGAACTCCGGAGCAATCCGGCTACGGCACCCCTGACCAGTCTGCTTACGGCGCAGGTGACCAGGCTGCCTATGGGGAGCCAGCAGCCCCCGGCTATGGCGCGGCAGACCAATCTGGCTATGGATTCACTTCCGGCCAGGGTGGCTACCCTCCGAGCCCTGCAGGTGGTTACACCAGCCCAACTGGTTACCAACCAGACCCGCAGGAGACGAAGTCCGGCAGCGGTGCACTTGCCGCAATAATTGCGGGCATTGTCGGTATTGCACTTGGCTTGGGCGGCGGATTCCTCATTTGGGGCGGTTCCACCGACGACGAGAAGCCAACAGCAACGTCTTCACCATCACAGTCTGAAGAACCAAGCGAAGATCCGACGACCGGTGACGAAACCCCGGATCCTGATCCCGCTGAACCGAGCGATGACCCAGGCGAACCAGATACACCGGATGCTCCTGCCCCCGGCGCGGGCGAAGGCACTCGTGACAACCCATTGCCCATCGGAACCGAAGTGACCATGGGTGACTGGAAGGTCAAACTGGACACTCCGAAGGACGGCACCAAGATCATCGCAGATGAGAACCAGTTCAACGACCCGCCGCAGGACGGGCTTGAGTTCTACATCATCCCGACCAGTGCCACGTACTTGGGCAACGAATCCGCGTACGTCTGGTCTGACGTCACGGTCAAGTTTGTCGGCGACGACGGCCGCACCTACAGCGGATACTGTGGCGTATTCCCCGACAGCATCACCGACGTTGATGAGCTATACAACGGGGGAGTAGCCGAAGGCAACCTGTGCGCTGAGGTTCCCAAGGGCGCCAAGGGTCTCTGGACCGTCGCAGTTTACGGTGAAGACACACTCTTCTTCAGCGCGAACTAGTTCAATAACACAAAGCAAAAGCGGGCGCAGTCGTGCAGACTGCGCCCGCTTTTGCTATTTATCTGCAAGACTGCCCGCACGAACGCGTCACAGGCCACAGGTGCTACCCCTCGGTGAGAGTACGACCCCGGAAGCCGCTGCGGCGCGGCCGGAACAGTTCAGCTGCAATGATTCGCGGACCCTTAGGGCCTTGAACCACGTGGTTGACGAGCACACTCCCCGCAGTCAGGTAAGGATTTTTCGCCGGAATAGCGGAGCGCAAGGGCTTTCGCACGGCCTCCCGCAGTTCAGCCAGCACTGTCTTCAACACTGGGCGGTGCGTACACACGACCGTGGGGATGCCGGCCTGCAGAACTGAATCAATAACTTCTCGCACATGCTTGGGATGTGCCCGGTGGGCATCCTCGGTGAGTTGTGGGGCAAGTTCCGGTTCCACACCCAGTGCGTGCGCATACGGTGTGCTCGTGTCGAGGCAGCGGCGCCACGGGCTGGTGATGACGCTAGTGACGCCATAGGCGGATAGAACGGGCAGCATTCGGGCGGCATCCACGTAACCGTGCGGCGACAGTGGCCGCGTTTCTTCTCCGTCGGCCCACGATGCCCGCCGGCGGGCGCTGGTATGCCGCGCGATGATCACGGGCGCGGAGGTGAGCCAGCCCTGATCCCACGCGTCAATTAACGCGGTTAGCGGCACAATGTCGTCAGCCCACGTCAGAACGGCCGGGGCCTGATCTGCGGTAATCCACTGCTGAGCATCAATTTCATCGGTGTCGACGTCAGCAACGGGTTCGCGCGCCCCCACCACTGCGGAGCTCTGCGGCATCTGGTGCGCCGCCCAATAATGCACGCGCTTTCGATACCCAGCCCGCGTCAGGTACTCCAACCGCGGCAGTGGCATCCCCAAAACAATGGGTTGACCAGTCTCTTCAGCCACTTCGCGCACGGCAGCAGCTGGGGCAGACTCGCCCGTATCGACTTTGCCCTTCGGCCAAGACCAATCGTTGTAACTGGGGCGATGCACGAGCAGCACTTCCAGTGCGCCGTTAAGTTCCCGCCATACCAGTGCCCCTGCTGACTCGATTGCAGGTAAGCGACGGCGTCGTCGTCGGATTTGTTCTTTTTTGCGTTGTGCAGTGCTCAGACCCAGGGAGTCCTCAACGGAGGGTGGGGTGCCAGCGTCCTCAGATTTAGTCACCGCGTAGGCCCGAAGAGGCGCCGGTGCCGAGTGATCAGCACATCTTGCAGGTCATATAATGGTTCGCCGTCGGCATCGTGGCAGTGCCGCGTCCAGTCGCCGTCCGGCCCCAGGTGCCAGGACGCGGTGCTGTCATCCATGGAAGCTTCCAGCAGGTCGGTCAGGGTGTGAATCTGCTCCTCATCAACGATCGAGATGAGTGCTTCCACGCGGCGGTCCAGGTTGCGATGCATGAGGTCAGCCGAGCCGAGCAGAATGTCAGGGTCGCCGTCGTTGCCGAACGCGAAGATGCGCGAGTGCTCCAGGAACCGTCCCAGAATGGACCGCACCCGAATGTTCTCACTGAGCCCCGTCACGCCGGGGCGTAGTGCGCAGATGCCGCGCACCACCAGGTCCACCCGGACCCCGTCGAGGGACGCCCGGTACAGAGCATCGATGATCCCCTCGTCAACGATTGCGTTGACCTTGAAGGAGATCCACGCAGGTTTGCCATTGCGTGCCAGTTTTGCTTCGCGGTCTATGCGTTCAATCAGTCCGGTGCGGACGGAGCGCGGTGCCACCAGCAGGCGTTGGAACTGAGACTTTGGTGCGTAACCAGAGAGTTGGTTGAACAGGCGGGTGAGGTCCTGCCCAACGTCGGGATCGCAGGTGAGCAGACCGTGGTCGGTGTAGAGCCGGGCGGTTTTTGGGTTGTAGTTACCGGTTCCGACGTGGCAGTACCGGCGCAGACCGGAGGGTTCCTGACGCACCACGAGTGAGAGTTTGCAGTGCGTTTTTAGTCCGACGATTCCGTACACGACGTGCACGCCGGCTTGCTCCAGTTTGCGTGCCCACGAGATGTTGTTCTGCTCATCAAAGCGCGCCTTAATTTCGACCAGGGCCAGGACTTGTTTTCCGGCGTCGGCTGCGTCAATGAGGGCATCAATGATGGGGGAGTCACCGGAGGTGCGGTAGAGCGTCTGCTTAATGGCCAGCACGTGTGGGTCCGCTGCCGCTTGCTCCAAGAAGGTCTGCACTGAGGTGGAAAACGAGTCGTACGGGTGGTGCAGCAAAATGTCCTGGTTGCGGATGGCCGCGAACACGTCCGTGGGGTTGGCGCTTTCCACCTCGGCCAGTTGCCGGTGCGTGGTGGGAACAAAGTGCGGGTAGCTCAGGTCTGGGCGGTCCAGGTCTGCGATGACGGTGAGGCCGGTGAGGTCCAGCGGCGCAGGAAGTTCGTACACCTCATCCGGCTCGACGCCCAGTTCCCGGGTGAGGAGTTTGCGGGTGCGGGGGGAGAGTTTGTCTGCCAGTTCCAGCCGTACGGGGGGCCCGAAGCGGCGGCGCAGTAGTTCCTTCTCCATGGCTTTGAGCAAGTTCTCAGCGTCGTCTTCTTCTACTTCGACGTCTTCGTTGCGGGTGACGCGGAAGGTATAGAACTCCACGATGTCCATGCCTGGGAACAAGTGGTCCAAGTGCTGGGCGATCACGTCTTCCAGCGGCACAAACGACGTCGGGCCCTTTTCTGGGTCAGCGGTTTGGGCCCCTGGCGCACTGGGCCGGCCGCGGGAGTCCACTGCGATGAAGCGCGGCAGCAGTGGGGGCACCTTGACGCGGGCAAAGTGCTCTTTGCCCGTGGTGGGGTTCTCAACGACGATTGCCAGGTTCAGCGAGAGCCCGGAAATGTACGGAAACGGGTGCGCCGGGTCGACGGCGAGCGGCGTCAGAACAGGGAAGATCTGTTTGCGGAAGAACTTGTGCAGACGGTTCTGCTCGTTCTCATCAAGTTCATCCCACCGCACCAGGGTGATGCCCTCGTCTACGAGTGCGGGCTGTACGTGATCTGCGAACACGCGAGCGTGCCGCGCCATGAGTGCGTGGGCGCGCTCGGAAATTGCTTCAAGAACTTGGCGTGGGCCCAGCCCGGAGGCGGCGGTAACGGCTAGGCCGGTGGCGATGCGGCGTTTGAGTCCGGCGACGCGCACCATGAAGAATTCGTCCAAGTTGGACGCGAAAATTGCGAGGAAGCGCACGCGTTCCAGCAGCGGCTGCGATTCATCCTCAGCTAGCTCGAGCACCCGCTGGTTGAAGGCGAGCCAACTCAGTTCGCGGTCGCCAAAGCGGTCGTCGGGGAGTGGCTCGAGGTTGCGTGGGTCGGCAGCGTTGAGCATGTTGCCAAGTTCATCGTTGGCGATGTGCTCGGCAATGTGTGCGGCGAGCTCTACGGGGAGAGCGTTGGCGCCCGGTGTGGCGTCTGTCATACCTGACATGGTCGCATCACTCGGCTGTTTTGCGCGCGCTCATCTTGTGTCGAGCTGAGCAGAGATGTGCAGCACGCGCAGCAGTCGGCTTACTCCGGCCCGTACTTCACGCTGATGGCGCGGCGCTCGAAGCCCGTTGCCTCGTAGGTGCGCACTGCAGAGCTGTTGTCGCCGTCGACGTAGAGCACAACTTCGTCTAGGCCCTGCTGCTTGAGGTGGTTAAGCGCAATGCGCGTCATCACGTGCCCGAGGCCTTGGCCCTGCGAACTAGGCGCAATGCCGACGACGTAAATCTCGCCGACGCCGTCCACGATTTTGGTCCAAGCAGACCCAATCAGCTTCTCGCCGCGTTCCAACAGCAGCAGGCCGTTGGGATCGAACCAGTCTTCGTGTTGCCGAGCCTGCAGGTCGGAAAGTTTCATCCGGCCCTGCTCTGGGTGGTCAGCAAAGGCGCGGGCATTAAGTTTCAGCCAGCGTTCTTCATCTTCTCCGACGACGAACGGGCGCACCGTTGCGCCTTCATTCAATTTCACGGCTTCGGGTGGGTGCTCGGTGAGGTTGACGCCCATGGTGAGCAGCTCACGCACCACCACGAGTTTGTGTGCGGAGGCGAGTTTGCGTGCTGCGTCGAGGTCGCCATGCGCCCAAATGGACAGTTCGTTGGGGTCCTTCTTGCGTGACTGCGCTTGGACTGCGTGCAGCAGTGCGGTTCCGACGCCGTGCTGCCGAGCCAAGGGGTGCACAACAAGTTCGGCGCTGACAGCCTTGGGCGCACCTAGATCAACCTGGGCGTACCCAGCGATGTCTTCACCCGCGCGGACGAGCAGGTGGGTCACTTGAGCGTCGGGGTCGGTGAGCCACAGCAGGGGCTGCTCAGAGATCGGCGGCACGCCGTCAGTGTGGGCGGCGGCTTCGGCCAAGCGGCGTACAGCGGCTGCATCAGATTCGGAGAGTGGGGTGTCAACCTGCTGGACGGCGTCGTCGACGGTATCGATCTCGGTCATGGACCCATCCCATCACGAGAACTGGCGTTGTGACACCACAACCCGAAAATTAATTCCCGCGAAGTGGACGCTTTAGTCTCAACAAAAATCGTGACCTGCATAAATGCGAATAGACACGAGAAAGCCCTTCCCAAACGGGTGTGACTGGGGTAACAATGGGGTTATAACAGCACACAAGGTAGGCGGAACCCACGCACGACTAGTCCACGCAAAGGACGTGTCGACCGGGCTTGTCCCGTAGCGGCAAATCATATGTTGCGCTTGATAACCGGCTACTAGTGCAGACCGAACGGCGTCCCACGGGGCGCCGTTCGTGTGTGTATTAAAGGCGACGGCAGCATGAAAGCCAATTCGTAACCACGGCCGGGGCGTGTTCCATTCGTCAGACCCGGTAACCACGGGTACAAATGGGTGATGAGTCCAACGCCGAGTGTCTCGTCATCGATCACTGCGCGCCTCCAAGTGCAGGCACGCCCCACTGCGGTGAGTGAGCTTACCGCCGCAGTTGAAGCGCAAGGTGGGTTAGTCACAGGAATTGATGTGAGCGCCTCTGGGAGCGAGCGCATCACCGTGGACGTCACCTGTGCCACGCGTGGCGAACAGCATGCCAACGAAATCGTTGCCGGGCTGCGCGAGCTCCACGGCGTCGTCGTCGAGCGCGTGTCAGACCGCACCTTCTTGCTGCACCTGGGTGGCAAACTGCAAATCGAGTCCAAGGTGCCGATCCGCAACCGTGACGACCTATCGATGATTTACACCCCCGGCGTCGCCCGCGTCTGCATGGCCATCGCTGACAACCCGGAGGACGCCCGGCGGCTCACCATTAAGCGAAACACCATTGCCGTCGTCACTGATGGCACTGCAGTTCTGGGCCTAGGGGACATCGGACCGTTAGCTAGCTTGCCAGTAATGGAAGGTAAAGCAGCCCTGTTCAAACGGTTCGCTGATATTGATGCCTTCCCCATTGCCCTAGACACCACGGACGTCGACGAAATTGTTGCTGCCGTGAAAGCAATTGCTCCCGTCTTCGCTGGAATCAACCTGGAAGATATTTCTGCCCCCCGGTGCTTTGAAGTGGAACGCCGCCTGCGCGCAGAACTCGACATCCCCGTCTTCCACGACGACCAGCACGGCACCGCCATTGTTGTGCTCGCAGCATTGACCAACGCCCTGAAAGTCGTCGATAAACTCATCGGAGATGTGCGCATCGTCCTCGCTGGGGCGGGCGCCGCCGGAACCGCCGTCCTGAAGCTCCTGCTTGCCGGGGGAGCGCACGACGTCGTCGTAGCGGATGTGGACGGCGTCGTCGCCCAGGGCCGGCCGGGCTTAGACCCTGGCTTGGACTGGACCGCCGAAAACACCAACCCACGCAGTGTCAGGGGAACCCTGCGCGAGGCACTGCGCGACGCCGACGTGTTCATTGGCGTTTCTGCGCCCAACATCCTCAACGCCGAAGACATCTCCACCATGGGCAAAGACGCCATCGTGTTCGCCATGGCCAACCCCGCACCCGAAGTCGACCCCGACGACGCCGCTCAGTACGCCGCCGTCGTCGGCACTGGGCGCAGTGACTTCGCCAACCAGATCAACAACGTCCTCGCCTTCCCCGGGGTATTCCGTGGATTGCTCGATGCGCAATCACACAAAATTACCGACCGCATGCTGCTCGCTGCTGCCACTGCGCTCGCAGCTGTCATCAACGCTGATGAGCTCAACGCCACTTACATCGTGCCCAGTGTGTTCCACCCCGGCGTGACGACTCTGGTTGCAGAGGCAGTGGCGAACGCGGCACGCGAAGATTGTGAAACAAATCCAAACGACGGGCAATTAGTCCCGGTTATTCCTGACCAACCTAGTGGAGGATAAGCGTGTGCTGACACTCGATGAAACCCTCGTAGCTCAAGACCGCGCGGCCGTAGCCAAAGTGACCCTGGCTCGCCGACCCTTGGCGTACACCGTGCAGTCGATGTTCGGTGGGGCGTACATCGGTGTTGCCATCGTGCTGATGGTCTCCGTGGCTGGGCCGCTCTTAGAGGCCGGCTCACCAACGACCAAGCTCGTGCAGGGCCTGGTGTTCGGAGTGGCACTCACGCTCGTGTTTGCGGCTGGAGCCGAACTCGTTACCTCCAACATGATGACGCTGCCGCAGGGCATCTTCCGCAAAAAGGTCGGGTGGGGCGAAGGTTTCGGAACAATTCTGTTCTGCTTTTTTGGCAACATGCTCGGCGCCTTCGTTTTTGGCGCCATGGTCCATTTCGCTGGCCTCATGGACGAGTCCTCGCCCGCCGGCAGCATGATTGCGGCCATGCTCAACGGTAAAGCCAACACCTCGATCTCGGAACTATTCTGGCGCGGGGCGCTGTGCAACATGCTCGTCTGCCTCGCTATGTGGTCCGCCGCCCGCTTGGAAAGTGAAAGCGCAAAACTCATTGTCATCTTCTGGTGCCTGCTTGCCTTCATCAGCTCGGGCTTCGAACACGTCGTGGCAAACATGACCACCTACGCAATCGGCCTGTTCTCCGGAGCAGACATGACCACATGGGCAGACTTCGGCCGCAACATGACGGTTGTCGGCCTTGGGAACCTCTTCGGCGGGGCCGTCATCGTCGGGCTGGCCTATGCGATCAGCGCATCCAAAGTGAAACCCGATGCCCCCGCAGGTTCAACCGCACCAGGTGCCAAAGGAATTATTTCCAACCCGAGATAGTGAGCACAGCGAACTAAACCGCCTCAGCCGAACCCCCTACGCGGGGACGAAAAGTGAGACTGAGGCCACATCTAGTCCAAGTGCGGTCTAGACTCTTGCCGGTGGGACCAAAGTCCCTCGCACCAAAGTCGATGCGCACCGGAGGTAGAAGTGACCGCGAACGAGACTGCTTCGCAAACAGGTCTCGCCAACCTGCTGCAAGAGAACCGGAGTTTTCCCCCCAGCCCGCAGTTCGCTGCCCAGGCCAACGGACAACCAGAACTCTACGAGCAGGCACGCCAGGATCGAGAGGCCTTTTGGGCCGACCAAGCTCAGGACCTGCTGACCTGGCGTAAGCCATTCACGCAAACCCTCGACTGGTCGAACGCTCCCTTCGCGAAGTGGTTCGCGGACGGCACCCTGAACGCGGCGTACAACGCCGTCGACCGCCACGTACTGGAAGGCCGCGGAGACCGCGTCGCCATCCACTTCGAAGGCGAACCAGGCGACACCCGAACCATCACCTACGCCGACCTGCAGCGCGAAGTTTCGCGTGCAGCCAACGCCATGGCCGCACTCGGCGTCACTAAGGGTGACCGCGTCGTCATTTACTTGCCGATGATCCCCGAAGCCGTCATTGCAATGTTGGCCTGCGCCCGCTTGGGTGCACCGCACTCTGTGGTGTTTGGCGGGTTCTCTTCCGACGCACTGCGCGCCCGTATTGCCGACGCCGAGGCCAAACTCGTCGTTACTGCCGACGGTGGTTACCGCCGTGGATCGCCGTCTGCACTCAAACCCGCCGTTGACGACGCCCTCACCGCTCGTGAAGGCGCCGAGCCCACCACCGTGAACCATGTGTTGGTGGTGCAGCGCACGGGGCAGGACACCGCCTTCGAAGCGGGCCGCGACGTCTGGTGGCACGAAGCGCTCGAGGCCGCCGATGTGGTGCATGAACCAGAGTGGGTGGACGCGGAACACCCCTTGTTCATTCTGTACACCTCCGGCACCACCGGCGCCCCGAAGGGCATTTTGCACACCACGGGTGGCTACCTCACGCAGTGCGCTTACACGCACAAGAACGTGTTCGATCTCAAAGCCGAAACCGATGTGTACTGGTGCACCGCCGACATTGGTTGGGTCACCGGACACAGTTACGTCACCTACGGTCCGCTGCTGAACGGCGCCACCCAGGTCATCTACGAAGGCACCCCAGACTCCCCGCACAAGGGCCGCTGGTGGGAAATCATTGAGAAGTACAAGGTGTCGATTTTGTACACCGCACCCACCGCAATTCGCACCTGTATGAAGTGGGGCGACGAGATTCCGGGCAAGTTTGATCTGTCCTCACTTCGGGTGCTCGGTTCCGTGGGCGAACCCATTAACCCTGAAGCGTGGATGTGGTACCGCCGCGTTATCGGCGCTGACAAGACACCAATTGTGGACACGTGGTGGCAGACCGAAACCGGTGCCATCATGATTTCGCCACTGCCCGGCGTCACCGCCGCTAAACCTGGTTCCGCACAGCAGTCGGTGCCCGGAATCGTCGCCGACGTTGTGGACGACGAAGCTAAGTCCGTTCCGGACGGCGGCGGCGGGTACCTCGTCATCTCCGAACCTTGGCCCGCGATGCTGCGCGGCATCTGGGGCGATGAGCAGCGGTTCAAGGACACGTACTGGTCGCAGTTCCCCAACGTGTACTTCGCTGGGGACGGCGCCAAAAAGGACGACGAGGGCGACATTTGGCTCCTGGGCCGCGTAGATGACGTCATGAACGTCTCTGGGCACCGGTTGTCCACCACCGAAATTGAATCCGCACTCGTCTCGCACCCGGCAGTCGCCGAAGCAGCGGTCGTTGGTGCAGCAGACGAAACCACCGGACAGTCCGTGGTGGCGTTTGTCATTCTCCGTGGGGACGCAGCGGCCGGCACCGCCGGCACTGACGAGGAAATCATTGCCACCCTGCGTAACCACGTGGGCAAGGAAATTGGTCCGATTGCTAAGCCCAAGCGCATCCTCGTGGTGGCAGAACTGCCCAAGACCCGGTCAGGCAAAATCATGCGGCGGCTGCTGCGTGACGTGGCCGAGAACCGCGCCGTAGGCGATGCGACCACCCTTGCGGACTCCTCCGT
>RCNJ01000267.1_pt1 | contig 29978 bp, 28 predicted proteins | sample 2041171 | NCBI WGS metagenome assembly RCNJ01 (sample SAMN09708213, study PRJNA481090) | feces metagenome | biome: feces | host: Pygoscelis adeliae | place: Antarctica: Rookery Lake | collected 2010-03-01 | reverse complement strand
CCGTCGTTTTTTAGCGGTGCCTATCTAGATGTCGTCCTCGCCCGCGGGGCCGCCCTCGTCCTCCCAGGTTTCCAACCGGCGGACCTTTGACGCGTTGTACTTGCGGCGCACCCCGCGTCCGGCGTCCTCGTCCTCTTCGACGAAGACGGCGCCGTACTGTTCCAATGCGTGCCGCAGCATGGCGTTCTGTTGGACGGTCAAGTCGTGGTTGCCCTTTTCGAAGGCGCGGATCTGCTGTTTCTCCAGTCCGGCGGCCCGGCCAATGACCTTGCTCGAGACCTGGGTGATGGCGCGGGCGGCCCGTGCCAGGTCGGCGGGAATGAATGTCGGTGGGTTCGTCATGACTTGATCATCCCAGTCTTCGGACGCGAAGTCAGTTGCCCTGGCCGCACCGGGAAACGCCAGTAGGCTGGATGCTGAGTCCGGACGGCCCGGATGGTCGGGAAAAGCGGGAAGCAGGCCCATGGACATCGCCCCCGGGAACGACGTCGATGCGACAACCGGCGAGCTCCCGCATCAGGGATCGCCCTGGGCCTGGACCGTCACCTACCTCTTCTCTCCCGCGATCCTGGTGAGTGCCTATCTGCTGTTGATGCCGCTCCGGAGACCGGAACCCACCTGGCTGCAGGCCGTCGTTGCCATGGTCTTCACCACGGGTCTGCCCTGGCTGGGCGTGGTGTGGATGAGGCACAGCGGTCGGGTCACCGATCTGCACGTTCGCGAGCGTTCACAACGCTGGCCGGTCTTCGTCCTCGCCGGAACATCCCTGCTGGTGGGTTGCGGCGCGTTGATGCTGATGCAGGCACCGGCGGCGGTCTTCAGCGCGCTGGGTCTGATCCTGGCCGGCCTGCTGATCTGTCTGGTCGTGAACCTGCGCTGGAAGATCTCCGTCCACACGGCGGTGGCCGCCTTCATCTGGCTCAGTGTCTTCTCCGGCCCGGCCTGGGGGCCGGCCGCCGCCCTGTTCATGACCCTGCTGGTCGGTTGGTCCCGTCTGGAGCTCCGACGCCACACCCCGGACCAGGTGCTGGCGGGGGCCCTGGTGGGTTGCATCCTGTTCATCGGCGGGTTGCCCCTGCCCTGAGCCTCTCGTCCGCGGCGGCTCCCGCGCTTCCTGCCCGCCGGACGCTTATAGGATGGCGGAGACCACCAGCCAGGGCCAAGGCCAGGGCGCAACACCTGCGAACGGAGCACCCATGACACTTCGCGTTCTGGTCCCTTCCGCCGCGTTGGCTCAAGACATCAGCGGTCCGGGGGTCGAAGCCATCATCTGGCATATCGACACCGATGCCTCCCAGGCCCCGGCAGCCGATGTCCTGGTCACCGAGCGGCCCCGCGATCCGGCCCACCGCACCCGGGTCTCCCGCATTCCCGGTCTGCGTCACGTCCATCTGCTCTCCATCGGCTACGAATGGGTCCTGGAGCACCTCCCGCCCGGGACCACGCTGAGCAATTCGCGCGGGGCCGTCGAGGACGCCACCGCCGAACATGGCCTCGCCCTCATCCTCGCGGCACTGCGCGACCTGCCCGTCGCCGCCGCACAACAGCACCGGCACGATTGGTCTCCCCTGTGGACCACCTCGTTGCATGGTTCGGTGGTCATGGTCCTGGGCTACGGCGGTGTGGGCCAGGAAGTGGCGGCCCGGTTGAAGCCCTTCCGTCCGGCGGCAGTGATTCCCGTCGCCAGCCGCAAACGCACCACCGAAACCGGGGTCCCCGTCCAGGGCACGGAGGAGCTGCCCGAACTCCTGCCCCAGGCCGACGTCGTCGTTGTCACCCTGCCCCACCAGGAAAGCACCGAACGACTCGTGGACGCCGCCTTCCTGGCTGCCATGAACGACGGGGCCCTGCTGGTGAACATCGGTCGCGGCGCAGTCGTAAACACCGACGCGCTGGTCGCCGAATTGCAGACCGGCCGGCTGCGGGCCGCCCTGGATGTCACCGATCCGGAACCGTTGCCGGCCGACCACCCCCTCTGGGACGCACCCGGATGCCTGCTCACCCCGCATATGGCCGGGAACACCAACGAATTCCTCCGCCTCGCCGCCGCGTTGACCGTCGAACAGGTCCGTCGCCTGGCCAGTGGCCGGGAACCCCTGCACCTGGTGCGGTAGACGCCCCACACCAGCATCCTGCGAGTAGCAGACCGACGCGCCGAAACCCAACCGAAAACCGCGGATTTCCGGGCTTTTGGTGTCGTTGATCACCCTTGAGCCAACAGCGTAAACAGGAGTTGCGCAATACTGTCCTGAGGACAAGAATAGGTTTTTCGGCACCACGAGCAGTAAGAGGTCCACCCGTATGCAGAACAGCCCGGTCACCTACGCAGAGAAAGCCGAGCCGGGCAGATTCCGCCGTTGGTACTCCTCACTCCACCCCTCCCTTCAGCTGATCGGCATGCAGCTGTACATGCCGTTGTTCTTCATCATCATGTTCTCGCTGTGTTACATCGCGGCGTTCAACCACATCGCCCCGCATGACATCCCGGTCGCCGTCAACGGTCCGACCGCCAGCATCCAGAAGGTCGCCGACGAGGCCGTCCCCGGAGGCATCGAATACATCGAGTACGACGACGCCGCTTCCATCCGCGAGGCGGTATTGACCGGGGAGGTCGGTGCCGGTTTCGACATCGACACGCACACGATCCTGCTGGCCGGCGCGCATCAGGCACAGGCATCGGCCATCCTGCCCGAGCTCCTCTCCCCGCTGCTGGGCGCGGCGGACAATCCCCCGGCCGTCGAGGATCTGGCCCCGCTGCCACCGGGCGACGTGGGCATGACCCCCATGTATCTGATGCTCGTGATGTGCATTGCCGGCTACCTGACCGCCATGTTCATCGGCATGATGGGCGGACCGCTGCGGCATAAGACCCGCCTGTCGGTCATCGTCGGTCTGGGCCTGGTGCTTTCGCTGCTCATCGACGTGCTGGTCGTGCCGATCCTGGGTGCCATCGCCGGGGAGTTCTTCATGCCGCTATGGGGGCTGATGTGGGCCTGGATCGTCGCCGTCGGGCTGGCCGTGAACGGGCTGAGCTACTTCTTCGGCCGGTTCATCACCATGCCCGCCCTGACCATCTTCGTCTTCATCTCCATCCCCGCCTCCGGGGCCGCTTTCCCCGAATGGCTCATGCCCCAGCCGTTCCGGGCACTGAATCCGTTCGTCGTCGGCAGCGGGATCACCGAAATGGTCAAGCGGATGATCTACGACGTCGGCCCGGGCTACGGACGCGGCTGGTTCATGCTGGCCGCCTACGCCGGCATCGGACTGCTGCTGGCCTGGGTCGGCAAACGGATGTGGGAAAACAAGCGGGTCCGCAACATCACCACCGGTGCCACCACCATGTTCGGCGACGCCCAGGCAGCCAACCGGACCTTCATGATGGCCGAGCGTGACGCAGTCCTCTCACGTCACGGACTGGAGTCCACCGAAACCGGAACCATCATGGTCGTCGACCGCCCCGGGGCAAGTCCGGCGGACTGGAACCCGGACGACGATGAGAGCGAACGTCGTGGTGGCGGTCCGGACCCCACCCCGAGCGACCCGAGCTTCGACAGCGGGCCCTCGGGGCTGGAAGCCGACTTCTCCTCCCTGCCCCGGCCGAAGCACCGGGAATAGGCACGCCCCCACAGGCCGTTGACCCCAACGTCCCCCACATCAGGAGTACCCCCATGGATCTGTTTGCCCCGCTCACCCTCGGCGACCTCGACCTGCCCAACCGGCTGGTCATGGCGCCGCTGACCCGATCACGCTCCCGCATTGACGGGGTGCCCAACGACGACGTCGTGGAGTACTACCGCCAACGGGCCTCGATGGGCCTGATCGTCAGCGAAGGAACCTACCCCAGCCGGACCGGCCAGGGATTCGTGCGCCAGCCCGGACTCGTGACCGACGAGCAGGTAGCCGGCTGGAAGCGCGTCACCGACGCCGTGCATGCCGAAGGCGGACTGATCATCGCCCAGGTCATGCATGCCGGACGAGTCACCCACCCCGACACCACCGGTACCCAGGATGTCGTCGCCCCCAGTGCGATCGCCGTCGAAGGCACCACCCGGACCTACACCGGCAAGCACGAGTACCCGGTCCCGCACGCCCTGCAAACCTCCGAGTTGCCGGGCATCGTGGAGGAGTTCGTGCAGGCCTCGCATCACGCGATCGCCGCAGGCTTCGACGGCGTGGAACTCCATGGCGCCAACGGCTACCTGCTGCATGAATTCCTGGCTCCCTCGTCGAATACACGCACCGACGAATACGGCGGATCACCGGAAAACCGGGCCCGCCTGGTCATCGAGGTGGCCACCGCGGTGGCCGGGGCCATCGGCGCCGGACGGACCAGCCTGCGGATCTCCCCCGAGCACAACGTCCAAAGCACGCTGGAGGAGGACGGCGACGACGTCGCGGCGACCTACGGTGCGCTGGTCGACGGGATCGCCCCGCTGGGCTTGTCCGCGCTGAGCATCCTGCACCGGGAGCCGACCGGGGAACTGGCGCAGGACCTGCGTTCACGCTTCGGCGGTCCCGTGCTGTTGAACTCGGGGTTCGCCGCCATGACCACCGTCGAGGACGCCCGGGAATTGACATCAAGTGGCTGGGGCGACGCGGTGGTCGTCGGCCGACCCGCCATCGCCAACCCGGATCTGGCGCGGCGCTGGCGTGAGGACCTGCCGCTGAACGAACCGAATTACTCGACCTTCTACACCGAAGGACCCGCCGGATACATCGACTACCCGTTCTGGCAGAACTAGCCACGACGCACCAGATCAGGGAATAGTCCACGGCGCGGGGAGGTTGAAGCATCCATGACTTCTCCGCGCCTTTCCGTCGATATCTGGTCCGACATCTCCTGCCCCTGGTGCTTCATCGGCAAACGCCGTTTCGAAGCAGCCCTGGCCACTCTCCCGTTCCGCGACCAGGTGGACGTGACCTGGCACAGCTACCAGCTCGATCCCTCGCTGCCGGCGCACTACGACGGCACCGAGTTCGACTACCTCTCACACAAGAAGGGCATGGACCCGGCCCAGGTGAAGCAGATGCTCGAACACGTCGCCTCACAGGCCGCCGAAGAGGGACTTCAGTACGACTTCGGGAACCTGAAGGTGGCCAACTCCTTCACCGCCCACCGCCTGCTGCATCTGGCCGCCGCACACGGCCTGGCCGGCGAGGTCAAGGAGGCGCTGCTCTCCGCCCAGTTCGAGAAGGGGTTGGAGATCAGCGATCCGGCGGTACTGCGCCGGATCGGCACCGCAGCTGGATTGGCAGAGGACGACGTCGTCGGTGTCCTGGAATCGGATCGGTACGGCACCGAGGTCGAAGCCGATTTCGCGCAGGCCCGCGCCCTGGGCGTCACCGGTGTGCCGTTCTTCGTGCTGGACATGAAGTACGGGATCTCCGGGGCCCAACCGGCCGAGGTGTTCGCCGAGGCGCTGACCACCGCCTGGGGCGAGGCCGCCCCGCTGTCCATGGTCAACACAGGAAACGACTCCAGCACCGGCACGGACGCCCCGGTCTGCGGCCCGGAGGGCTGCGACTAGCAGGACCCCTCCCACCGCCGTCGTACCCGGGCTATTTCCCGTCCTTCTCCTTCGCCGGTGAGGGCTCCGCCGTTTCCGCGGCCGCCGCGGATTCCTTGGCCTTCTTGCGGGCTTCCTTCACCGCGATCGGGCAGCTGAGCTGGCCGTCGGCGGTATCCACCTTCTTCTTCGGCACGATCAATCCGGGTTTGTACTTCTTGCCGATGACGAAGTCGATGGTGTCGGCACTGCGCTTGGGCTTCTTCACGTATTCGGTGCCCTTGATGTGGCGTTGGACGGTCAGGGCATGGGCTCGGCCCTTGGTCCCGGAGACCACGGTGCCCACGATGTCGGGGTTCTTCAACTTCGCATTGGCCACCTTCCCGATCTTGAAACCGCGCTCCTTCAACGACTTCGCCGTGGCACCGGCCAGTCCGACGCTCGTGGTCGCGTTGTAGACGTTGACGGTGACGTCCTTCGGCTCCGCGTATTCCAGCTTCCCCTGCGGGCAGAAGGCCGCTGCCGGATCCTTCGCCTGGGCCGTTGCCGTGGGCGTGGGTTCCAGCGCCGGGATGACGATCTCCCCGGTCTTGACCAGGTAGGCGAGCACAAGTGCGGCGATCACCAGGGCGACCAGCAGGCCCAGGACCATGCCGTGCAGCAGCCGACGCCGGTAGTACCGCGGATTCTCCACGCGTTCGGGATCGTCGTCGGAGAAGCCCTCATCCAGGTCCTCCTCGGTGACGATCCGTTGGCCACGCCAATCGGTCGGGTCGTGTTCGTCGCTCACGGGTTCACGAATCCAGGACCAGGACTCGGGCGTGCATGACCGAACGCTGGTGCAGGGCGGTCCTCACGGCCCGGTGCAGCCCGTCCTCCAGGTACATGGTGCCCTCCCACTGCACCACGTGGGGGAAGAGGTCACCGAAGAACGTGGAGTCCTCGGCCAACAGCGCCGCCAGGTCCAGGGTCGCTTTGGTGGTCACCAATTCATCGAGGCGCACCTGACGAGGGGCGACGACGGCCCAGTCCTTGGGGCTGACGAGGTCGTGGTCGGGGTATGGGCGGGATTCGCCGACTGCTTTGAAGATCACTGCTCCAGCTTAGGGAACGCCACCCCAATGTGGAACGACGACCTGCCGGGGCGACCTGTCAAGGGTCCTGACATACGGGGCAATATGACGGAACGGGGCGTAACCGTCGCTGTCCACCCCAGGCCGAAGCGCCCTAACGTTACGGCCATGAACCTTGTGCGAACCTCAGTGCCCGTTCTGGATTTCTCCACGGCCCGCCGGGCCGACGGCTGCTTCAACTCCGACTTCATCGACGCCCTGCGGGCTGCGAGCCATCAGGTCGGCTTCTTCCAGCTCACCGGTTTCGGCGCTGCCGACGGCCAGGTGCGGGAACTGCTTCAGACGATGGATGCCTTCTTCAAGCTGCCCCTGCCGGAACGGCTGAAGCTGGACAACCGCACCTCGGCCCAGTTCCGCGGCTACACCCGGCTGGGCAAGGAAATGACCCGGGGCCGGGCCGACTCCCGGGAACAGATCGACTATGGCCCCGAACGGGTCGAACTGGACACCTATCCGCAGGACCGCCCCTCCTTGAACCTGCAGGGCCCGAACCAATGGCCCGCGTCCTTCCCCGAACTCGAGCGCGTGGCCATGGCCTGGGCGGAGCTGATGTCACGGGTCGGCGCGGAACTACTCGCGGCGATCTCCGTGTCCCTGGGCCTGCCCGAAGACCATTTCGAGGCACCGTTCCGGCACAGTCCGGCATGGATGGGCAAGCTGGTCCACTACGTCGGCGGCCAGGTCCCCGAGGCCGGCAACCAGGGTGTGGGCCTGCACGCCGACTACGGTTTCGTGACCCTGTTGCTTCAGGACGAGGTCGGCGGGCTGGAGGTCCAGCCCTACGGGCAGGAGGACTGGATCCCCGTCGAACCGATCCCCGGGGCCCTGGTGGTCAATCTCGGCGAGATGCTCGAGGTCGCCACCAACGGCTACCTGATGGCCACCATCCACCGCGTGACGGCCCCGCAAGCCGGCGTCGACCGCTATTCGGTCCCGTTCTTCTGGTCCCCGCGGCTGGATTCGATCATCGATACGGTTCCGCTGCCGCCGGAACTGGCGGCCCAGGCCCGCGGAGTCTCCGACGATCCGACCAATCCGATGCTCTCCTCCTACGGCGCCAACGTCCTCAAGGGGTGGTTGCGCGCCCATCCGGAAACCGCCGCCATCCACTACCCCGAACTGACGAAATAGAACCGGCACGGCGCCTGGACCGGACGTAGGGTATTCCCATGAAGAACACCACTACTGCCGACACCAGGACCATCCGCGGCGCGGTTCTGGAGACGACCGGGGCCGCCCGCCCCTTTGCCGGATCCACTCCCCTGCGTATCCAGGAGCTCACGCTGGCCTCCCCGGGGCCGGGTGAGATCCGGGTCCGGGTCGAGGCCGCCGGAGTGTGCCATTCGGACCTCTCGGTCGTCGATGGAAACCGGGTGCGCCCCGTGCCGATGCTGCTGGGTCACGAAGCCGCAGGGATCGTGGAGGAACTCGGCGACGGCGTGGATGATCTGGCCCTCGGGCAGCGCGTGGTCATGGTCTTCCTACCCCGTTGCGGTGAGTGCGCCGAATGCGCCACCGACGGCAGGCTCCCCTGTTCGGCCGGCAGCGCCTCGAACAACGCCGGCGAACTGTTGGGCGGGGGACGGCGTCTGAGCCGGACGACGGCCGATGGAACCGAACCGGTGCACCACCATCTGGGGGTCTCGGGTTTCGCCACCGCTGCCGTGGTGGACCGTCGATCGGTGGTTCCGGTTGACGATGATGTGCCGCCGGGGATCGCCGCGGTCCTGGGTTGCGCCGTGCTGACCGGCGGTGGAGCGGTCCTGAACGCGGCACGGCCCGGCGCCCAGGACGACGTCTTCGTGGTCGGTCTGGGAGGGGTCGGAATGGCGGCGCTCATGGTGGCACGCGCCCTCACCTCCGGCCGGGTCATCGGCATCGACCAGCAAGCTGAGAAGCTGGAACTGGCCCTGGAACTCGGCGCCGACGAAGCATTGACCCCCGAGCAGGCCGTCGAGCACGGGATTTCGGCACCGTTCGTCATCGAAGCCGCCGGCCATCCGGTCGCCTTCGAGACCGCCGTCGAGCTCACCGGTCCCGGAGGAACGACGGTGACGGTCGGCCTGCCGGCGCCCGATGCCCTCTCACGCATCAGCCCCCTGGGCCTGACCGCCCAGGCCCGGTCGATCATCGGATGCTATCTCGGCTCCGCGGTGCCCTCCCGCGACATCCCTCGATTCATCGCGTTGTGGCGGGCCGGGAAGCTCCCGTTGGAACGGCTCATCACCCGGCGGATCCGTCTGGAGGAGGTCAACGGGGCCATGGACGAACTCGCCGCCGGGCGGGCGGTACGGCAGGTCATCGAGTTCTAGCCGTCGCGCCCCAGGCGCTGGCGCGCGGTGTGTGTGCCCCGCCCGATGGGCACGCGTCGTGTGGCGGCCGCCAGCCCGAACGCCGGCATATCGGTGTAGACCGTCTCCTGGTCGGCGACCTTCACCTGGTAGGTCTCGTGCCAGATTCCCACGTCGCCGCTGCCGGCCGACTTCTTCGTGAACCGGCGCCAGGCGCCCAGATGCGGAGCACCTTGGGCGGAGGCGAAGCGCTGCAGGTCCTCCGGGCTGCGCCAATAGCTCAGCAGGATCGTGGTCCGGCCGAGCCATTGGTGGTAGCCCAGTAGTCCGGCGTCGGGATCCGCCGCCAGATAAGACAACATCCGCGGCATCGCCGCCACGGTAGGGAGCACCGAGGCCAGCTTCCACCACCTGTTGGCCCGCATTCCGATCAGGAACACGGTCACGTCCTCCTGATCGGGGGCCGCAGTGTATCTGCCCGGGTCCACGGTTGCTGCCATGATCATCGCCTCGAATCGTCGCATAACGCTGTTACAGAACAATGTTATGGAATACTTGGCCTCATGGCAAGACCTCTAGTCCACGACGCGGCGCTGCGCGGAACCCTGCTCTGCACCGCGACCGAACAGATCACGCAGCTCGGCCATGGAAACCTGGTGCTGCGCGACGTGGCCGTGGCAGCCGGAACCTCCACCAGCGCCATCTACGCGCTGTTCGGGGGAAAGGCCCAGTTGCTCACGGCGGTCATCAACGAGGCCTTCGTGTCCTTCGGCCGTTCCCAACAGCTGGCCGCGGCCGACGGGATGACCGCCTTGGGGCACGCCTACCGCGGCTGGGCCCTGGAGCACCCCGCCCTGTATGGGCTCATGTTCGGCGGCGCGCTGGTCGCCGGGATCGACTGCCCACCGTCCAATGATGTTGCCGCCTCCGCACTGGGACCCCTGCACGCGACGGTGGAAGCAGCCCTTCAACGCAGCGGTTCCACGGAGTCCGCCCGCTTGGCGGCAACCGCCATCTGGGGTCAGGTCCACGGGTTGATCGCCCTGGAACTGGCAAGGGTTCCGCTGCCCGGGAACACCCCGTGGGACGAAGCCTACGAGGCCGCTTTACACGGCATCGTCGACCTCTACGGCGAGCGCTAGAGAGCTGCCCCCACCGCGTCGACGAGTACGTCGGAAAGCGGCTCCACGCTGGAGGTGAACCGGCCCAGGATCCTGCCGTCGGCACCGACGAGGAACTTCTCGAAGTTCCATCCGATGTCCTGGACCCCACCGGCGGGGTAGGCGGTGAGCTCGCGGTAAAGCGGGTGCGCGTCGGGCCCGTTGACGTCGGTCTTCGTGGCCAACGGGAACGTCACCCCGTAGTTGACCTGGCAGAATTCCTCGATTTCCGCGTCGGTCCCCGGTTCCTGGTCCATGAACTGGTTGCTGGGCACCCCCGACACCGCCTGTGACTGGAACGCCTCCCCGAAGGTGGACGTCGTTCCGTCATTGAAGGTGATGGCGATATCCTGCAGGGTCGAAACCGTGTTGGTCATGATTTCCTCTCGGACACGGGGTTCTTCCCTTCAGCCTAGCCATCCGCCTCGACCTAGGAACCGCCTTCAGCGACCGGCGAACCGGTTGACGCGCTGCACCGAGTCCGGGTGCGCGGCCAAAGCCGAGATGCTTCTCGTTTCAGCCTCCAGATGCGCTTCGTAGCCGGCGAACATCCCCGCCCGGAGCAGTGCCTTCGTCGGCCCCAGGGTCTGGACGGCACCCTGGAGGAAGCCGTCCTCGGCCACGGTGAGTTCCCCCTCGAAGACGGCCGACGGGGCCGATGCGTTGGCCAGGCCCCATTCAACCGCCTCGTTGCCCGAGAGCCGGCGTCCGCCCAGGGTCAGATCCACGGCGCGCTGATGGCCAACCGTCCTCGGCAGCAGATAGGAGACCCCGGTGTCCGGGGTGAATCCAATGCCCGAGTAGGCGGCCATCAGCGTGGCCTCCTCCGCCACCAGGACCCAGTCGGCGTTGAGCACCAGCCCCAGGCCGGCCCCCGCTGCCACCCCGTTGACCCCTGCCAGCACCAGGAGCCGGGATCCAACCAGGGCCAGGGCCAACTCGTGGGCCGCCTCGGCCAGCGCGGCGATGAACGCGGACCGTTCAGCAGGCGGGGACCCTGCCATGTTCCCCACGTCCCCTCCCCCGCAGAAGAAACGTCCGGTCCCGGTCAGCGTCAGGACGTGCACGTCTGGATCGGCCTCGGCAGCACGGACGGCGGCCAACACCTCACGGGCGAGCTCGAAGTCCAGGACATTTCCGCCATCCGGTCGTTGCAGGACCAGGCGGACGACGCCGGGACGCGTTTCGATGCCGATGATCGGCAGGTCCCCACCCGTAGTCTCGGCATTCACTATTCGTTGCCCCGTTCCGCGCGCAGCTCGCGTTTGAGGAGTTTGCCTGACTGGTTGCGGGGCAGCTCGGCGACGAAGTCCACCCGCTTGGGCACCTTATAGTCTGCGATCCGATTCCTGACATGCGCGCGGACACCTTCGGCCGTCAGGGAAGCACCCTCTTTGAGGACGACTACGGCGGTGATGGCCTCGATCCAGCGCTCATCGGCAATGCCGACCACGGCGACTTCGGCCACCTCGGGCAGTTCGTAGATGCAGTCCTCGACTTCGCGCGGGGGAACGAGCACGCCACCGGTATTGATGACGTCCTTGATCCGGTCGACGACCTGGATGTAGCCCTGCGCATCTCGGGTGACCTGGTCCCCGGAACGGAACCAGCCGTCGATGAAGGCCTCGTTCGTGGCATCGGACTTATTCCAGTAGCCGGTCATCAGCTGGGGCGACCTGTACTGGATTTCGCCGGGTTCGCCGGGGGCGGCGATCCCCCCGTCAGCGGTCAGGACGCGGGCCTCGACGTTGTAGACCGGCAAGCCGCAGGAGGCGGGGCGGGCATCATGGTCCTCGGGACGCAGGACCGTGCAGAGAGGGCCCAACTCGGATTGCCCGAAGCAGTTGTAGAAGCCGATCCCCGGGTAGCGCGAGCGCAGCCGCGCCAGCACGGTCACGGGCATGATGGAGGCCCCGTACTGGGCCTTGGCCAGCGACGACAAATCCCTGGTCTCCATGTCCGGATGGTTGCTCAAGGGCACCCACACGGTGGGGGCCAGGAACAGCGAGCCGATATGCTCCTCCTCCACCAGGCGCAGGATCTCTCCGATATCCGGGCGCGCGATGAGTCGGATGGTGGCTCCGAGGGAGAGGTAGGGGAGCAGGAAGACGTGCATCGCCGCCGAGTGATAGAGCGGCATCGCCACGAGCGGCCGGTCCTCCGCCGTGAAATCCAGGGCGATGACCGAGGAAACGTATTCGGCGATCAGGGCCTCGTGGGTCATCATCGCCCCCTTGGGGGCGGAGGTGGTGCCCGAGGTGTACAGCAACTGCACGACGTCGTTCCCGGCCACTGCCACGTCGATCTGGGTGGCATCGGCGCTGGTGTCCACCGCCGTCGCCAGGACGGAGCGCCCGCCGTCGTCCTGCTCGGAAAGCATGGGCCACACCTCCTGGACATCCGCAGCCCTGCCCGCCGCGCGCACCTGGTCCACCAGCGGCAGCAACCCGGTATCGGCAACGACCAGGCTGGCTCCCGAATCCTCCAGGATGTACCCGAGCTCATCACCCTTCAGCGCGAAGTTCACCGGAACATGCACCAGCCCGGTCGCGGCGCAGGCCAAATAGAGGACGGCGTAGGCATCGGAGTTCATCCCATAGGCAGCGACCCGCGCATCCCGGGGAAGACCCGTGGACAGCAACCGGTGGGCCACGCGGTGGACAGCCGTCTCGAGCTCGGCGAAGGTCCACCGCCGGTCCTCGAAGAGGAGGGCCGTCGCCCCTGCGTTGCGCGAGACGGATCGGCGCAGGACCGAACCGATGGTGTTGGCCGTCCCGGGTGGCGTGGGGCCGGGGCCCTTGGCGCTCCCATCAGGCGTGATTGTTGCGTTCATGGTGGCATTCCTCCCGCAGGTCGGCCCGGCAATGGGCCCCAGTGTGGTTCACCTCACAGGCTAGTCCGACCCCTCGACGCCCGCTACACCTTCCCGCAGAACAACGATCCGATCACAGATCCGGACCCGGGCGCGGCTTGACGAGTGTTTTCTGATAGTAATCATAAGTAGTACCGTGTGTTACATCACACGCACTGCATTGTGCAGTCCACCTGCGCAACGAGGCCAATAAGGGAGTACCTACCATGACCAAATCGAAACGTGCCCTCAGGCTGGCACTGGCCACGGCGGGCATCGGCGCGCTATCGCTCACCGCTTGCACCGGACCCGTCGAGAGCTCCGGTGGCGACAGCGGCAGCGACAGCGGACCGAAGGTCACGGTCGGAACCACCGACAAGATCGTCTCCCTTGACCCGGCAGGTGCCTACGACAACGGCTCGCTGACGGTCATGACCCAGATCTACCCGTTCCTGCTGAACTCCAAGCCAGGCAGCGCCGAACCCGAACCGGGAATCGCCACGTCGGCGGAGTTCACCTCACCCAAGGAATTCACCGTCAAGCTCAAGGACGGGCTGAAGTTCGCCAACGGCAACGACCTCACGTCATCCGACGTGAAGTTCAGCTTCGACCGCGTCGTGTCCATTGCCGACCCCCAGGGCCCCTCTTCGCTGCTGGGCAACCTGGACCACGTCGAAGCACCCGATGACTCCACCGTCGTGTTCCACCTGAAGGCCGGCAACGACCAGACCTTCCTGGGTGTGCTGACCAGCGCCACCGGACCGATCGTGGATGAGGAGGTCTTCTCCAAGGACAAGATCACCCCCGATAACGAGATTGTGAAAGGCAAGGCCTTCGCCGGCCAATACGAAATCACGAACTACACGAAGAACGAACTGGTCACCTACAAGGCCTTCGACGGCTATAAGGGCCTGCTGGACAAGCCCAAGACCGACACCGTGGACTATAAGTACTACACCAGCGCCAACAACCTGAAGCTCGACATCCAGCAGGGCAACATCGACGTCGCCTTCCGCAGCCTCGCAGCGACCGACATCGCCGACCTGGAGAAGGACGACAGCGTCAAGGTCCACAAGGGCCCCGGCGGCGAGCTGCGCTATGTCGTCTTCAACTTCAACACCATGCCGTTCGGGGCCAAGACGTCGGATGCCGATCCGGATAAGGCCCTGGCCGTCCGTCAGGCCATGGCGGACTCCATCAACAGGCAGGACATCGCTACACAGGTCTACAAGGACACCTACACCCCCGTGTACTCCTTCGTCCCCTCCGGCCTGCCCGGTGCGACCGAACCCCTGAAGGAAATGTACGGTGACGGCGACGGCGGCGCAGATGTCGATCGCGCCAAGAAGCGCCTGAAGGATGCAGGGGTCAAGACCCCGGTGGAGCTGAACATCCAGTACAACGCCGACCACTACGGCCCCTCCTCCGGTGAGGAATACGCGATGGTGAAGTCGCAGCTGGAGAAGACCGATCTGTTCAAGGTCAACCTGCAGTCCACCGAATGGGTCCAGTACAACAAGGACCGGACCGAAGACGTGTACCCCGTCTACCAGCTCGGCTGGTTCCCTGACTACTCGGATGCCGACAACTACCTGACGCCGTTCTTCGCGCCGGACAACTTCCTGGTCAACCACTACGACAACAAGAAGGTCGGCTCGCTCATCGCGAAGCAGCAGGTGACCAAGGACAAGGACAAGCGTTCCGAGCTGATCGGCGAAATCCAGATGGATGTCGCCAAGGACCTCTCCACCTTGCCCATCCTGCAGGGCTCGACGGTGGCCATCGCCGGCAACGACGTTGAAGGGGTCGAGAGCACCCTGGATCCCTCCTACAAGTTCCGGATCGGCGTCATCTCCAAGAAGTAATACACGGGGTCCATGGGGGCGGGGCGGTCAGCTAGACAAGTGGCTGCCCCGCCCCGCTTGCCGTCCAACGCCGGGATCCCTGGATCCAGGCCGCATGAGTATAGGTAGTTATGACAGTAATTAGCGACAGGGTGCCGGCCGGATCCGCACCGGCACAGGGGAAGAAGCCCCGAAGCCAACACCTCGGCCTGATCCGTTATCTCGTGATCAGATTCCTGTTGATCATCCCCACGATGTTCATCCTGATCAGCATGGTCTTCTTCCTGATGCGGATCACCGGTGATCCGATCAGCGCCGCCCTGGGTGGTCGACTGCCCCCGGAACAGCTGGCCGATCGGATCCACGCGGCCGGCTACGACCGTCCCGTCCTCGTCCAGTATTTCGACTACCTCGGCAACATCCTGCGCGGCGACTTCGGGACCACGCTCTCGGACAACCGCCCGGTGACCGAGATCCTGGCCCAGTACGGATCCGCCACGTTGGAATTGGTGATCTACGCACTGATCGTGGCCTTCATCGTCGGGGTCCCCTTCGGCATGATTGCCGCGTATAAGCGGGACCGACTCTCCGATGCCTTCCTGCGGCTGTTCGCCATCCTCTGCTACGCCACCCCCGTCTTCTTCGCCGGGCTGCTGCTGAAGCTGATCTTCTCGGTCTGGCTCGGCTGGTTCCCGGTCTCCGGCAGAACCGACTATCTGGCCGAACTCTCGGGACTACGGAACCCCAGCGGCCTCTACCTCCTCGACGCCCTCCGCGCCGGGAACATGACAATCGCGCTGGACGTCCTCAAACACGCAGTCCTTCCGGCCATTGCCCTGGGACTCCTCATCGGCGGGGTGTTCCTCCGTCTGGTCCGCACCAACCTCATCGGCACCCTGGGATCGGATTTCGTCGAAGCCGGTAGATCACGGGGGGTCAGCGAGTACCGACTGGTCACCAAACACGCCTATAAGCCGGCACTGATCCCGATCGTCACGGTCATGGGACTACAGATCGCCCTGACCCTGGGCGGCGCAATCCTGACAGAAACCACCTTCGGCTGGAAGGGCCTGGGCTTCATGCTCGCGGAATACCTCACCGCCCGGGACTTCGTCGCCGTCCAGGGCATCGTCATGCTCATCGCGGTGATCGTGGCGCTGACCAACTTCCTGGTGGATGTCATAGCCGCCTTGATCGACCCGAGAGTGAGGTACTGATCTTGGACACCACAACCTCGACATCCGTCAAGAAATCCGCGCGGCAGCCCCGCTGGACCCGTCTGCCGATCATCTCGCATCTGCGCAAGAGCGTCGGGCTGCAACGGACCATGCTGGTCATCGGGCTGATCCTGTCAGGCATCCTGTTCCTGACCGCGATCTTCGCACCCCTGATCGCCCCCTACGGCTACGCACAGGCCTCCGCCGACGGCGTCAATTTCGGCGCGCAAATGGCCCCCAGCGCCGCAAATATCTGGGGTACCACCGTCGGTGGATACGATGTCTTTTCCCGGGTGATCTGGGGAGCCCAGACCGCGGCCTTGGTCATCATCCTCGGCGTGCTCATGTCGATCTTCGCCGGGGTGATCCTGGGGCTGGTCTCCGGATACCTGGGTGGCTGGGTCGACCGTCTGCTCGTGGTCGTCGCGGACGCGGTCTATGCCTTCCCCGCCCTGTTGCTGGCCATCGTGATGTCGATCGTCATCAGTGGCGGCCAGTCCAACCTCTTCGGCGGGATCATGGCCGCGGCGATCTCGATCACCGTGGTCTTCATTCCCCAGTACTTCCGGGTCGCCCGCGCCGAAACCATCCGGCTCAAGGCGGAACCCTTCGTGGAGTCGGCCAAGGTGATCGGCACCTCGAACATCCGCATCATCTCCCGGCACGTCTTCCCCAACGCCACCCGGACGATGCCGTTGATCTTCACCCTCAACGCCGCGGAATCGATCCTGACCCTGGCAGGCCTGGGCTTCCTGGGCTTCGGCATCGAGCCGTCATCGGCCGCGGAATGGGGCTACGACCTCAACAAAGCCCTGGCCGATGCCACCAGCGGCATCTGGTGGACCGGGCTCTTCCCGGGTCTGGCGATCGTTCTGACCGTGCTCGGACTGACCCTGGTGGGCGAATCCATGAACGACCTGAATGATCCGCGGCTGCGCGGCAGGCGTCGAGCTGGCAGGAAGAAGCGCGGCGGTCCAAACGTGCCCGCGAGCGCCTATGTCAATGGAACCGGACTGGAGGTCACCAAATGAGTCATGAACGTGAACCCGGGCAGGACCCGATCGCTGCCTCCGCAGGCGGAAGCGGCCCCGCACTGTCCATCTCCGGACTGGAGGTGACCTTCGCGACCGATGGTGGCGATGTCCACGCGGTCAACGACGTGAATCTGGACGTCAAGCCTGGAGAAGTCGTCGCGATCGTCGGCGAATCCGGGTCGGGCAAGACGGTCACGGCCAAGGCGATCCTGGGACTCTTGCCGGAAACGGCGACCAGGTCAGGAGTGGTCCTGGTCAACGGATCCGACGTCCTCTCCGTCAGCGCCAGAGAACTTCGTGGCCTGCGGGGCCGCGATGTCGCCATGGTGTTCCAGGAACCTTCCACCGCACTGAACCCGGTCCACACCGTCGGCTGGCAGATCATGGAGGGGATCCGTGCCCATGCGGGGTCCGGACACCGGATCAGCCGGAAGCAGGCCAAGGCCCGCGCCATCGAGGCGTTGGCCAAGGTGGGGATCCCGGATCCGGAGCACCGGGTGGACTACTACCCGCACCAGTTCTCCGGGGGCCAGAAGCAGCGGGTCGTCATTGCCGCGGCGCTGGCCCTGAATCCCGGGCTCATCGTGGCCGACGAGCCGACGACGGCCCTGGATGTCACGGTCCAGGCCGAGATCCTCGAACTTCTCAGGGCGCTGCAGCATCAGGACGGGACCTCGATCGTGCTGATCACCCACAACATGGGTGTCGTCGCGGATCTGGCCGACCGCGTGGTGGTGATGTACCGCGGAGACGTCGTCGAAGAGGCATCCGTGGCCGAACTGTTTGCCAACCCCCGGGAGGACTACACCAAGGAACTCCTGGCGGCCGTCCCCCACCTGGGTCGGAACTCCGCCTCGGCCGGGCTGGTGGAACGGGCTCATTCCGAGGCCGAGGTCCTGGTTCGCGCCACGGATCTGGAGGTCGAATTCCCCGGGGGGATCGGTAAATCCGGATTCCGCGCCGTCGGTGGGGTGTCCTTCCAGATCTCCGCCGGGGAAGTGTACGGGCTGGTGGGCGAATCCGGATCGGGCAAGACGACGATCGGACGATCCATCGCCGGTCTGAACAAGATCACCGGTGGAAGTCTCAACGTGCTCGGCTACGAGATGCTCCACTTCCGCGAGCGGACCTTCAAACCGCTGCGCAAGGACATCGGCTTCGTCTTCCAGGATCCCGGCGCTTCGTTCAACCCGCACCTGACCATCGGCGAATGCGTGGCCGAACCGTTGTGGGTCCACCAGGATCCCACGACCTCCGGTGCGCGGGACCGCGTGCGTGAGCTGATGGATGCGGTCCAGCTACCGGGCCGGTTCGTCGACCGCTACCCCCATGAGCTCTCCGGCGGGCAGCGTCAACGTGCCAGCCTCGCCCGGGCCTTGGCGCTGAACCCGAAGCTGCTGATCGCCGATGAACCCACCAGCGCCTTGGACGTGTCCGTACAGGCCGCGGTGCTTGACCTGTTCAAGGAGATCCAAACGGAGTACGGCTTCGCCGCGTTGTTCATCAGCCACGACCTCGCGGTCGTGGACATGCTCGCGGACTGGGTCGGCGTCCTCTACCGCGGCGAATTGGTCGAAGAGGGCATCGGCAACCAGATCATGGGTAGCCCGCGCCACGACTACACGCGGCGCCTGATCGCCTCGCTGCCGGTGCCGGATCCCGCCGAGCAGGCCCGACGCCGCGCTGCCAACCGCGAGCTGCTGATCGACTAACGTCCTGCCCGCCGGTTCGGTAGGGGCGGCGGCCTCGCCGTCGTCGCTACCGAACCGGGGCCGGACGGCCGGTGGAGCCCCCTGCTATCCCTTCGCCACCGCGGGGATGCGTCCGCCGACCAGCACCATGTCGACCTGCCGGTCGGAGAGCTTATGGCGCAACGTGACGTCCTTGCCGCCCAGCGTCGCCGCGACGTCGTTACCTGCCTTCAGCTGGGCACGCAGCCCGCTGATGACCAGCCGCTCCCCCGTGGCCCCGGCGTCGTAATCCGCGGCGTCGGTGAGTTCCAGCGCAAGGATCCCGAAGTTGGCCAGGTTCTGCCAATGGATGCGGGCGAAGGACTTGGCGACGGCCACCCGCAATCCGAGGTAGCGCGGGGCGATGACCGCGTGTTCTCGCGAGGACCCCTGCCCGTAGTTTTCCCCGGCGATGACCGCGTGGCCGCCCTCGTTGTCCCTGGCATGAGCCGGATAGTCGGCGTCGATGCGGGAGAAGGAGAACTCAGCGATCTTCGGGATGTTGCTGCGGAACGGCAGCACCCTGGACCCTGCCGGCATGATCTCGTCGGTGGAGACGTCGTCGCCCATCTGCAGCAGGATCGGAAGGTCCAGATCGTCGGCGATGGCGTCGAAATCGGGAAGGCTGGAGATATTCGATCCCTTCACCAATTCGACCTGGGCTGCCTCCTTCGGCGGTAGCGGTTCCTGGAGCATTTCGGAGTTCTGACTGAACGTCTTCGGCATCTTCGGGCGCGGGTAGGCCATGTCCAGGGTGCGGCCGAGTTCGCGCGGGTCGGTGATCTTGCCGGTCAGTGCAGCAGCCGCTGCGGTCTCGGGGGAACACAACCACACGGCGTCCTCCTCGGTTCCGGAACGCCCGGGGAAGTTCCGGGGCATGGTGCGCAGGCTGTTCCGGCCGGTGGCCGGGGCCTGGCCCATGCCAATGCAGCCCATGCAGCCCGACTGGTGGATGCGGGCTCCTGCCCCGACGAGCTGGGTCAGCCAGCCGCCGCCGATCATATCGGCCAGGACCTCGCGGGAAGTGGGGTTCACATCGACCGAGACCTGTTCGGAGGCCTGCCGACCGGCGAGGATCTCGGCGAACACCGCAAAATCGCGCAGACCGGGGTTCGCCGAAGAACCGACGACCACTTGGAACACGTCCTCTCCCGCGGCCTCCGCCACGGTGACCACGTTGCCTGGCGAGGAGGGTTTGGCGATGAGCGGTTCCAGCTCGGAAAGGTTGATGGAGTCCGTCTGGTCGTAACTCGCGTCGGGGTCGGCCACCAGCTCCTGGTAGTCATCCTCCCGGCCCACTGCCGCCAGATACTCGCGCACCGCTTCGTCGGCGGGGAAGACGGTGGTCGTGGCCCCGAGTTCGGCCCCCATGTTCGCGATGACGTGGCGGTCCATGGCGGTCAGTCCCGCGAGACCGGGTCCGTGGTATTCGATGATCCGCCCGACGCCGCCCTTCACGCCGTGACGGCGCAGCATCTCCAGGATCACGTCCTTCGCCGACACCCAGTCGGGCAGTTCCCCGGTCAGTTCGATGCCCCAGATCTCCGGCATTGCCACATAAAGCGGTTCCCCGGCCATGGCCATGGCCACTTCCAAGCCTCCGACGCCGACGGCCAGCATCCCGATGGCTCCGGCCGAACAGGTGTGGGAGTCGGAGCCGACCATGGTGGCACCGGGTTTACCGAAACGGGACTGGTGGACCGGGTGGGAGACACCATTGCCGGCCTTGGAGAACCAGAGCCCGAACCGCTCGGCCGCGGATTGCAGGAAGAGGTGGTCCTCGGGGTTCTTCTCATCGGTCTGCAACAGGTTGTGGTCGACGTATTGGGCTGAAAGATCGGTTTTGACCCGATCCAGACCCAATGCCTCCAGCTCCAGCATGACCATCGTCCCGGTCGCGTCCTGGGTCAACGTCTGGTCGATGGAGATGCCGACTTCGGTGCCAGGGGTCATCTCACCGTCCACCAGATGCGATGAGATCAGCTTCTGGGCGACATTGCGCGCTGGGGCGCTGGTGCTCTGCTTGGCCATGGTGGGCTCCCTCCGGTTGACTATCCGCCACCGGCCCGGCAGCGGACCTAGTGTCCATCCTAGGCACGAATGCGTGGGCGCGACAGGAACCGGTTTCCGGGCAGACAAAAGCGGCCCCGACATTCTCGATGTCGAGGCCGCTTTCGTATCCGCGGAGGATGGGGGATTTGAACCCCCGAGGGCGTGAACCCAACACGCGTTCCAGGCGTGCGCCATAGGCCGCTAGGCGAATCCTCCAGATTGCCCAAAAGAGCAGCTTCCAGCGTACCGGAAGAATCCGCGCAGGCCGAATCGCCCCAACAGCCCGCTCATCCCAGGGTCCAACCGTTGCCGAACAGGAGACGATCGAGCGCGCCACGGGGTCGAAGCCCGGGACGGGACGGCAGCCGTTTTCAGGTACACTATTTGTCGGCCCCTCATGTGGTGTCATCCCGCCGAACTCCCCCAGGACCGGAAGGTAGCAAGGGTAGGTGGGCTCTGGCAGGTGCATGAGGGGTCTTTACTTTTCCCACCGCCGCGCGATGAGGAGGCCACCATGGGCGCCGGCCGCTACGCCCCCAGCCCCTCGGGTGAATTGCATGTGGGGAACCTGCGCACCGCTTTGCTGGCCTGGCTCTTCGCCCGCTCCACCGGCCGGGACTTCCTGCTGCGGGTGGAGGACCTGGATCGCGCCCGCGCCGGGGCCGAGGAGGTCCAGTTGGCCGATCTGCGCGCCATCGGCATCGATTGGGACGGCCCCGCGGTCCGCCAAACCGAACGGCCCGAGGGCTACCGCGCCGCCATCGACGCCTTGGAGGCGGCCGGCCTGCTCTACGAGTGCTTCTGCACCCGACGTGATATCGCCGAAGCCCCCTCGGCACCGCATGCCGCCCCCGGCGCCTACCCGGGAACCTGCCGCGGGTTGTCCAAGGCCGAACGAGCCACCCGCCGGGCAGCGCGTCCGGCAGCACTGCGGCTGCGCACCGACGTCGTGCAGTTCACCGTCACCGATGTCCTGCACGGGCAATACACCGGGGTCGTGGATGACTTCGTCGTCGTCCGCAATGACGGAGTCCCCGCCTATAACCTCGCCGTCGTGGTCGACGACGTCCTGCAGGGGATCGATCAGGTGGTCCGCGGCGATGACCTGCTGCCCTCCACCCCGCGTCAGGGGTACCTGGCCACACTGCTCTCCGGTCTGGACGGAGGCTTCCACGGCACGAAGTTGCCGGAGTATGTGCACGTGCCGCTGGTTCTGAATGAGCAGGGCCAACGGCTGGCCAAACGGGACGGTTCGGTCACGTTGGCGAAGCTGGCAAACGACGGCGTCCCGCCACAGCGGGTGCGTGCGCTGCTGTTGGAATCGTTGGGACTTCCCGGTGGTTCCCTGACCGCCGCGCTGGCCTCCTTCGACCCCACCTCCCTTCCACGCCATCCGTGGGTCTTCGGCGGGTTCACCGCGGGCACCCCGGGGATGCAATGAGCACGGCGGAACGGATAGGCTTCGACTCGTGAGTACAGCCCTTTACCGTCGTTACCGTCCGGACTCCTTCTCGGACGTGATCGGGCAGGAGCATGTCACCACCCCGTTGATGGCTGCCCTGTCGAAGAACCGGGTGAACCATGCCTACCTCTTCTCCGGTCCGCGCGGTTGCGGCAAGACCACCTCGGCCAGGATCCTGGCCCGTTGCCTGAACTGCGCCCAGGGCCCGACTGCGGAACCCTGCGGCACCTGCGATAGCTGCCTGGAGTTGGCCACCGGCGGGTCCGGCTCGCTGGATGTCATCGAAATCGACGCGGCTTCCCATGGCGGCGTCGACGACGCCCGCGACCTGCGTGAACGCGCCACCTTCGCCCCGGTGCGCGACAGGTACAAGATCTTCATCATCGACGAGGCCCATATGGTGACCTCGGCCGGCTTCAACGCGCTGCTCAAGATCGTCGAGGAGCCGCCGGAGCACATCAAATTCATCTTCGCGACGACCGAACCGGACAAGGTCATCGGGACCATCAAATCCCGTACGCACCACTACCCTTTCCGGCTCGTCCCGCCCGAACCCCTGATGGCCTACCTCGAGCGGCTCTGCTCGCAGGAGGACATGCCCGTGGCTCCGGGAGTGCTCTCGCTGGTCATTCGTGCCGGTGGCGGTTCGGTGCGCGATTCCCTCTCGGTGCTGGACCAGCTGATGGCCGGCGCCGGACCCGAGGGGCTGGACTACGAGTTGGCCGTCTCCCTGCTCGGGTACACGCATGCCACCTTGCTGGACGACGTCGTGGATGCGATGGCCGCCCAGGACGCGGCGACGGTCTTCTCGGCGGTCGACCGGGTCATCCAGACCGGGCACGATCCACGTCGTTTCGTCGAGGACCTGCTGGAACGCTTCCGCGATCTGATCATCGTGAAGGCGATGCCCGAAAGTGCCTCCCACGTCATCCGCGGGCTGCCCGAGGACCAGCTGCACCGCATGACCCAGCAGTCAGCACTGTTGGGCCATGCCGAACTCAGCCGCAGCGCCGACGTCACCAACCAGGCCCTGACCGAGATGACCGGTGCCACCAGCCCGCGGTTGCACCTCGAACTGCTCTGCGCCCGGTTGCTGCTGCCGGCGTCGGATACCACCGAACGGGGCGTCAACGCCCGGGTGGATCGGATCGAACGCCGCCTCAGCTACGCCGGGGACGTTCCCGAGGTCCCTGCAGGCCAGCCGGTCGCCACCGGGCCGGTGCACGACGCCGGCACACCCCAGACCGCTACGGGTTTCGAATCCACGACCAGCCCCCAGGGGGCGGCTGCCGTCCGCGAAGCCCTGCGTGCTGCCCGGGGCAAGGACGAGCCGGCCACGCCAGAGCCCCAACAGCCCGCCGCTGCTCCTGCCGAATCCCCACCAGCGGACCCGGCTCCCACGCCTGTCTCCACGCCGACGACCACCGAACCGCAGAGTGCTGCACCGCAACCTGCCGAACCGGAAGCCACCCCACAGCCGGTCGGCACGGAAGCCGCTGCGCCAACGCCGAGCACCCCGGCGGCTGCACCGCAGCCCGCTGGCACGCCGCACGAATCCTCGGCTGACTGGGGCGCTTGGGGACCCGTCGACGAGGAACCGGAACAGCCCGCCGTGGCAGCACCCGCCGAGCCCACGACTGCTGCGGCTCCCTCCACGACCACGCCCCCCGCCCCGGCCCCGGCCCCGGCAGAAAGCAACCCCCAGCACCCCGAGACCGCGGGCCCGGCTGACGGTGTTTCGCCCTCCAGGACTGCAGAACAGCACGTGCCCGAGCCCTCCCCTGCACGGGAAGAACCTACGACACCGGCCAACGAACCGGTTGCCCAGCCGGAACCTGCCGCCGAGAAGCCCTCGACCGGCGGCGCTGCCGGCACCGTGGAGATGTTCCGTCGGGCCTGGCCGGAAATCATGGATGCCCTGCGCGAAGAGAAGAAATTCGTGTGGATGACGATCCAGCCACACGCCTCGCTGGCCGGCTTCGATGGACGGACGCTGACCGTCGCCTTCGCCAACCCGGGGCCCATGAAGGCTTTCTCCGCCAAACAGGAGAACACCGATCTGCTCCGGGGCGCCATCAACCAGGTCCTGGGCGTCACCCCCGAGATCGTCATCACCGGCGGGGGTTCCGCTCCGGCGGGTGGTTCGGGCCCAAAAGCTGAGCGCCGGCCCGCGCCGGCGTCCCGCGGCCCGGTAGCGCAGAACAGTGCCCCGGCAGCACCCACGCCCGCTCGCACGACTCCCAGCAACACCGCGCCCGCGGCTACCCCTGCCAGCAGCCCAGCACCCGAGGGGCAGGCGCCCGCAGCGCAACCTCCGGCAGCCCCGGCCCCCTCAGGCAGCAAGCTGGAAACGCCGGCGGCGTCGGGTCCTGCTGCGGCCCTGCGACAGCATCGAGCCGCAACGCCCGCCCCCCGTCCTTCCCGTGGTGCGCCCGGCCGTTCACCTGATGAAGGGCCCTCCGACTTCGGCCCGGAGCCCGAGGACGACGGCGGCTATGACTGGGGCAGCGACACCGTGCCCGTGGCCCCCTGGGACGAACCCTCCAGCCCCACGACGCCGGCGGCCGAACCTCCGACACCGCGCGCTACCCGCCCGGAAGGCGAAACCTGGCAGCGTCCGGAGCCGGCAGCGCCTGCTCCTGTGGCCCCCGCGCCCTCGGCACCGGCAGACCAGGCAGCCGGTGCTTCTGCCGCTCCGGCGCCTGCGGCACCCGCGCCAGCCGGCTCGGCCTCACCAGCAGCGCCGGCACCGGCTGACTCCGCGGCACCCGTGGCCCCGGCTCCCGGAGTCGTGCCACCGCCGTCGGTCTCTGCCGTCCCCGAACGGGAGGCACCGCAGCCCGCTGTCGATAAGCCGATGAGCCGGTACCAGCAGTTGTTGAACCAAGCCCGGGTGAAGGAGCAGTCAGCTTCAAGCACCCCGGGAATGGCGCCCGGCGGCGGGGCAACGCCCCCGCGGCCTCGGACGGACGTAGAATCGAAGTACGTTGAGGACATTCCCAGCGACGATGACATCTCCATCGAGGAATCCGGGGTGGTCGGCCGCCCGGCGATCGAACGCCTGCTTAACGGCCGCCTGATCGAGGAGCGCAACCACGACGGCACCCCGATCATCTAGGTTCCGCCCGGAGCCGTCATCCGACTTTGCAGTGTGAGGTTTCGTGTACGAAGGTGCAGTCCAAGAGCTGATCGACGAGTTCGGTCGGCTGCCCGGCATCGGGCCCAAGTCCGCCCAACGCATCGCCTTCCACATCCTGGAAGCCGATCGGGAGGACATGAACCGGCTCGCTGATGCCATCCGTGCGGTCAAGGACAAGGTGAAGTTCTGCACGATCTGCTTCAACGTCACCGAATCCGAGACCTGTAGCATCTGCCGTGACCCGCGCCGCGATGACACGGTGCTGTGCGTCGTCGAGGAGTCCAAGGACGTCATGGCGGTCGAACGCACCCGCTCCTTCCGCGGTCGCTACCATGTGCTCGGCGGCTCCATCAACCCGATTGCGGGTATCGGACCGGACCAGCTGCACATCCGTGAACTGCTCGGGCGGTTGCACGACGACAAGATTTCCGAAGTCATCATCGCGACCGACCCGAACCTCGAGGGCGAAGCAACGGCCACCTACCTGGCCCGCATGCTCTCCACCATCGGCATCAAGATCTCGCGTCTGGCCTCCGGGCTTCCCGTCGGCGGCGATCTGGAGTACGCCGACGAGGTCACCCTCGGGCGGGCCTTCGAAGGCCGCCGCGTCATGTCCTGACCTTCTTGGTTTCGATGCCGGGCCCGGCTATTTCTTGAACTGATCGGCGAGGTCCTGCAAGCGGGCACGATGCGCTGCCCAGTAATCCCCGCCGCCCGGAGGCGGGTTCGAGTTGCCCGGCATCAGCCCGGCCGACCCATCGATGGCCTCGCGCAGGATATCGGCTTGTCCAACATGGCGGGCGGTCTCGGCCTCCAGGCCCAGTGCGGCGATGGTCTGGTCTCCATGCCGGCAGGCCCGGTCGTAGAACCCGAACACCCATGCGGCACTTTGCCCGGCAGTGGCGAACATATCGGCGTTGTCCTCGGCGTCGTCAGCGAGCCAGGGCAGCGGTTCCGGCGCGGGACGGGAAAAGACCTGACCGAAATATTAGTACTCCATGCTTCCGACATGTTTGAGGATCCCCAACAAGTTGGTTCCGTTATCGGTCAGCGGGCGTCGGAGGTCGTTTTCGTCCAGGCCTTCCAGCTTCCACAGCAATGCTTCGCGATGGTTCTGCAGGTGTCGAACCAGGACTTCGTGGTGTGTCAGCATGGGTTGCAGCGTAGGCGCTGGCCGTTGCCGCGTCCTCCCGTGGCGGATTTCAGGTCGCGATGGGCCCCAATTGCTGGTCTCCCTCAAGGTGCTCGACGGCAGCCGTTGCCACCGTCGGGGGCAGTCGCCCCGTCAGCCGGTCCAGGGTGTCCCGGAAGTGTTCGCTGAGTTGCTCCACCGCAGCTTCCCCCCGCCCGGAGAGCACCAGTTCCAGGCGTTGCCGATGCACCTCACCCACATCGGTTCGCACGATGTAGCCTCGCGGGTGCCCCAGGCTGGCGATCCGTGTCTCCATGACCAGAGAGGTCATGTAGTGGGCCATCCGGAGGTTCCCTGCGGCCTTCACCGTTTCGAAATGCAAGCCCAGATCTGTGTCCCCGATGGCGCGCGGGGAGCCGGGAGCGCCTTTCCCGGCATCCCATTCCTCCAACCGTTCCAGCAGCGATATGACGGTGGCCAAACGCCCGCGTCGAACCTCGCGCCCCGGGAGCTCCGCCAAGGTGCGCAGCGCGGCTCCTTCGATGACCAGACGGGCGGCATAGAGGGAGTCGAGATCGTCGATGCCGACCGTGGCTACCTTCAATCCTTGCCCCGGACGGGCGACCAGCAACCCGTCCTGGACCAGTCGTTGGGCTGATTCGCGCAGGGAACCCCGGCTCACGCCCAGCTGCTGGGCGGCGATGGCCTCGTGGAGTTGGCTTCCCGGCAGAAGCAGCCCCTCGTAGATAGCATTGCGGAGCTGAGCGGTGATCAGGTCGACCGTGGAAGACCGTTGCACGCGCGCCATGTTCGGTGCCGTTGAGTGCTGCCCCATGGGCATTGGAAGTTCCCTCTCTGTCGCTCGCGGCGTGCGGGAGCTCGCGCCTTCGAGAGGCCTGCTACCGCATCCGCGGGTGTTCGATCGTAACTTAATCGTGATTGTCGAGCTGTTTGCGCACTTTTCGTCAAGCGGAAGGCCCGAATTCCCCCGGATTTCCGCGGTTTACGCTTCAAGGAACTTCGATTGTCGACAATCCAACGTCCGGAAAGTCGGATTGTCAATTGACTATTTCATGACTAGCGTGACTCACACCACTCAGCACCAACCGGTCGGGTTCGCCCGACGCCGGTCAATGCATCCCTGAAAGAGGTACACCATGATCCGCAGTATCCGTCGCAGGTCCCTGCTGGCCACCGGCGCCATTCTCGCTTCCGCCTCCCTCGCCCTGAGCGGGTGTGGCGGTTCCACGACCACCGAGAGCGAAGCCGGCGGCGACAACGGCTCCGTGGAGGCCGGCTCGGGCCACCTGAAGGATCTGAAGGACAAGGGCTCCATCACCGTCGCCATCGCCGGCGAAGTCCCGTACTCCTACGAGGAGAAGGGCGAGGCCACCGGCGCCACCATCGCGCTGGCCGAGAACATCTTCGGCGGCATGGGCATCGACAAGGTCAACACCGAGCTCGTCGACTGGAACTCGCTGATCCCCGGCCTGAAGGCCGGACGCTTCGATGCCGTCAGTGCGGGCATGTCGATCCTGCCCGAGCGTTGCGCCGAGGCCGACTTCGCTGATCCGGAGATCATGTACACCACTTCCGTGATGACGCAGAAGGACAACCCGAAGGGTCTCGACGATCTCGACACGATCAAGTCCAAGATCGATGACGGAGAAAAGATCAAGCTCGCCGTCCTCGCCGGTGGCATCGAAGCCGGCTACGCGAAGTCGCTGGGCTTGAAGGTGCAGTCGGTTCCGGACGCACAGACGGGTATGGACACCGTGGACAACGGCCGTGCCGATGCCTTCGCCATGACCGCGATCTCGTTGACCACCATGGCCAAGGACAACCCGGACGCCAACATCTCCGTCGGTGACGGATTCGTCCAGGAGATCGACGGCGTCAAGCAGCTTGGCGCCGGCTCGACCGTCTTCGCCAAGGGTGACGACGAACTGCGCGAGGCCTACAACGAAGGCCTGGCCAAGGTCACCGAATCCGAAGACTCCTACCTGGACGTCGTCGGGGAATACGGGTTCACGGCAGAGAACCTTCCGCCGGAGGACATGACCACCGATGAGCTCTGCAAGGGCGCACCCGGCGAGAAGTAGCCCCATCGATCGTGCGGCCGGCCACGGGGCCGGCCGCACCTTCGCTACCCCTGCCCTCCTGCACCAGAAGGAGTCCATCCACCGTGGACGATAAATTTGCCGCGATAGGCGAGGCCATGCCGCGTCTGCTCGGCGGCCTGCGCGTCACCGTTGAGTTGACGATCCTCGGCGCCATCGCCGCGTTGATCCTCGCCGTCATCCTGGGTCTGGCCGCCGCCAGCCCCTCCAAGCGATTCCGCGTCCCTGCCCGCATCATCATCGAGTTCTTCCGCGGGACGTCGCTGGTCGTCCAGGTCTTCTGGTTCTTCTTCGTCCTGCCGTTGCTCGGCATCGACATCCACCCCATGGTGGCCGGGGTCCTGGCCCTGGGCCTGAACTACGGTGCCTACTCCGCGGAAGTCGTCCGCGGCTCGATCCAAGCCGTGCCGAAGGGACAGTGGGAAGCCACGACGGCTCTGAGCCTCGGCGCCATTCAGCGCATGCGCCGGATCATCTTCCCGCAGGCCTGGGCCCTGATGATCCCGTCGCTGTCCAGCCTGCTGATCCACCTGATGAAGGGCACGGCCATCGTCGGATACATCACGCTGGCTGACTTCACCTTCCAGCTGGACCAGGTCAAACGCGTCTCTGGCACCCTGTTCACCTACGGCGTGGTGGGCATGCTGGGGTACTTCCTCTTCGCACTGCTCCTCTCGTTCATCATGAACGCGCTGGAACATCAGGCCAAACACAAACTGGGCCAGGGCACGTCGCTGCGGCAGATGCTTTCCCCGGCGCCCGTCGCGACCACCCGGGCAGGAGGTATCCAATGATTGGGGTCCCCGCCGTTTTCGACTGGCAGTGGAGCACCGTCATCGACGTGCTGCCCACGCTGTTGATGCAGTTCTTCAAGGTGACCTTGTTGGTCACCGTGCTGGGCACCGCCATTGCCGCGGTCCTGGGCCTGGTGATCGCCATGGCCATCCGGGTCCTCCCGCGTCCGCTCTCCGAGGCCGTCAAGTGGATCGCGAACATCATCCGGATGACCCCGATCATCATCCAGCTGCTCTTCGTCTTCTACGCCGTCTTGTCCCTGGACGCGATCTCCGTCGGTGTCATTGTCTTCGGGATCCACTATTCGACCTACATGTCCGAGGTCTATCGGGCCGGCATCGATTCGGTGCCGCGCGGACAGTGGGAAGCCACCACCGCCCTGTCGATGTCGGCGGTACGGACTTGGACGGCCGTCATCATCCCGCAGGCCCTGCGGGCGACCATCCCGGCACTGGGCAACTACGCGATCTCGATGTTCAAGGACACCCCGTTCCTGTTGGTCATCGGCGTC
>RCNJ01000266.1_pt1 | contig 30058 bp, 26 predicted proteins | sample 2041171 | NCBI WGS metagenome assembly RCNJ01 (sample SAMN09708213, study PRJNA481090) | feces metagenome | biome: feces | host: Pygoscelis adeliae | place: Antarctica: Rookery Lake | collected 2010-03-01 | reverse complement strand
CCCGGGGCCGGCCCCCGAAGCCGGAAGCCACAGGTAGCCGGGCAGCGAGCCATCGTCGGTCTGGATGCTCACCGTCTGCGGTTCGTCGGCCGAAGCGGTCTGTTGATCGTCTGTGCTCGCCATGACTGCATGCTCGCACACCGGCGTGGTCGATAATCCACCAACAGATTTCTCCTCCGGACCGAGGTGAGCCCGAAGCGGGAGCGAGCGCGGCAATCTGTTGATCAAGCATCGACCAACCGGATGGTAGCAAGCCCCGTTACCCGCCGGTGCCGGTCACCGGGAACGCGCTAGCCGGTTCGCCAGCTGTTCGGTCGGGCCCGCCCCTTCGGCTGACTCCACCACGGCGTTGAACGGGATGTCGTCGCCGCGATTATCGGCGGGGAGCGCGTTGTACATCCCGGCGAGGATGGGCGCCACGATGGCGGGATCGGCCTCAGAATCCTGGCCGGTGGCCACGGCCAGATCCCAACCGTGGGTGAGGTTCTCGCTGGTGTAAACCATGAGCGCAGCACCGCCCGGGCCCGTCCCGAACGGGGCGGTCACGGTCTTGCTCCACAACTCGTCTTCTTGCCACGCCTCCCACGCCACCGCGAACTCGTGGACGCGGCGAGCAAAGTCTTCGGCCACGCTGTCTTGTTCGAACGCCAGCCTGAATGGCGCACCGTCGACGTGGCCATCGACAGCGATCCCCCGGATGCGCTCCTGAACGGCCATGAGGTGTTCGACCAACTCGGTCACGTCGAACTCGGCGCACGGCGTCGGCTCGTGCAGTTGTTCGGCGCTCACATTGGTTAGCTGGCCGGGGTGCCGGTCTACGCCGAGTTCCACCGCTGGTTGGGCCGGGCCGAGATGCTCCAGCCCATGTGGGATCTCTGGGCGGCCGGCGACCGTCAGGCGGCCCTGGCTGCCATTCCCGACGAGTTGGTCGACGCGCTGATCGTGCACGGCACGGCGGTCCAATTCACCGTCATCTGCTGCCCACCCCATCAGCCATCCATCATCCTCAGCCTTTCCGCCTTCCCAACACCATCCACACCACCCCTCTTTATTATCAATAGCCTCCGGAGTGCGGTCCTTCCTCATCCACTTCTATTTTCTACACATACCATCAACACACAGGGAACTTTGTGTCCTTACCCTTTTACACGCACCATCTGGACATAAACACAGCAGGTGCATTTGTTCCGTGCGGTATTCGCCGACTAAAAAGTTGAAACGGACATTGCGACGAGGCGTCTTAAATTATTAATGCGTCCAAGTCTACAAATTTCACGTTCTCGCCGGTCCCTCAACGCCTGCCACTTCGTCGTCCCTGTCGTCACTTCCGGCTCCGATCTCGAATTATTATGAAGGCAGTCGCGCGACCGCCACCACGGGCATCTCACTCCCACTCCCATACCCAAACACGTCAAAACGAGACCCCATCCTCGGCCGCGACGAGTCCTTTCCCCAAGGCCAACCGGGCGCCATCCTCCGCAGCGCCAATCATGTCACAGTCCATCACGTCGACGCGCACGCCTGGTGGAAATGTGAGCAAGGAGGCGCCAAAGGCGTCCAGCCCAAACTATTTTGGTCTGACGGTAAATCCGCTGAGCGAGCAGAATGAGTCGGGCCTCAGGCCGAAGGGCAACTGGAGTCCGGCAACTTCGTCGATCCGCTCGTTCAATGCTCAGACACCGAAGCACATCCCGGTAGAAGCGAACTCTGATTTTGAAGCTTTCCGCAGACAAACCGAGGCGAACCATTCTTTTAGCCTGGGTCATGGCAACCTTTCGTACTTCGCGTCCACGCCTAGCGTCAATAGCGTCAATAGCGGCAATGCGAGCAATGCAAGCAATGTTAACGTTCGCGGAGGCGGTGATGGAGCGTCTGTAGGGTTTTTCGATTCGAAGACGACAGCACCAATGGCAAGCCCAAACAATGTGCCAGCTGCGCAGAAGGAGAGCCAATCTTTCTTCGATATGCCAAGACAAGAGTCGCCGATGAGCATGTCCAATGTGCAGCTACCATCGTTAGCAGGACGCAATGGAGTGCTGACAAATATGGGCAAGACAAATCATCATGAGCTATCACTACCTGGACACAGATCGGCGACTCCACCATCACCGCATCCGCACCAGCATCAGCAGGCACCGAGGTCACAGACTTTGCCATCTGTGCTGGAAGAAGGACCGGCCATGATTACTCCGGATGAATTGAAAAAAGTGCTTCGCGAGTTGCCGGCGGAGAAGTACCTGCTTCTGGATCTTAGGGTTGCGCCACAGTACGCGCAAGCTCGGATTAAGGGAGCTCTCAGCTTGTGTATACCGACTACTTTACTGAAGCGACCATCTTTCAACCTCGCCAAGCTCACTGATACGTTCAAAGTGCCGGAGGAGCACGCGAGATTCTGTCAATGGAAGGCATGCGAGTACATCATTCTTTATGATGCGTCGTCGGGGCACAAGAATGATGCTCTTGCAGCGATGAACACGATCAAGAAGTTTACAAATGAAGGTTGGCAAGGACAGGCGTGCATCGTCAAGGGTGGCTTCCAAGCATTCTCGCAGGTTCGTGATGAGTTTGTCGACACAAATTCGGCACATGGAGCGCAATCTTCCAATAGCCTTTCATTAGGATCTTTGGTTCCAGACGTTGCGCCAGTTGCCGGTGGATGCCAGATGCCAGAGTCAAAGGGTGCAGCAAACCCTTTCTTCAGCAACATCCGTCAAAACATGGACCTGGTGGGTGGCGTTGGACAGATGGATCTGAAGTGTCCTGATAACGCAGACATTTTGGTTGAAGGTTTCCTGCCTCCTTGGTTATCCAAGGCGTCAGCTGTGGAGGACCACGGCAAGACGGTCTCTGACAAGTTCCTGCATATCGAGCAGGAAGAGCTTTCCAGAATGAGAAAGGCGCTTTCGTCAAGAGTGTCCTATGGATCACCGAACATTAATGTCGAGAAGAAACTTCAAATCGCGGGATTCGAGAAGGGAAGCAAGAACCGTTATAACAACATCTGGCCGTTTGAGCACTCGAGAGTTAGGCTTCAGGGTAGACCTGATGCTGCTTGTGATGATTATGTTAATGCGAGTCACATCAAGCCGTCTTGGAGTAACAAGCGGTATATTGCGTCCCAGGGACCGCTTCCGGCGACGTTTGAGGTAGGCTCCATTCCTCATACTCAAGTATTGACAAGCCGCTAACATGCCCATAGGACTTCTGGAGCGTCGTTTGGGAACAAGACGTCCGCGTCATCGTCATGCTGACCGCGGAATCCGAAGGAGGCCAATTGAAGTGCCACCCGTACTGGGAGGCCCAAGCATACGGACAATTCAGAGTTCGCGCCCTATCAGAGAAGAAGGTGTCCCTAGATCCACACAGCCACCGCCGCTCGTCCACCAAATGCAAAGACAACGACTCCGCCGGGCGCCGCCGAGCGAACACCACTACCCACGAGCCCGCACCAGCCGATAATCCTTCCTCTTCCACCCATCCCTACGTCGTCATCCGCAAGATGTCACTCGCGCACTCGACGCAGCCGTTTGCGCCGATGAGGGAGATTACGCAGCTGCATTACTCAGCGTGGCCGGATTTCGGGGCCCCAGCTCAGCCGAGCCACTTATTGGGGTTGGTGGAGTTGAGTAATTCGATTCAGCGGGGGAGTCTGCCGCCGGGGATCGCGGCGCAGACTAAGAGTGGTGAGCCGGAGAGTGCGGCTGCGAGTAGGCCGATACTTGTGCATTGCTCTGCAGGGTGTGGGCGCACGGGGACGTTTTGTACTGTGGATTCCGTGATTGATATGTTGAAGAGGCAGCGGAAGGAGAGGAGCAGTGGGGTTACACCTATGGAACTGAGTTCGACGGAGAAGTCGGACTATATGGGCAGTAGGGGGGATATTGACGGTGACTGGGTTTTTAACCCCAACATTGATCTTATTGAGCATACGGTGGAGGATTTTAGGAAGCAGAGGATTAGCATGGTGCAGAGTCTCAGGCAGTACGTGTTGTGCTATGAGACGGTGATGGAGTGGTTGAGTGAGCAGAGGACGAAGGAGGCGAGGGGGACCCAGCGGGAGAGAGAGAGGAGTGGGAGTTTGAGTCTCAGTGTGCAGAGCTTGAGGGAGAACTCGGCGAGTCAATAGACGAGTATTGTTCGTGGATAGCATGAGCATTTTCATGATGATGTGACTGGATGGATAGGTGAGTGGTTGGTTGGCTGTTAGCGAAAGGACTTTTGCATATGAGGTATGGACGGCATGGTAGGACTCAAATCGAATCGAAGCATGGCGATGGTGTTTGGTGTTGCTCGGCGTCTTTGGTTTGTTATGGCGTGTACAGTCGTTTGGGCATGGAGGAGATAAATAAAAGAGTGTATCATTAGGAGTGGTAGCTAGACAAAAGTCGGACTTAGGCTCTCATCTGTTGGTTTTGATGTGGATTATCTTGAAATGGTATGGAGCTCGAGGTAGTGTTAAGCGAGTCACTACACGAAGAAGCATAAAGGTGGCAATCAATATGATACCAAATTATGAGAATGTGACAGTATGCTATCCCTGGTGGCCACTGCTATTATCTATCTTACACCTCCTGCTGATCTTGCACGCCACGCTATCGCCAGAAAGTGAAAAGCACCCCCCGCATCTACTTCCACAACTTGCCCAAACTGATCTCCTTATCATCATGCTTGTTCAAGACCTTAGCCGTTGCCAAGTCAAAGTCCTCCTGAGTGACGTGCACACGACGCTCACGCAGCGCAAACATACCCGCCTCGGTACAGACACCCTTGAGCTCGGCACCGGAGCAACCGTTCATCTTCTCTGCGATCTTGGTCAGGTTGATGCCACGGGTCAGGTTCATCTTCCTGCTGTGGATGCGCAGAATATCGGCTCTGGCCTCGACGGTTGGCGGGGGGAACTCGATCTTCCTGTCGATACGACCTGGTCTCAACAGTGCTGGGTCAAGGATATCCAGTCTGTTGGTGGCCATGATGACCTTGATGTTCTTCGTTGGCTCGAAACCGTCAAGCTGGTTGAGGAGCTCCAACATCGTGCGCTGGACTTCAGAGTCGCCGCCGGCGGAGCCCTCCACACGCGAAGATCCGATAGAGTCAATTTCGTCCATGAAAATAATGGATGGGGCGTGCTCGCGGGCCATGATGAAGAGCTCTCTGACCATGCGCGATCCTTCTCCGATGTACTTCTGCACCAACTCCGATCCGGACACTCTGATGAATTTGCAGTCGGTGTGATGTGCGACGGCTCTGGCGAGTAAGGTCTTTCCCGTTCCTGGTGGTCCGTAGAGGAGTACACCCTTTGGCTGTGCGATACCAAGCGACTCGAAGAGCTCTGGGTGCTTGAGGCCGAGCTCGATGACTTCCTTAATCTCCTTGATTTGCTGATCCAAACCTCCGATCATGTCGTACGTGGAATCTGGCACCTTCTCAACCATCATGAGAGATACTAATGGGTCGACGGATGATGGAAGGAGCTTCTCGAGCTTGTATGAATCGGAGAGGAGGGTGACACGCTTGCCCACGATGAGTTTCGACACGTCAACGCCATCGGCAATGTCGACAACTGGTACAAAGTTAGCAGGTGGCGTGAACGAGGATAGAAACACTACTTGCCATATTTTCCTTCCGGGTGAACCTTGACGAGAACCTTCTTTGTGCCCATCACCTTCACTACCTCACCAACGTACGAACCAGGCTGCTGTAATAAGCCGAGCTCTTCTCTCAGTAAACGCACTGAGTACTGTTAGCAGATCACTGCAGAAGCTTGATGCAACCTGCTCACCTCTAGAGTTGTAATCATTGCGTTGCGCCTCAAGTCTGCGAAGAACTGCTTGGCCCTGGATGATCTCGAGCTTCATGCTCTCAATCTTGTTGTGGAAGAACTGATCGAGCGCCATCTTGAAGGCTCTCTGTGGGGTCACGGCGCGTGAATTAATGTAAATCAAGTAAATGTGGTATTTCCGAGGTTATCCGGGTGTTGATACTCGCTCAGTTTTCTTATGTTGTGGTGGTGGAATGTGGCAAGGATGATGGCGGTTTGTTCGATAGAGGTACAGGTAACTGATTGCGTTGAGCTTCGGGGCCTGGCGCAGCCTGGTGCTTTGTAACCCTTGCTGGTGCCGCGCTTATTGCCAAGGGCCCGCGGCTAAACAAGGCGCGCCTATGGGGCAGGTTAGCTCCCAAGGTGTTTTTTCATCGTCAGGCAGGAATAATCCCAGCGGAGCACACCGCTGGGACGCGAGTGCACTTTTGGTGGAGTGAAGCCTCTCCACCTTATCACTCCCAGCCTCTTCATGAGAAGGGACATCGGAGCTGAGTGGATTTCTATTGCCTTCATTCTCGTACGAGATAAGAGTTTTGCAAAACCAGATGATACTCATGTGATGGACTTATCACGCATTTTTGGAATTCATTACAATATAACGCATACTTTACGGCATGGCTTTCTGATGTTCTAAAGCGCAAATCAAGCACACGCGATATTTGAAGCTTTTCAGCCTCGTGCTTTGCAGTCTCAAGCGATGGAGCGTTCTAAGCCTGGCATGACGGGGATCTTTGAGTCCGTGCGTTTGTCCCGCATCCACATGAGTCCCTATGCTTGACCTGACAAGCACGTTAATGAAACTCTCCGACTTGTTTATCACTATGAATGTAAACACTCATAGCACTTATAATTTCACGTGTCGTGCTCTTTTCTGCCAACCATTTGGCAGCTCGGTAGCTTGAGGCAGCAAATTCGTACACCTACCCGCTTCCAATTCCTAGAATCTCCACGATACTGGACCTTGGCAGGGATCAAGCCGCTTAATCCACGGGTCTCACCACGCGCGTTTACGATCATACTAGCCTCGATTCCGAGACTGTCAACTTGCTGGTGAGCATGCTCCGCACCTGCTAGTCCCTCGTGAACATAATCTTTCACTCTCGCCACAGTCTTCGTTTTTAAGCGAAGCAGCACTTTCTCTACCACACGTCCTTTCCATTCCCAACTACTGGCCTTCGTTTGCTCGTACTACGACAAATCTGCTCCAACAGACTGTAAAAGTCACACATGTTGCCAATACTGTAATGGCGCCAACGAAAGACGACGACGCAGAGTCAGCTTCTTCCCAGAGAGAGATGACGGGCCAAGAGCAAAATCCAAGCCAACGCGCACCAGCAAACGATGGCGCACCGCAAGAGAGCTATGCAAGTGTGCTTGCCTCAAGCTTTCGGTCTACCGACACTATAAGACATCGCCCCGAAGACAACAATTTTGACTCTGGTTTGTTATCCCATTCATGCTAGCATGCTCACAGACTTCTTGTAGTGCGAATGCTAATTCCCCGAGGCTCAATACCCGGCACTAAAACGCCTGCTCGCGCAGACGCGACTAACTCTGGCGAACGTCCACAAATACGCACTCTCGATTCGACAAGATCGATACATTCAATGAGATCGCCTCTCCTTGGACCTGAATGCCCTAGAATAGCCAAGTCAAAGAAGCCCGGAAACCCAAGACGCGCATCCTCAAATATACTTGGTCCTCAAAGAGGGCAAGAATTCTCCGTGGATGATGATGTTCATGAAGTGGAACGCGAGATGTCCATACGCCCCAGCGCAGTCGGCGGTACCACTTCAGGATTTGGCTCATATCGGCAACCTCCGGCCAGCGTCCGCAGGCGCTCAACGCAAGCACCCACGTTAGCCCGTGTTGTGTCTGGAGACGCGGACGAGCAAGATGTTATGGCGCAGAGCATAAGCGGTCGAAATGATGGCATACAGGAGGAATCGGAACACGAAGATGGCGACCAAAACAGATCGCGCGCAGCTGAATCATTGGCCCAAGAAATGGACGACGATGATGAGGATGGTGATATCAGCGATGCCGAGAGCTTTACTCTTAAGGACAGACAACAAGCCATCAATGAGACACATCCATTCGGTATCAGGATCTGGAAGCCTGCTCTGTACAAAAAGGACCGCTCAGTGCAGAAGACTGCTGAGGGCGACATCCACTCGTCTCCTGGCGGGAGAGTCAGCAATTGGCTTCAGTTTTTCAACGCGATGTGGACTATATGCTTTGGTTGGTGGCTCGCTCTCGTAGCATTCACCGGCGCAGTGGTTTGTTTTGTCTTTGGCGCAGCACCTGGAGCAATGGATTACGGCCGAGTTCTGTGGGAGCTCTCGGGTTATCTCCTCTATCCATTCGGCAAGTTCGTGCGGCTCGACAAGGACGAAGCATATGCTCACGAGGACCGTGACGAGGGCAGAAGCATCACCGAATATGAGCAATGGCAGTCTGGCGACATTGAGGATGGCAGGCTGTTCTTTGGGCCAGAGACGGGTGGATCTTTGATAGGCCGCAGAAGAGGTCGCAGCTTGGATTCCATGGCTACTGAGACTGACAGCCTCCTGGGCCGCACTCGTCGCGGCGGTCGCAGGGACTCATCGCTCCCTCGCGCGAAGAGACGCCTCTTTGGTCGCGGTCAGTGGACTGTTGGGCGCGTCATATTCTTCCTGTTCTTCTACGGACTCTTGACGCCTCTTCTCTTCCTGGTGTCCGGCGTCTGCTGGCTCTTGGTATTCTGGATTCCTATGGGCAAAGTTACCCTCTTATTGTTTTCTCATTTGCGCCGTCACCCACTGGCCTTGAGCTTCCAGTCTGATACTGCCTATGCGCGTGTTGATCCTGACTCTTCGATATTGGTATGCACATACCGTGCTGTTGGAATCAAGTACTGGAAGTACACTGTTGATGGTACCAACATCTTCCTGATCAACCTCATGGCAGTTGTCGTCTTCGTAATCTTCGACTACTGGGTACTCTTCGAGATGATGGGTCTCCAGTTGCCAATCACTCAGCCTGCTTTTTTATTCGTCATGGCACTGTTCTCTATCATTCCTCTGGCTTATTTCATTGGGCAAGCCGTGGCGTCTATTTCAGCACAATCCACCATGGGCGTTGGAGCGGCTATCAATGCCTTCTTCTCCACTATCGTCGAGGTTTACCTCTACTGTGTTGCTCTCAACCAAGGAAAGGGACAACTCGTGGAAGGAAGTATCATTGGCAGCATATTCGCCGGTATTCTCTTCCTGCCTGGCTTGTCTATGTGCTTCGGAGCTATCAAGCGCAAGACTCAGAGGTTCAATGCTAAATCCGCTGGTGTTACATCTACGATGCTGCTTTTTGCCGTCATTGCTGCCTTTGGTCCGACATTATTCTATCAGATATATGGCACGGTAAGATAGGTCCTCCGATTGAAGACATAAGGAGTGCTAATTTAGTATGCAGCACGAGCTCAACTGTAGAGATTGCTTCGATAACGACGGCCCGGATGGTGATGTTAGCGGTCGTGATTGCCGCCGTTGCTTCTTCTCTCAGGTGCCAGCATTGCATGATAGGTTCTTCCAGACCGCTGTGCAGCCGTATTGCTACGTCGCCGCCACACTCCTCTTTCTCTCTTATATTATTGGCCTATGGTTTACTCTGCGTACTCACGCAGCTGTCATCTGGAACAATGAGATCGATGAGAAGAAAGCACATGTTGGAGAATCGCAGCTGTTGCCACCGGCTCGGCCAGCGCCTCCTGTGCACTCTCGCCTCCAGCGCCAGGGCACGAGCATTGGATCAGAACCCGAGGTCCGCAACTCGCATCTCTACAAGAAGATTCTGGGCCAGTCTTTAAAGCAAATCGGCTTGTCATCAAGAGTCGAAGATGGTGGAAGTCAGTTTTCACCAAACTCTCGCCCAGCATATTCAGGTCTATCGAACACTGGTCAACCTGCCGCCCATCTTGTCCCACCAAAGAGCGCCAATTCCGAGCATCACCACTCACATGTGCATATTCCTGGATTCTCTGAGGCCGAGAACGATAACCTTGTTCGTGAGGTGGCAGAACTTGCTGCAACTGCAGCTACACTTGCGGCACATAGCACGGCTCGCAGTCTTCGCAATGCTTCCGTTGGCTCTCAGCTTCACTCACATGGTCAGAATCAGCATCAACACCAGCCTTCTGGTACCCGTCCAGTTGTTATACCTGGTGCAGAAGCGGAACCAGGAGTTGGCGAGGCAGCTGGTGGTGGTCATGATGCCCCAAATTGGAGCAGAGTCAAGAGTTCTATCATTTTGCTTGGAGCTACTGTCCTGTACGCGATGATTGCAGAGATCTTGGTGAACACCGTTGACGTCATCCTGAAGGGCGTTGCCATCGATGAAAAGTTCGTCGGTATCACGCTCTTCGCCCTTGTTCCCAATACCACAGAGTTCTTGGTAAGTTATTTGTGCCACAATATAAAAAAGACGCGCTAACCTGATGATAGAACGCCATCTCTTTCGCCATGAACGGAAACATTGCGCTCTCCATGGAGATTGGTTCAGCATATGCCCTTCAAGTCTGCCTGCTCCAGATCCCAGCTCTGGTGGCTTTCAGCGCATACACCTCCCGCTGGGTTCCAGGCAGCGATGTGATCGAGAAGACCTTCAGTCTCATCTTCCCACAGTGGGACATGGTGACTGTCATTCTCTGTGTCTTCCTCCTCAGCTACATGTATGGTGAGGGAAAGAGCAACTACTTCAAGGGATCTATCCTCTTGCTGAGTTATCTGGTGGTGATGGTTGGGTTCTGGTTCTCGGGCCAGACTAATGTCGAGGATTTGGGTATGAGTCGATTTGATGTCTTGCAGTCTGATGGCACTTACCTCACCGTGGGGAGGAGCACGAGAGGTGTTGCATTTCGGAAGGCTTGATTAGAAGCACTGATGCGATAATTGATAGACGGCGTAGCCTGTTGTGGGACTTCATTGAAGTCACAACACTGTATTCTAGAAATTAATTTCAACAATAACTGAATTGTCTTTTAGCTACCATTACCTCTCATAACTCCCATCCATACCAACCGTGGCTGTGCGAACGCCGTGGTGCAGTCACATGTTAGCATTTGATGTGGCTTGAGAGGTGAGTGGTTCTTAGCAAAATAGCTGTCAGCTCTTACGCGGCGCTTTCCACTTTCATGCAGCTTACGCGCATATCCGGTCATGAGCCCCTACCAGCCTCACCGCCGCTTCGACACTGCAATTTGAGACTTGACGGCTCTTCTGTGCTGGCACTTTCATTCTGATTCTTCCTTGTTGGCGGGACTTCGAGCTCTACTCTCGAGCTACATATGTGGTCCAAGCCCGTTGTGGCAGAAATGAGCCACGACTTCGGAGGATCCGCCGACAGAGGGTACAATGTGCATCGTTTACGGGGCTACTTGTGCTTGATGCTTGGATGGTGCTTTCGCTGGGGGATAGCCAGATCACTGCCTCGTCCGTTCCGTCTCACGTTATGCCCTGATTGGCGAGAAGCGTGATGGGAGGACGAAGGGTTGTGGATATCTATCTGTGCTATGAACCTCGCTTTCTCATTCGCATCCTCGTTCAAGCTGTTTATCCTTCAATGCTAAAATTTCATGCTAAAACCTGTTCAGTCACAGATATCATAGCCCATCGTCCTCCTCAATGTGGCAAGAAAACCGAACTCGTGGACGAGGATCACGCTCCCATTCCGAGACCAGATGGAGGAGGAAAGAACATTCAGCAGCATCGTCTACGACGGTACCCCGCCTGCTCCAAAAACTTCTGCTACCAACCGATCCACACCTTCGCACTCCCACACTACCGCCGCCACCAAAAACGGAATCATCATGGTCACCACAAAGCCGCGCAATGTTGGGAGGCTACTGGGACATCTCTTCACAGCCATCCTTCGTCTCCGAGTCCGAAATGGGCAAACAGGCAAGAGACTGCATCATTACAAAGACGGCTAGGCTGTTTGGGTATCAAGGGGAAAGGGGCGTGATTGAGTATTTGTGGAAGAAACAGAATGAAGGAGACAACTTTCGGTATCCTTCCATCGCTGAGTCAACGTGTTCGCAAAGTTGTGTGGATCTATACTCGCCTCTTAGTCCGCCGGACACGCCGATTGAAAGGGGATCGGTGCAGTTGACGAGCTATTTTGGTAATGCAAGGACTTCGACAGAGACCCTCACCGCTCATGAAGGTGTACCGTACTTGGATCATCCCGGAGCTCACCACGATGACCTTCTTCCAGTTGAGCTGCCAGACACTTCGGTGCGGAGAGTATCTCGCATCAACACCAACGTCCAAAATTTGAATACTGCCCTGTATGAGCTCTCCCCTACTCCGGTATCACAGAAGGTTACTCATTCTCGATGTCTGCCCGGCGCTACAATCCTCGACGGAAACAGCAATGAGCACATAACGCCATCCTCAGACACCGAACTTGAACGTGAGAACACAGGCTCAATCGACCCTTCGGAAGAATCTCGGCCGCCTTCCATTGAACTACTACCAAACCTGGCATATCAGCAACTGGCATATCAGCAACCTCGTCTGAGGCGTCCCGTTATAATGGCACCATCTCCAGCTCCCAGTGTGGTTGCTAATTTGACTACGGGCGTCCGTGGCCACGGATTAAGGAAGGTGCGAGCATTGGGTGAAATGAGGATGGCCGCTGATTTACACGGACCTACAGAGCCGGGGACACTTCACGATATTCTGTCCCCATTGAGCGAGTTCGAACAGCGACGAAAGACGTCTGTCTCGTGCATCAGAGACCAGAGACTGGCGGTTGAGAAACCACAACGAAACTTGGCATCACGTTGTAGCTCTATTACCTCGCACAAAACTGCCCCTCTTGCGGGTCCCTTTGTGGGAGATGTACGATCACCGCTGAGTGAGCAGCGTGGTAGGCGAAAACGAGCTGGCTTGACAACGAGAGCGACTGAGCGGGTGGGAGTGACGCCACAAAAGAGCTTGGCGGCAAGATGTAGCTCTATGAGTCCACATTTGCCATCAAAAGTATACGACAACCGCGAAGAATCATCATCCACGAGCATCCCAGTTACCACTGTTATGAACCCGACTTACGACTACCAATGGCCAAGCAGCGAAGAACGGAGACAAATTGGAGGGCCGATAGGCAGTGGAAGGGAGGAGAGTAGGTGGGAGGAGGTCACTGAGCCAGAGGACTTGAAGTTGTGTTTGGCGGTTATGAGGAAGGAGCTGGAGCGGAAGAGGAAGGAGATACGAGAGACGCTGCCGGGAAGTCCGTAAAGCCAGCAGTATATCAGGCTTCTGCGCGGCGAGAAAAAACGGGTGCCATACTGCACAATGTATTTGAATTTTCACATGACCTATGATATCTACCAAGTCCCCCATTTCCATCGGTGGCACCATCATGCATCCATCCAGTTAACGTCGTCTACGAAATGAGAGACGTCATTCCTGGCCCGCAGTCTAATACCCACTATCCCATAAATCCTCCTCGCCAGGCACCATCTCCATAACCGGACTCTTCGGCTCCAACCTCTTCATCGCCTTCCGATCTTCCCTCGTCACCAGCCTCGGCGTAATAGGCACCAGCGGCGTAAAAGGCTGATACGGGGTATACGGCACCGCACCCGCGGACCAGGGCGTCTTCAATCCCGGTGTCTGAGGCGTCGTGCGCTCCAACACCGTCGTCTTCGTCGTGTGCGAGAATGCGGGAGAGGACAGCCCTGGCGGAGGATCGAAAGCACGGAATGGGAGTTGTCGAATGGCGTCTGTGGCCGTCTTCGGCGTAGAGGTAGTAATTGGCGGGGCTGGTTGTGTAGACCTTGGGACTGGTATCATGAGGTTTGGTGGGCGGGAGGTGGCGACTGAGCGGTTGTTGGGCGGTGGACGCATGCTTAGTGTTGACATCTGCTCGGCGATTGAGCGTGATGGAGAGACGGGGGATGGGTCCTGGGCTGTGTTGATGCTGGAGGCGTTGCGGGAGTGGTTGGTGTATGGCTTCTCGTCGTAGCCTGCGTAGCCTCTTTCATACGCTGCGCGGGTTCGGGGGATTGGTGGCGGTGGTTGAGGATGGTAGTGACGAGGGCTTAATGGCTCTTCGTCTGAACCATAATGTGCTGGGAATGTCTGAGAAAGTGGCGTCGGTATTGGCGAGCTGATCTTCATGCCGCGAATCCCTTTGCGCTTTGGAGATTTGAGCGAAGGCATTAGCGAGGACGAGCGGGAGTGCGACTTCTGCCGAGCCTGGGAGTTTATAGGGCTTGGCGTCTCGAGACGTCGCTTCGGGGAAGTGTTGCCTCTCTGGGGCGAGGTAGACGGAGGTGGCACTGGTGAGGGCCTATCTGCAATGTTTAATCCTGCTGCTTTTGCTTCCTCCTGTTCCATAACATGAGCATACAAATCCCCCAACCCTTGTGCCAAATTCTCGCGATCGGCCTCCAGTGTTTTAGTATCGACCGCTGGGCCGGGTGAAATGGGTGATATGTTTTGTGAAGGGAAGATGTACGGATTCCGATCGCTCCTCTCTGGCGACGGCCGGGAGAAATTCCTTGCTCCGTACCCTGCGGTCGTTGCTGAGACCGGTGATGGGTAGAATGAATGATTCGTTGGGAAGGCAGCTTGCATCTCCAGCTCTTTTGGTTTTGCCCCTTCTTCCAGAGCTCGACGGAGGCGTCGCCCGACGATGAACAGCACCGAGAGCGCGACGACGACTACGAAGACATATGCTCCAACAATGATTCCGATTTCGGTTGGTAAGAATGATTTATCTCGAAGAGCGTTTGCTGATAGTGGCGGGCCTTCTTCCGGAGGTGGTGCTGGGTCCCAATCAATGTTTAGTGGATGGTCGTTGCGCTTTATGATACTTCCAACGCAACTTGGTATGGATGCGAAAAGTGTTACGAAAGCTGGAAGAGCTGAAATGTAAGGGGGCACATCCCTCATATTTGAGTCTAGATCATTGATGCGACGGATATATGTAAGATCATAAGCCTCTGAAGGACGAAACGTCTCAAGATATGAAATAACTCATGAAGTGGGGGAAAGTGGGATATGTGCGACGCCGCGAGGGTGGTTCAGGTTGCAGATATATGGAATGGTAGCATAGAACTTAGCCTCGCTCTCGAATGCCAGTGAAAAGTGCCTGCATGATCTCTACGTACCACCAATGGCTGGAGAGAATGGCAGGATGGGGGGCGGTAGCGCCGATATATGGGGTGACGGAGGAGTGATATGGGAGTGATGAGGGGTGACGAGGTTATGTGGACGCCGTGCCACGCAGATTGCGGGCTAAAGAGGTTCTTTCGCTAGTGGGGAGCTTGCCGCAAGTCATCACTGGCAGAAGACTGGACCCTCGAGAATGCAGCCAGCGAGTGAAGGGCCGTTGGGGTCGTCGAGCAACATGGCCGAGAGTTTGGCTGGCCAGTGGTTATGTTGCATTAAGCGCCCAAACAGCTGCCGAGGCAATGCTGCCTATGATTGGCGAGTTTTCGTGACTATTTTGGTGTTGCCGCCAGGGAGCGCCACAGCATCTGTGCACCTGCACCCCATCACATCGTCAACCTCAATCGTCTCGAGCAAAAATGCATTGGTAAGGAAGTACGAGCACAAGAAACGGGTTTGGAAAGACAAATTGCTCTCAAACTTCATCCTCGATCCTATTTTCGGATGTCGTTCTCGCCAAATGCCACTCGACCCTTTTCTGTGCAGAGCATTCGGTTTTGTCGATTTGAGTATTTCCTCACCAGAACTAAATGCAACTAGCTCGGTGGGCTTATCAAGCACACATCGTGTTGTCTTTACTGGCTCATGGACTTTGCTATCTCATTACAAGATCAAGAGGGCATTTCGAGCGCTTCTACGAAAGGCCTATATTGGTATCCTTTGTAGAATCTGACAGGAGAATGGACACATTGGTCACACTAATCGTGAGCTCTCAGCAAACAGAGTAGGTTCCAAACTCTCATTCATTCTCTCGTCACCACTCTCTCTATATCACTCTCTTTATGCCACCTTAAAGGCTACCTTCCAAATCCACCAACTCGCTAAACTTCGCCGCCCACCCTTTCACCTCCTCCTTCGCCGGTTCTGGCAGCGGACGTCTCGCCACACCACCATACCCAAAGCAAGCCTCCATCCCAGCCTTCGTCCCCATAATCCCACCTTTAATGACCTGCCAGTCTCCCCTCGCAACAACCTCCTGCATAGCTTGAGCCTCAGCCAGCTTTCCCGAAATATAGAGCTCAATGGTCTTCACGCAAGCTTTTGGTGCGATGTTTCCCAGTCCAGCGAGGATGCCATGGCCGCCATTCACCAAAGATGGCAGAGTGAAGTCTGCAGAGCCGCCAAGGACGAGAAAGGATGGAGTTCCTGCGGAAGAAGACGTTGCGTTCTTGGTGGCGGCAGCAATGCGGTTGAGCTTTCCGGTATTGCCACAAGTGAGCTTTACGCCAACAATGTTGGAGTGCTTGGATAGCTCGATGATGACATCTGAGCTCAGATCGATGCCAGACACAGCACCTGGGTAGTTGTAGACGATGATCGGAATCGGAGACGCATCAGCAACATCGGTATAGAACTGTAGGATCGACTTTGAGTTCGGCAAGAACATTGGTGCGTAATAAGAGGGTGGGAGGATCAATGCGTAGTCGCCGCCGCCGCTGTGTGCTTCCTTGGTAAGCTCGATCGCTTCACGAGTTGACTGGGCACCGCAGCCGACAATCAGAGGCATGTTGTCGAAGCCGGCATCTTGGAGTGCTTTCCTGGTTGTTGAAGTTACTTGTTGGCGTTCTGAGTGAGTGAGGTGGACTGCCTCGCCGTTGGAACCTTGGGTTGCGAGGCCGGCGACGCCGGCTTTGGCTAGGCGGACGGCGTGGGATGCTATGGTTTCGAGGTCTAAGTCTTCTGTGTCTGGCTTGAAAAAACATAGGGTGGGAACATAAACGCCTGGCACGAGAGGGTGGGCGGTAGAAGGTGCCATGGTTACGAAGCCCAATGTACGAGCCTGGGTGATGAGCTTCGTTAAGTGAGCTTAGGGAAGAAGTCAAATAAGAGGAACGTGACCCTGAGATGTAGTTGAGACAAAGTGAGTTAGGAAGAGACTGAGACTGCGCGAGGACAAGTATATAAAGACCCGAGTCCCACCTCATATGGCAGCAGGGCCGGCTAAGAGCCTCCAAGAGACGAACTTTAGAGCATGAGGTGCAGCGTGGGGGTTTTTCTTTTGCTAAAACATCGTTCCAAACGAGGCAAGCGACGTCCTTCCCTGACGTAACACCCAAATGGTAACCTTCTTCGTTCGTCGGCGAAGTGCAGATCATCCCACCCTTTCCCCCTTGAGACATAGTCGCACAACAGTCCCCCAAATCTGCACTGGATCGCGTGTAATATCAATCGCCTCTGAGAGGCTCGCGGGGAGCTTCAAACACTGCCAGCGTTTACGAGCTTCAAAATCCACGTGATGCTCCGTTGGTCGCAGTGTAGCAACCACTAGTGAAGAGTGCCCCTCCTCCATGTGCAAGGTGTCTTCGGTAGCACTTCAAATTTGAGGTATCTCTTGCAGTAGATTTTTGAAGCTGCTGCCATCTCTTAATTAAGTGTTCAGACGATCTGTTCCCCCTACTAGGTGAGCGTTAAAGAAACTGCAAATGTCGAAGGATCTCTGACATCAACGCCAAAGTCCTCTTTTACATTGAAGGTCGTGGCAAAGTGTGGGGTAAGCACTGTGGGGAAGCTCCTCACGGATTTAGCGCCGCCTGAGCCGAACATCACCTGTCGACCCAAGTATGACCCCACGCTTTCGCCGTGGCTCCCCTTTCTTCAGAGAAGTTCCATATGTCAGGGTAATATCACTTTTCTTGTTTGGTTATGAGCCTAGTTCAAGCGCTCCATCTGGCCGACGAGCATACATGGTTCAGGAGGGTGGGAAGGAGAGGGTTTAGCCAATGCGGCTGTAAGCAGCATGAATTCATAAACTATATTCGGACTATCCGTCCTCGTCCACTTCATATCTCGTTCACCCATCTCACATCTCTGCATGGCTCGTAAAGGCATTTACCCCAATCGACACATAACTGATATAAACTAATCGTCTTTCGTCCTCGCGGTCATTAATAGATACTCTACCAAGAAATTGTGGCAATGCTGCAACCTCAAGGGCTCAACTTCTAAGCAGAGACGCTTCCAGGCTTGCCTCTGGTAGCACCTGGTCTCTGGACCTCCTCTCCGTAAGTTGGCAGCTCGGTGATATCTTGCGGTGGTGTCATTTCTACGTCGTAAACACCAATCTTGAGGCCAGCCACCTTCTCTGGTGGAACTACAGTCCCATCGAGCTATAAAGATGGTTAACTTGCGAGTCCAAAAATGGCAATTAGAGTTTACCTACCTGAAGGACCCTATATGTCAACTTCTTATTCAGATACGGCTCAAGGACGGCGGCGTCTCTCTCGGTTACACCTGCCTTGTCAAGCGCTGCATCGAGCACGAACTCGTTGTTTGTCGTCAAATCGCTGAGTCTTGGTGGCGCGACACCTGGCATCTTTGGTGGTACAAATACTGGCATGACCGCGGCAAGGTTGCTTGCAGTCAACCAGTCCGCAGAGTTTGCTGGAGGCTCGCCGAGGTACACGAGAACATTGTAACTCTTGTCCAAAGCAAACTTCTTACAGGACACCGTGACGAACCATTGACGGCTTGTCGGCAACTCGGCCGTCGCATTCCGCTTCCCAAGGAAAGACCACGGGCTGTAAAGCACGTTGACGGCGGCCGCGGCGTCGCTCTTTTGCTGCACAGGATTGCGACTCCAGTCGTTGATCTCCGGGTAAGTGTATCCGAAATTGGATGTTGCCTTTGATGTCAAAGAGTCCCAGTAGACCTGGCTGGCTGTGCGCGAGAAGGGTCGTAATCCGGTGTTAGGATAGACGGTACTTCCCGCATTCAAAGCGAAGTTGCCGTATGGATCATGAGCACCGCCTGCCGGAAGATACTTATCAGGATAGATCTGGGACCAGAGCGCTGCAAGCCGGTCCACGTTGGCGTGATGGAGCCAACTTTGGATTTGTTAGCGAGAGATCTTCATGCTGGAATGGGCGACCCACAAGACAGGATCGAATGCAGAAAATGCAAGCTGCGCCATATGCCTGTCACCAGACCCCCCTGCAACGGCCATATGCACGCTGCCGTGCACATTCTCCATATTGGCACCTCCGCTTGATTGCATTGTGTATCGCAGGTAGTCTTTCGTGTTGAAAGTGTTGTACTTTGACTTTAGTCAGGTGTATGTCCGAAATATTGACGGAAGCGATTGGAACTTACAACACTGCCTCTGACACCCCATGTACTCAACAGAGAATCTATGTTAGAGCCTCGAATAGTCTGTGGCTGCGTGGCTAAGAAGCCACCCCCTGAGAAGTCTGCTGCATTGAGCGGATGAAATCGATAAGTATAGAGAGGATTATCAATCGTTCGAGATCCAGTGGCAAATTGGACCGTGATTTGCGGCTGGCTCATGATGGCGGGCATGGTCATAGTTTCAGCCCAATCCCAGTACGGGATGCGGAACTTGTTGGCAGCACCGCGCCATCGTACATAGTCAGGCTTTCCAGAATACTGCGTCACAATCGATTGAACACGCTGAGCGAGAATTTGCTAGCATAAATTTTAGCATCACTTCTTAATAAGGCTGCGAGAGTTTGTCACACCTCGTAGAGGGCCAAGTACGGGCGATGCCAGGTTAGAAACAATGGAGAGTCGTGAGTGCAGTATCCCGTATAGGCGTTGTTAGCCCCGTCGGGGTCATTGGAGTTGTCCCATGTCGTAAATGGACGTCCGTGGATGCCTTGCCGTGGTCAGCTAAACTACATCCTGTTACGAGGAAGACCATGCTCACCGGCAACCTGATACCATGACAACAAATCGTTTTGAGGTGCAGCCTGCATCGCCGAGAGAGCTCGAATATATAGTGGCCTGGACGCTGTCAGCGCTGTCATATTGCCTGAGCATTATTTTTCTCCATACCATGTATAGGAATCTCTCTGCAAATTGACGATGTTCTGTCTCGCAGGGCGTTGACCCGAGGCAGGACCCATACCGGTGAAGGTTCCTGTAATAGGATATGCCGCTTTGGCGACGGAAAAGGTCGCTGCGGCGATAGATAAAAATGCCAGGATCCTCATGGTGGCGTTGCTGGTTAGACGAGTGGCAGTTGCTTAGCTCTTAAGAAAACAAAGCTGGAGGGATACCGAGAGTTTATAAACGAATAATAAATGAACGGAACGAATTAAAACCGTTGCCTCTGGTTGAGTGGCCGAGGACTGTTAGCGCCGGTGACGCTCCGGTATAAATTATGGCAAGATGATCAGGTTTAGACCTATGTTGAAACGTTTCAACAGCCGGAGGCTTTGTGTTCACACTGTTCCTTGACGCTTAACTGTGCATAGAGTCATGTGCTCTGCTATACGAAGAATTACGGCCTTACCCATGCAAAATCTTCAGCCCCTAATGAAATGTGAACGATCGAGGCGTTCCCATAAAGGCCGACTTGGGGAGAAAAGGTAATGACTCGCTGTTAATGACCTGCAAAGACCGGCGGAGGCAGACGCCTTGACAGCTCCAGAGAAGAGGTCCAAGGCGGCTAGTTACATATGTCCATGCAAGGCAATTGACGGGAGCACCGCGGGAACTGTGGTGACTGTTCTGAATGCCACCGTCTCGAGATTCCTCGATTGAGATGCCTGTGGGAGGCGACAAGAGAGAGAGATAGGTAAGGCAAAGAGTAACTCTGTGAACGACAATTTTCGTGGCAGCCATTGCCACGGCGCTAACCTTAGCCCTGCCCTGCTCTCACAGCCTAACGTGGGCAACAAAAACGAACTAAGGAGGAGAGATCCGGGTAATCGGCAACAACCGATCTGAATAAAAGGTGGTAAGGGTTGGTTCGACGACATCCTATTACAGCTAATAAGGCACCAACTGGGCAAGCCGCGCAACGATCCGCCGCTTCTGTGCTCTTTCTGGAAGGAATTAGGTCGGTCTGCTGAAAGTGGATTGGTTTGTGGTACTCTTCGAGGAAGCACGAACGACGCGAGAAGGTGTAGGCAACCGCAGAATAGGGCCCTTTCCGAACTTGACGCAACAAAAATAGGTCGACGAAGGCGTGCAGAATAATGCAAAAAGGGCAAGAACTGTCATCTGCGCCTGCAGAAAAGAAACTTTACCAACCCTCGGTGGTCAGCCGCTTGGGATATTTGTTGAAGTACACCCTGTACCATAGAGCCAGCTGGCTAGTGGTAACGTTCAAATATCCCGGAGAGCAAGAGCATGCGACGGGCATACGAGTGGTGCTACAAAGCAAGGGTAAGATCCAGTGGGACGAATGCCATCGTGAAGACAAAAAGAGGAAGAAGACTGAACGAAAGGAGGTGAGGAACGTCGGTCAGACTTAGCTGAGCATCAGCTTAGAATACCAGCCATTCTGAACGCGAACCAACGAGTCGCTACTCTGTTTGGTGGCTCCATGGTTTTAAAAGGGCACTGTGATGTGTCCGCCAATCGGTCGTGAAACAAGAAGGTATATGCGCAGGACTGTTGGAAGCCGCGACCTGTAGAGCAAACAGGAGATGTTGGCGGTTACCGTGCAGGTTTCTATAAGCACATGATATGCCCGTGAGGAGGACGTCCCATATTCCATATTATGTAAGCCTCAACAGGCTTCGACCTGCTCCAGTTGTTCGGCCAAGCTTCGACAGACGGTGGCAGAATAGATGCTAGAGGATTCGTTTCAGCTTTTTGAGTGTCGCGGATACCTCTCGCCTGAGTATCGCAAAATTGGTCGCATCCGGGACTGACGGGCCATCGAAAATGGTTTGCACTTCTCAGCTTTGTCCGCCACATTCGCCCATCACGTGTTATGCTCCAACCCTCGCCGTACTGTACTTGCAACCGTCTCAGCCTGTCATAGTGAAGCTCGAGGGAAGCTGGTCGTCGACGTCTACCCCGCCATCCACCACGCGCTTGTGGACCCGCGACCCGCGTATCCATTCCATTGACATCTGAGATGCCAAGAAGCCATAATGAGGCTGACGGACGAGGCTTCGCCATTCCAGACCAAGGGTCCGAAGCATGACAAAGAGTTTGAGATGGTGTGCTCGACGGCGGCACGTCTGTCACAACTCACTGAAGCCAACGGCGACTATTTACGCTCTGGCTTTACCTAAGCACTCCTCGGCCTAAGTTACTCGCAATCTCACATTAGTCTTTGACTTCTCTTACATGTCGCGAGTTCTCGGGCATTAGGTAACGACGGGAATGATTCAACTCGGAAGAAGCAGGACAGGCACTCCGTTTCACCGATTCCACGCCAACAGCGCACTTCCCATACCCGATTACTCGCACACGCCGCACGTCAAGTAGCACAGCGGCACCGCAACCGGACTTCTGAAGCGAGAGTCCGATAACAAAATGTCCGATAACCAGCAGATATACTGATATGGAGTATAAGGTAGCCTATCTCGGCAGGTCGGTAGGTCGGCAGTTCTGGTGGTGCTGTAATTCCCTGAAGCCGCTCTACGAAAGAGCAACGAGGCCGCCGGGTTCGGCCTCATTGCCTATTTCTTTTCTCGGTCTCAAGCCTCCGCCCTCCAGCCTCCGCCCTCCGCCTTCCGCTGTACTAGAAGATGCAACCTCTACAACACACACGTGAGAGGCTGCTTCATTGGGCGGTTCACGGTTAGGTCGATAGTTATTACTGCCTGCGTGTGGGTGTTTCTTTGTTCATGGCAGGCTACTCATACTTGTTACCTCTGTACTCCGCACTCCGGACTCCGCGTAATCGGATCCATGGCACTTCATCGGCATCGCGCGACTGCATTGACCACACTCGTCTCGCGTGCGTCATGCCCAGCCCTGCGTGCTGGCCGCTAAAAACCGCTTAAGGCCGCTAAGCGGATATCTCCCTGTTAAGTGCATGGATTGCCAGCACTGGGCAGCGGCATTGGCATATTGGGGCTGCACGCTCATTGGCTTTAATTGTCCTTATCTTTCACCTTATCTTTCACTTCTCCTCCTTGTGGCATGGACTGCCAATTTTAACGACGAGCTCCTTCAACGACACCAGTCATGGCTGGCAATTGCTGCCTCCAGAGTCGAGGTTGGCGGACCCGACCTCTTGGTGTCTCCGCGAGAGACAGGGCATTGCAAACCCTTTGTCAATCTTTGATCCTTTGGACCATTCACGAATTTCTCATTACGTGAACTGCAACCGCACGGTGTATAACCGACAACAACTTCCTGTTGGCATACTCATTAGAGACGCAACTTTGCCAGACATTCCTGCTGTCATTATTGCGAGTCCAGAGTCGAGCATGTGCAGAGATACCGCGGACTTCCCGAACTGCCCAGCACCCACGAGGAAAGCCATCGTTTGAGTTACTGTAAGCATAAATCGGGTTGGGACGACACTGGTATTGTATTGTTACTCATGTGTTCAAGTCGAAATCTGCCTTCGCAAAGTCGGCGTTCAGAAGGGTCTTTATACATAGAGTTCTGGAAACAAGTATCAACACAGCGCCTAAAGATCACCATCCATCTGGGCCGCGTCTTGGGGTGAAATCCGACCGCGACTCTGAACGAACCAAACCCAGAATAGCAGCTGACAGATCGCCAATCTGTGGACAGGCATTGTGCGTCTCCTCTCCTTCTCCAGAATACCGCCGATGCAGAAGACTACCGGAACCGTGGGCCTTACCCCGAATTTTATTATGGACCATTTTCCATCATACTCTAGCACTAGATTCCAAGACATCTCTTCCGCTGCCAGAAATTTTACATCTGACAAGAGGTGTAATACGCAGGCTGTTATTGACTCTTAACAGATATCACTGTTCCATTAGTTCTGACCTGCTTCAAACTTGGCTGCCTGCTTTTCCCGGCACTCCTTGTCCATTCCGAGGGTATCCACCACAAATCATCCCACTGTCGCTCATCGAAGGGAGAATAGACTGCATTATCCATCGACGAGACGGCCTGATTAGCATTTAAGAGATTTCGAGGTCGAGCACACCTTCGCTGGCGTACGTATAGCGCTTTCATCAACGCCAAACTTACCACGTAACCTACCATCTTCCTCCCAGGTGACTTCAGCATTTAAGTCATCATCCAGTCGTCCTATCTCTCATCCCGAAGTTCGTGCGTACGTCTATAGTTCGATATCTTGGGCTGGAGGTCCAAACTATTCGAAGCCAACATCAAGCCGCCTCTCTGTACTCACTTCAGTCTTATAGCATCAGACAAGTAGAATCCGAGCTCTCTTATCAGTTCACCTACAATACCGTTGTCACATTGTCGCTTGGCGCCTTGATAAGCCTCCTTGCTTGTTTGACACAGGCATCCCTCGCCCATACTCTCCCCTATCAACCTTCCTACGAGGCCTCTGGAAGAGCTGATCGGAGTCAGACATCGACCAAAGCTCGTATTACTCCTCATTACTTGTATTTGGCCAGCTGTAACCAACCTGGACAGCACTATCTAGACACAAAAGCTTATCCTACGACCATTCTCAGAAATCAAGTCGGATTTGGTAGCATATCCACGACAAGCATTGCTTGACAGAGAATAATCAGAGCTACCGCCAATCACCTGCAGTAGAGAGGTATTTCGGAACTATTAGCAACTGAGTTTACAAAGCTCGTGGGGGTTACTTTCCAAGCCATCTGTACACCACGAATCACCCCCCCGCAGCTCGGCAAGCACTCTCTCCCAAGATGTCCGAACCCATTACCATTCCCCGGACTGCACCTATACCCATCGTTCCTGATTCCGATGATAAGCAAAGAGAAGTAGCAGACAAGAGCAACCCTAGCCCCAGACCTAAGTCTTCGAGTATGCGAAGCTTGATAGAGGGCGATTTACCCAATACACGAACCAGGAAAGACCGACCTTGTGACGCATGTCGACGACGGAAGAGCAAATGCGTAATTCATGAAGCTCAGTCTGCGTGTGTGTTGTGTAAGTTCCACAAGCAAGAATGTACTTTTGTGCAATCGCCTCAGCCACGTAAGAGAAAGCTGGTAGTTGAAACGAAAGAAGAGTCTCCTGTCAAGGGAAGGTATGTTGTCTTATATCCCTGCCCGATAAGCCAGCATGGTGATTTCGTCTCCTCCACCGGCCCTGTTACAGTCCAGCGTTGTCCATGCTGACTCGATTCAATCATAGAGTACCAGATAGAGCCGAGGACGAAATCAAGCGCAGGCAGCCGGAATCTAGCAATTCTAGTACGTGTGCTGGATCCCTCACCGAGGATATGGCCAACATTGGCGGACCTACCATGTTGAAGAGGACGCTTGGCCTTCAGAGTGACCGCTACAGTCAACACATAGGAGCAACAACCGACTTCGAGCCTTCACTCATTGAGTTATCTAACTTCGATCCCCAAGATGAAAGCCTGTTGTCAAGAGGTACCTTGAGGAAAGTTAGCGCCAACGACACCTTCCTACTGCTTCCAGACTATAGCACACCTGGGTATGAGCAGATAACAGAAGACAACGATGTCATTGAAGCCATTGTCGCACCTCATGGCCCGGTTTTGGTCCACCTCTACTTCAGTGTTATCCATCCAAGCTTTCCCATCATCCAGAAAAGGGTCTTTTTAGAGAAATATGCACGTTCTTACCGCGAGTTCTCGCCGGCAGTATTAGCGGCGATGTACATCCTAGCAATTAACTGGTGGTCACACAGTGAAGAGCTGGCACCCCATCCCCGACCCAATGTACAAGAGCTGGAAAGGCTCGTACGCACGTCGCTAGCAGATGCTATGCATCGACCCAAACTCTCCACGATCCAGGCAGGCCTACTACTTTCTCAACGACCCGAAGGTGATCAATGGGCTCCCACAGCTCAACTTGTTGCAATCGGTCAAGAGCTAGGTCTTCACCTCGACTGCTCAAACTGGATGATTCCCATATGGGAACGTGGTCTTCGCAAACGCCTTGCTTGGGCATTGTATATGCAAGACAAATGGGGAGCGTTAATCCACGGCAGACCGTCACACATCTTCGCCTCAAACTGGGTTGTAAAGCAGCTGACCTGGAACGACTTTCCGGACGACGAAGGCGACGACGATGACTCGGATGACAATAATGCAGCCGAGCATGAGCGCGGCCGACTTCTGTTTACCCAGATGGTTTCGCTGTCTCAGATCCTGGCCGAAGTCTTGGAGACATTCTACACCGTGCAAGCGATGGACAATGTAGCTCGTGTCGGTGCCTCAGGACCACATATGGTTCTCTCCCTCGCCAAGCCTGTGCAGCTTAAACTCAAAGAATGGTTTGCAGGACTACCAACTTGCTTGAAGATGGAGAACTCGCATACCAGCTGCGCGTCAACCGCGATGTCTGCTAACACCACTAATGGTCGTCTCTCCTCGGTTGGCTTTCTTCACCTCGCCTACTTCGCCACTGAAATAACACTTCATCGGCGAATCGTCCGCTCTTTATCACCTACAAACCCAAAACTTCCGCCCATTGATCCATATATCCTACACATCTGCCGCTCAGCAGCCAAGACAAGGCTAATCAGCGCGATGGACTTTGTCAACCGCTTAACACCCAGCCATCTGAAGAGTTTCTGGTACTTCGCTTCAAAGACAAATTTTGCCTTGATCGGGACATTTGGATCGCTACTATGGGCCACGGCGCCAGGGAAGGAGGAAGCAGATTTCTATCGGATGAGACTTAAAGAGTATCGCTGGACTTTAGGCGTCTCTGGCCGCCCAGGGCGTGGTGTCGACGGAGAAGGAAGAGGTGTAAAAGGCCTAACGGAATTCGCAATGGGTATGCTCGACACCTCAACAGGGCTGCTAAAAACTTTGCCAGAAAAACCGTTGCTGTCGAGGACGGCGAGTGAGATTGGCATTGGGAGTCGGAATTCGAGTATGATGGGCTTTCAGACTATGATGGGGAGTAGCGTGCCGACTGGTGTTGCGGCGTATGGAAGCGGTGCCGGATACGGCTTTGGGTTTGGAATGAGTGATAGTAATGAGTCGACGGGGTTGGAGAGTGGGATGCACAGCCCGAGTGAGAGCTCGAGTGAGAGTGGGGAGGTGACGAGGGGGTTTGAGGCGTGGAATGCTAGGCAGACGCAGAAGGTGCCGGAGGCGCAGATGAGTGGTTGAGTGATGAGACGGTCGACCTTGATGAAATGGATGCGACGACTGCAGAATTGCTGATGGACGAAGCTACGAACATATGGCTCTTTTGATGAAAGTCAGCGAAGCGAGGGGCGGGAACGGCTGGTGTCTTTCTTCTGGTTAGCGAAGCGTTGATATCCCAAATGTTGATAATGTCTAGCATGCTATGGCTTACGATTTGTAGGCGTTTAGGGGAAATGGATCTTTGGACTCGGATTATTCAACTGGAATATATGATGTCGATTGTTCGTTTCTTGTCGAAACTGGTTGTCAAATTGCGGGTGTCGAATAGTGCAGAATAGTTGAAGATAGAAGATAGCGGACAGTAGATGTTTGACCAGTCTTCAGCCTATCATGCAATATGGCGTGCAAATATGTGTCAATGTGTTGTCGATGCACGTCGTCAGAAACTCTCGATGGCGTCTTTCCACCCTTGCATCCCGGAAACATCTGCGATCAGCGATCAGCGTTCGGCGAGTCGCGAATCGAGTCGGATTTTCATGAACACGTGTCGATTATTCGAGGGACGATTAGTCCTCTAGTTATAAGGTTAAAAAAATCGAGTTGCGACGAGTTACATTTAGACGTGACATTTTGCTTACATAAAGGTAAAGATGCCAAGGCTCGCGTAACATGATTTCCCCTGATTGGCTTACATAGCCGTATTGAAGTTCTTGGCATCACCCGGCGTAACTCGATCTATACTTGAATAATCGGACGAGTCGTCCTATCCTCACGGAACTAGTCTTTTGAGCCCAAACTCGATTAACGACTCGAGTTGAGGCGTAATTGTGCCGAACGCTGTCTGCGATTCGACTGCCACTTTCAATTTCACTTTGGCTAAATGTGTTATATAACGCCAAATCAATCCCAATTTTGAGCCACTTGAAACAAAGTCTAGATAGAAAGCCTTTTACAAGGGACTAAGGCTGTTTTGCCTCCGTGTCAGTAGAAACTTCCTCGCTTTTGACATCAGAAGGTCAAGGTCGGATGCGAAGATGATTGGGGCGGCTCTATTGCGTTGTCTCGAAACGTTCTATTCTCTTGGAAACCACCTATCGATTACCGTCACCCGCAACATCCGCCATAGGATGACCCAGTGTGCGCGAGGGCGGCCGCAAGATGGTTAAATTTGTCTTCGTCTTCGTTAACCTGTTTGTCGTGGACGATATAATTTGCGCGAAGTGTCCCATCACTTCTGCGCTGGACCTTGGGTTTCGTGAAACGGCCACCACAACTGCTGATATGTTACCGGTTATAAACATCACCAGGACGAGTGAAATGGTGACAAGGTTTCATGACAGCTTGCATTATTCTGCCAGGAGGCCTCGTAAATGTTCATCTACCCCGGCACCCCCAACCCCTTCCTCAACCACCTCCCAACCCGATTCCCAATAGTATTCAACACACTACTAAACATAAACAGCGCCATAACACTCAACACCATAACAACAGCAAAGCTCACCCAATAAGTTTTCGCCGTATAAACGCCCTCTAACTCCTCAATCTGCACCGAGAAATACGCCGTCATCAGACTAACAGGCAAAAACAGCACACCCAACTTGCCCAGCGTCGCAGCACTAGATGACAATTTTGCCGTGGCTTGAGAGTCCTTCTGTGTCGTGATATTGAAGTACGTGGTGAACAACCCGTCTTTCTCTCCTATAGCTTCGTCCAGGTAGTTGAGCACTAGGAATTTGATGTGGTCTCTGAGCCGCTCGAAACGGTAACATGCACTTTGAGAGATTACGATGTGGTGGTGTGCTCCTAGATGATGCGAGGTACTCTTTGCGCGGAACTCCAGGATGCGTGCAATGAGGTTTTCGTAGCCCTTATACAGATGCTGATGTAAACGAAGCTGTTTTCCGATCTCGTTGAGGTGGGGAATTATGTCTCTAGCTGGCACTTCTTTGACATTTGGGTCTAAGCCGGTCATGATTCTGCTGCCTAGCACTTCTAGCTCTGCCCTGAGGGTATTCAGGGTGGTGATTGTGGATTCCCAGTTGTCGAAGAGGTAGTAGAAGAGGTTACTAGCAAGCTCTTGGCCGGACGTGCTTATGGTTGTGTTTGACTCTGATGGGAGCCGTAATGCCATTACGTCGATGCCTGAAGCTTTGGATCTGCCGACTTCGGATAGGTGCTTGAGGACGTCGAGGAAGTGGCTGCGGACGGCCTTTGTGTGGGCGTCATCTCTTGATGAGGAACATTCGTGTACTGAGATTACGGTAGCGTCGCAGCAGAGGACGAACCAACACCATGTCCTTTTCATGGCATGTGTGTTGTTGTCATGGAGCCAGGTTTGCCAGTTGGCACCGATGCATATAAATTCCTCTCCGATATCGATGGATTGGTAGCTCGTAAAGTTACGAGCGATATCGTAGAAGTTGTGCCTCCGGCTCGGAGGAGCATCAATCTGCCTGAGCGAAATGCTTTGCCCTTTCTCAACATCTACCGCGCTGCCCGACGTTGACCTTCGCTTGACCAGGGACGGTGTAGCGTCTGCAGAGTGGTCTGTAATGATCGGTGGTACGGTGCATAGCAACTCTATAAGACGAGGACTGAAGCCGTAGTGTCTGCCCAGCAGCTCAATCGATTGACGCTGGCGCCCGGGATTCCAGAAGTTGATCCATATCGCTGGCGTCGTCGAGGTTTGAGCTTCTGACACATCTGTTTTTAGAAGTGCCTCGAAGTCGGCCAGTGCGACATCAGAGCCGACATTAGAGGCATAAGGGCCAAACTTGACGACAAAATTTAGGGCGTCGTGCCGCAAGGCTTTCTCTTGGGTCCTGGTGTAGACGCCTTCGTGATCGTAGTCTTCGAATGGAGTTGAGGTCGCCATTTGTACGGCTTCACGATGTGCTCATTGAAGAGGGGCAAGATGGAAGTGAAGAAGGCATCATTGTGTTTATGTATCGAAATAGGCATCGAATCGAAAGTGGTTACCTGTTGTTGACTTCTCACGAGGCTAACCGCTGAAACTACACTCAATCATGGGGTGTAACCTTGGGGGCTGACTTGTTTTAGCGCCCCCCCCCCCCCCCCCCCCCCCGCCCGCGCCCCCCGCCC
>RCNJ01000265.1_pt1 | contig 30080 bp, 22 predicted proteins | sample 2041171 | NCBI WGS metagenome assembly RCNJ01 (sample SAMN09708213, study PRJNA481090) | feces metagenome | biome: feces | host: Pygoscelis adeliae | place: Antarctica: Rookery Lake | collected 2010-03-01 | reverse complement strand
TTCCGTCGTTAGCAGGGCCTGGATGACCAAGTTTACGAGCCTGTTCGATAATCTGCTGAAACACGGCGTAGTTACGCTTCGCTCTCTCACTTGTCTTCATCTCCTGCTTGAGCTCGACAGGATCGTAGTTAGCGAGGAACGAGCATAACATTTTCTGGAAGGACTCGACGTTCGACATAGTCTCCGCGTACTCGCTCGCCTGCGTTGTGCTGGATGGACCTTCCCCAGTCAGAACCCGAATGGAGCCCAACATGGAGAGCGCAATACTGGCCACAAAAGACGGGACAGTCGCAAGATACTCGGCGGCATTCTCAATGAGGTACTGCGCGACGCCAATGGCATCGTCCGCACAGTGGGCATCCAAAAGCAGTGGCCTCAAACTCTGAAGCAACATTTGCAACGGGTAGCCAGTAAGCGCATTAGGTCCAGCCATGGCAATCAGGACTCTCAGTTTTCTGAGCACTCCGCAGTTGTGCAATGAGCCAATAGCAGGACTCATAGAGTCAAGCAAGCTCCTAGCTACCGACACAATGAGAGCAGGCTTGAACAAAGTGGGAAGCTCAAACTCAGTTCTTGAACAAAGATGTTCTATCTCCCGCACTAAGCACTTGGCTTTAAAGTTTGGCTGCTGGTTCGGCGTCAAAGCTGTATCTGAGGAGCTAGAGGCTTTCATCTGCGCTAATCCTTCAGCTGCCCGCTCCAGTGACCGGTGCTTCGCAAAGACCCTCTCGAGGTCGTGCTCGTGATCCATCGTCTTAAAGAAGGTGCTTATGATGTCGACAAAGTGGGTGTTGATCAAGATCGAGAACTGATCTGTGCCGAGTCGCTTACGCACGCGCACTTCGCCTGTGACATATTTCTGGGAGGAGTTCGACGGTGTTGGCGCGACACTGATATCGTGAGCAATGCTGTATGCCAGCACCCTCGTAAATGAGCTTTTGAGTAAGTCTACCACGGGAATATTCAGCGACGCAGCGAGCCTTTCGACTTCTTCATCTCTATCACGCATCACCATCAGGGCAGTGATCTCCTCCTGGCTGTCTTGTAAGAGTTCTGTGAGCGCGATGTACCCGAAGATGTTGTAGGGTAAGGTGCCGAACGTGTCGTCTGTGAGCCACGTAAACAGGAACTGTGAGCTGAACAGCCTGAAAAGTTCTTTCTCGTCCTTGAGGTTAAGCGCTCTCGACACTGCCTTGACGCTTATTGTGGCATGGGCGATGGATTCTGGCACTCTACCTGCCACTTCCAGCATATAATATGCACAAATACGTAGCAGAGTAGGCCATCTGGCAGCCAATCCACATAGAATGAAAAGACGAAATGCATTGCCTTCCATCCACTCCGGGTCAATTGGAAGGTTCCGTAAAATATCGTTGAGAATACCTAGATGAGTCTTCAGAGTAAACAGGCCAAAGATGTCAGGCAGTCTCCGAGCAATGGAGAACTTGACCAGAATAGGTGCCTTGTGGAGGACGTTGAAAAGTGTTGTCCTCACGCTCAAATCTTCCTCATCCTTATCTCCCTTCACTACAAAGAGAGGATTTTTGTGTGTCATCCCGTAGACGAGGTCCGAGGCGTGGATCTGAACAGCCATAGAGGGTCGCCGATTGGGTAAGACGGTCTTGACGAGCCATGTATAGAGCTCTTCTGCCATCTCAACGACATCGCCACCATCTGGTCCAGCGGACACCCACGACGGAAGCAGTCCCTTCAGCATGTCTATGCAGAAGATGAGGACGACTTCACAGCTTGAGCACTGCATGCTGATGAGAGAAGCAGCACAATTGAACAGGGTTTTAGCGTCGAGTTGATCTAACATCATGCCTCCTTGAAGAAGTTCCACGATTGTCTCTTTCGATGCAAGGAGCTTCGCAGGCGTCAGCTCGCTGATGTAGTAAACGACCGACCCAGGAATGGCGAGGGTTTCTTCTTCGACCTCTTCAAAGCTTGCAATGAGTAACAGCTTGCCAGTCGTGCTCTGGATAAAGCTTGGTTGACTGAGCATCAGCTCCATCTCCCTTCGCTCGAATTTATCATTATTCTTGCTTGAGCTGCGTGTCTGCTGGCTGTCGAAGTCGTCAAGGTCCATGAGATCGTCTACCATCGATCCGTCCTCGTCTTGAATCACAAGCTCCTTGACAGCATTCGCCAAAATGCAAAAGAGCGTCGCCAGCTGTCCACAAGATACATAGAGATGTTTGACCTCAATGGAAGTTGCTCGAGGCAGATACGGCTGGAGTGCATACAGTATGCTTTCAGTCTTGGCCTTGGCGTCTGTAACAGTCGACGCTTTGAGACCTGATAGTATGGCTTGTAGTGCAGTAACGATGTCGTCCTTCTTCGTTGATGTAATGTCTTCAACCAAAGGTAGCACCAGACATATGGTCAAACAAGCAGTAACGCATGCTCGGATGGTGTCGCTGGATACCTGGGAGCTGCTGGCGCTGCCACCAGCCTCCCAATCCATTTTGAGAGCTTCGGCCTTGGGATGCAGTAGATCTATAACAAGACGTTTTGCTCCTTGTCCGTGTGAAAGAGCATCTGTAATTTTCTTACCGCGATAGAACAGCGTAGTAGGTGTACAGCTGAAACATGTCGAGGGGCTCGTGGGTGGATCTTCGAGCAGTAGAAGGAACCTGAGTGTGCTTTCCATTCTCGTGTGACGGAGCCATGCTTGTTTGACAATTCCGCCGGGCGCGCTAGGTTCTGCCGACATCTGAACTGGAGGAAGATCAAGGACAGTCCTGAGCATATTTAGGACATCAATCGGCTGCACCAAGGCAGAGTTGCGTGATACTGAAGCTTTATCCGTGGGATTCCAGTTGCCAAGAAGCCATCGTACAGCAATTTGGTTAGTGTTGATAGCACCACCAGATCCCTCCGAGTTCTTTATATGTAGCAAATGACGCATGAGACCAATGCTTGCATCGCTAAGCACAGCGGGAGCATTGATCTCTGGCATCGTCAACATGGCTGTCGCGTTCTCAGAAACATCCTTGAACTCAACACACTTTGTAGCCAAAATAGTATGCAGCAAATAACAAGCGGATCGGCAGAAGATTGGGCTCGTGACTGCCCTGCTTACTGTTGACCAGAGTTGCTTCCAGACATCGGTATTTGGTTGGCCGACCGTGCCAGCCTGTTGTGCTAGGGCAGAACAGCAGAACATGGCCCAGCAACTGATGTTACCATTGCGGTCCAGAATGTACGGCGACAGCTGCATTAAGACGTGCTCTATCTCATCCTCGATCATGGAGCTGTCAGGCAGAGCAAATAGCAAAGTCTGCAAAGCTACCAGTCTCCCTCCAGTTTCGTCGAGCTTGATATGGTCGATAAGAGCATCGAACCGTCTCGCCGTACGTATACGTTTCCGTGGATGTAATGAGCCGTTCAACTCTGCTTCCTCATCGTCTTCCTGGTTTGGCTTTGGCTTCTTGCCGTAGAGAAGGTCGTCCATGATTGCCAAAGCTTGTACTATGACCCATTTTCTTTCCGTCTTCACGCTGTATGGTTGAAGCCACAAGCTTCCGCAAGGTAATAGTCTCGAGAACGATATCTCGCCGGCATCTGATGCCACTATCAAATCATCCAGCTGTAGCTGGTCTCTTTCTGCACGTCTTTCGTAGTCGCCTCTTAATGCTTGTTGAACGTCTTTCAGGATACCTTCGAGGTCAGGAAAACCGCCATCTGCAACAAGGCTCTTTATTTGGAGACGAAGTAAAATAATAGAAATCGCCATCTCGTCTTTGCTCACATTCAGCATCTCGTCATTAGCCGCCGTCTTCGAAGACCAAAGCTGGGCAATCAGTGGCAAGATCTTATGGACAAGGGACGTTGTAAGAGAAATCTCGTCCGCAGATGCAGCAAATAACATGGCGTTTAGAGCAGAAAATGCCACTTGGTGGAAATGCCCGATTATGTGGCCTTGAGAATTGAGAAAGCGTACTATAGCATCGAATATGGTATGTGGTGTCCCCAGAACAGGAGCATTGGAGGCCGAGACCAGGAAACGTAGACACTCCATCAATTCCTCAGCGTTTCTCTTCTTGATACTTGGTAAGTTATTTAGGTTGGATGACGATCGTGGCACTGTCCGTCTGGCTGTCGAGGCTGGAGTCATTGATGGTACGAATGAGTTCTGCCTGCTCAGCGATGCACCGGAAGAGTCAACATCCAGATGCGCTATGCCTTGTATACACAACTGGACGGCCATGATCCAGTCTTCTTCCTCTAGCAGCTCAACGTGTGCTTCATGTTCAAGGATTGTGTTGAGAACTTTCAGATATGCCTGTGTAAATGGCTGATCGTAGTCACCATTTCCGAACGGCAACAGTTGTATAATATGGTGTATAACAGCTCGGACGGTCTTCGGCTTCAATTTCTCAGCTCCAGCTCGTATGGTAATTCGCAAGGCTTCCGATATCTGGGCAAGCGTCCTTTCTGCTCTTGTCTTCGCAGCTTCAGTTTTGCCCGCTATGTATGTTCGCTTTTCATCCGTAGCAGCCTGGAATAGTGCTTCAAATATTGAGTGATAGCCGCCATCTTTGAGGATTGTGACGGCTGTGTTTTGGCGAGGAGTCTTGAAGATTGTCAGAATGTCTGTACATGCGTCAGTAAATTCTCAATTGAGCCCAACAGCATACTCACTAGTGAGGCCTTCAGCTCGATTCTTGATTCCACCAGATTTCAATGTCCGAATGGCGTCGTCAATTCTCATCTGCCCCAGGCCGGAGGCCATTTTGTATGACCTTGCACCTTCAAGGTTGCGACCTCATTGCCACAGCATGATTTTCTGCTGAGAGCTCAGTGGGCAGCGGTCGTAATTTGGCGATTAGCGGAAGCGTATATATATATATATATCGGAAGGAATAAGCGCGGCAGTAGCCTTAATATGTACCTAAAAATCAAGTAAATACAATAAGGTGTTCTGTGCTGGCGCTTAATTTCAACTGTGACGTTGTCGCAGTGTTTACTTTGGCGTGTAAATAAGGTTGCCGTACCTTATCCCCGCGCTTGGCGTGATACCCAGTATCAACGTCGCGTTCCTGTCGCATAAGAATTTCTACCAGAATCCCCAAAACTCCATGGCGCTTGAGCCGCACCCAACGAACGACGAAACGCCGCCAAGCTATATAATGCGCTTAGATCCTATACATCATCACAACTAAGCGCCCATTTACCACCCCGACGACCGCAAAGCGGATATTGGGAGCTATGGTGCTCTTCACGGACCTTGAGACCCTGCAGGTCCTCTACCACGACCTTGAAGACCATACAAAGCTGCGGAATATCGATCGATTATGGACACAATTAGAAGCGCGGATAGGCGAGTTTAGACAGCTCCTGGACAAAGCTCCGCGCAATGAGGAGAGCAGGAAGTCACTGCAGTCTGGTGAGTCCTGTTGTATGCCTTCGCCGTGCCCATACTTACGCTTCGTGCCAGGCAAGATAAAATACAACGATGGTGAGTATGCGGTCAACGAAGAGTTCCAGCAAGGAGCTTTGATGCTCGCCGATCGCCTCCACCTCGACGAGCTCGATGCGGCGCGACTCTTCTTCATTTCGCAGCAAGACACTGAGGTCTTGGGCCTTTCCGCGCTCGAATGCGCCATCCTCAGATTTCACTCACTACGTAAACACTTGCTTGATTGCTTTCGCCTTGTGCTGAAGTTCGCCTCGCAAAACATCGACATCGACCCGGACACCGACCCATTAGATTACGAGAGGGCGGAAGAAGCGCAGACCAATTTCAAAATCGTCACTGCAATGGCCCTCGAAACGGAAAATAGCGCCGAGAATGGACATAAGTTTGTTGGGAAATGCCTGCAGGCCATGGGAGACATAAAGCAAGGTCTGAAAGCGCTTGAGGAGAGAGCAAACAGTGCGAATGTGCTGGGCAGACCACAAAGCGGAGACACCAAGGACACTCAGGACTACGGAAGAACAATGTTCATAGGGCAGCACGAAACTTTGGGAGACATTATACACTTCTTGATCAAGGCTCGATACGCCTCGGTTCATAACTTTACGGATACTTTGCGCGTGCTGAGACAAGCCGACAAGTATGATGTTCTGTTGGTACACTACCTTCCAGCCGTCGGAGCTTTTATCTCCAAGTTTGGGTCGCCAGATGGAACTGGTACGATGAGACAAGCTAGAGATCTCGATAAGCAGATCATCGACAGCAGAGCAGAGAGCCCTTGGGCTTTGCCTCATCTTCATGCTGCAATTTCCTGTTGGTGGATTGCGGAGTATACATCCTACTTCCTGGACGAACCAACTGGTTCTCCTCGGGCTGGCGTCAACCTGGAGGAGGAGGGCAAAGAGCGTCATGAGAGGTTTTTGAAGTGCTTGAAAGATGGAGCATTCGAATTTCTTATGTCAGTGTCTGCAGATGTCAAGTCAAGCGTGTGGCAAGACCCAGCTCGTCACAGCCTGAGGGACATGCTGCAGAGCAAGGTTCAGAGCTTGAACAGAGAGTCGTTCCCAGTCGAATTTACGGATATTTTTCAGCAAGGCTTGATGGAGGAATTTGAGGCTTTCATCGATGCTTTTATCAGCAATATGCCAGATACTCTTCGTAAGCTGAGGACAGATGAGCTTGAGCAGAGACAACTTAGCCCGACATACGAGCATGATCTTGACCTTGAGAGATTCCTAGTCCTGATGTCGTACACATTTGAAGACAGACCTGATGCCGCAGCAGCTTTCTGGTCGGATCCAGAAGGCAACTTAGCAGGATTTCTTACATGGGCATCACGTAGAGCTTCGACTCCACTGAACAGTGCCTTCTGCGAGCTGCTACAAGCTATCTCACCAGATGAACAGTGCGCAACATCAGCACATCGCTTCCTTTTGGAAGACATGTCTCCTATTCATGGAAAGTTTAGACGCTCTTACGCCTTAAACTGGGGTCAAATTTTCAAGGATCTCAACTACTACACTACTAAGTTTCGCAACCAACCTGCGCTCAATCAGCCATCATCGTACCGCCTTGGCAAGCCAACAGAAGCCGAAATGGAGACTGAGCCGGATGAAAAAGTCATGCTGGAAAGCTTCTTGCGTTTGATCACCAAAATTGTGGCTCACAGTGCAGAAGCAAGGACCTTTATCCTCACGAATACCACCTTCCACCTCCTTCAAGTTATCTATGACCTGGCGAGCAGCAATATCCAACCACGCCTGAGAGGACTCGCTTTCACTACTTTGACCGCGTTGCTTGCCGATAAGACGGCCGACGTCGGCGAGCAAACGTGGATTACACTCGACCAATACATTTCTGGTGTGTTTTCTCCAGCAGCCAATGCTCCGAACTCGCGATTGACGATGCAATGTCCCGCGGCAATCCAGAACGGCATCTTTCAAGAGATTTCCGTCGGGTTCGAGCAACCGGACGCTTTCGTGAAGCTTCTGGACACCCTTCTCAAGCCTACTCCGGACCACGCCGCGTTGAGGGATGCTCTGCCATTTCCCGAATCCCTAGGTTCGGCTAAGCGTATGCCAGGCGTTGAGCCATATGTCGATTTCGCCATCGGGCAGGTGTTCTCGAGAAAAATTTCCAATGGAGAGATCAACAATCAAACCAATCAGCGTCTATTGTCGCTGACATGTCTCGACTTCATCGTCACATGCCTGAGCACTTTCAACGAGGATCTTGTTATCATTGCGAATCAGCAGTCTACTCTCTCAGTTGATAGCGCTATTCGGGCAACGGATTTGAAGACGTACATCACTCTTCATCCGTTTGCTAGAGTGATGGAGTGGATGTACAATGAGAAGGTGATGAAAGCTCTCTTCCAGACTTTGCATGAAGATATTGCCGTAGTCTCAAACGCGCTCAATGCAGGTCCAGATAATCCTCTGATAAAGAGCCTGTTGCGCACCATTGACGTGATGAGTCTCGTCCTTGATCTCCAACCAACCTATCTCGACATAGTTCGCCCGGAATTGAAGAAGCTCCCAGCGCATACTCAAGATCCGGTTTCTAATGCAAGCTACGCATTTTTTGAGGATGGAGTGCTCAACCATTTGAACGTCATTGTCGATCTGGGACTCTATACTAGTGTCGGACATCCTGAGCTGGTCTTGGCTCCATTGAAACTCCTGCACAAGCTTTCAACATCGCCGAGGCTGATCGCACCAATTTCTGCAGCGGGTGGCAGGGATAGGAACAAGGTCATTGCTGCCCTTGAAAGAGATGGCGATTCTGATCGCATTTCTCGTGCTCTGATCTCCGAGTTCAACTCAAACATCGACATGGAGCTAGGCGCAGATTCGAACGAATATATTGTGAAGATCCACATCTTGGACTTCTTGATATCCTGCTTGCAACCACTCCCTGGTCAGGACAGGCCGACCATGGCTCATCTTTTACTGGGATTCACTTGTCAGTGGAACGCTTTGTCGGTCGACACAGGAAGCGCCTTTGCCAACGACCTATCACTCTTCCATTGTGTGCTCAGAATGGCCATCGATTGTCCTCTCGTAGACCAGTCCGGACAGGTTGCTGCCTGGCTTACTCTGCTGAAGAACAAGTCACTGCAGGTCATTAAGGCTTTGTGGAGGTCGCCGCTATCGAAGGATCTCGTTATGCCAGAGCTTCGCATTGCCAAGCTGTTCACTGAGTTATGGAACGGCCAAGTTGTCATCGGTCCACAGACCATGTGGAGCACCCCGGGAGCACAAGGCACTACTCTTGGTGCACCTATTGAAGTGCAACAAGACATCAATGATTTCCTTGCTCAGCGAGCAAAGGTCTTCCAGTATGCTGCCTCGGAGATGAGAAAGATGGCCCTTGATGGATCAGCTACCATGCGCCAGGACCTTGCCAGCACACTGCTTGGCGCGACCAAAGCAGATGATGGAACGAGGATACCAAACGTTACTGTTTTTGACCTGTTCGACTTCATGGCCTTGGATCCGTATACCGAGGACCAGGCCGTCGCGCCTACTTACGCCGATATCGACTTCAGTGTTTGTCTAATCAGTGCGCCTGGCGAGCCAAGCTGCCATGATATCAAGAGGGCTGAAACTCTTATCCTACTGAGGCAAAACGAGCTCGATAACAACGGACAGCTTTCAACGCCAGAGTACTGGGAGGACTATGCAGCCAACACAAGAGACATTATCCGCCGCTTAGTTAACCTTAATGGCATGGAGCGTTTCAATGTCTTGCGTCTCGAAACTCTTGAGGGCTGGACGCAAGTTGTTCTCATGATCGTCGCGGTTGGCGCGCTGGAGGAGACTGATAAGCTGAACGTCATTCTTGAAGCTGCGCAAGTCATCATTCCAAAGCTCAGGAAATACAACGGCACCAGCCTCGAGATGTCGCAGAAGCTTGCCTCGCTCGCCAGATTCTTGCTCTTCAGCATTGATCTCAAAGCCAAGCCGTTCGAGAACGACGATATGGGACACCTGGCAAATGAACGCTTGTTTCAGCTCTTCGGCGTGGCACTCGAATCTATCGGATCGCCCATCTCAGATGCGGAGTTCCGCGAGACGCTGTATGGTATCGCATATACATACCTCATCAGCATGGAGGAGATGTCGCAGACGCCAGCGAGGACGAAGAGGAACACCTTTCAAGTCATCAAGAACGCCGGCGAGCGCGCACTGCAAACGATTTCCGACGACGTCTACGCCAGCGAACACGGTACCCGCACAGCCGCACTTTTGCTTCTGACGGCCTTCTGCAACCTTGCTATCAAGGAAAAGAGCAAGCATATCCTCGAACAACTCGTCCACATCAACGCCATTACCCTGCTCGTCGACTCCATAAAGGATGTACACAACGAATTCTCCCTTTTCACCGAGAAATCCCACAAAGCCGAGCTAGAGAACTACCTCTCCTTCACCGAAGCGAAGCTCTCCCTCCTCCTCACCATCTGCGAAACCCGCGAAGGCGCCAAGTCAGTCATCTCAGCCGGGCTCTTCCAATCCATCAAAGAATCCGGCTTGTTTGGAATTGATCCGGATTATGGAATTGATAACGAGCATGTGACTATGAAGAGGCATTTTGAGAGTTTGCTTGCGTTTATGAGAGTTATTAATGGTGTGGTTGTTAGCAGTGGAGCGCAGAATGAGACTGTGAAGGGACTGGCGAGGAGGTTTGTGCAGGATAATAGGCTGTACATTGTTACGGTGTGGAAGAAGGCTGAGAGTGGGGGACCGAGGGCGGATGTGGAGACTGAGGAAGTTGTGGATGAGTTGGCTGAGGCGTATACGTTGTTGGTCGCGCTTAGTGGGTTTTTGGATGTAAGTTGTCTCAGTGGTGTGATATTTGAAGAGTGGCGTGCTAACTGACTTGCAGGGAGAGGAGAAGCCAAAACAGACGGTTAATTCTGCTACCAGTTTTAGCTGAGGAGATGGGTACGGAGATAGTAGGATATGGAATCATATAGGATTAGTTGGTGTTAGGGAGCCAGCAGGTAGACGTCGGAATTGAACACAAACTTTACAGTTTCCCATCTTCTCCTTCCGTCTGCAGCGGCATTTATGGTAAGAACCAAGCTGCTTATCAGGTTGACTGGTTAATGGTAGACAAGTGGCACAGCCATGCATTTCCGGACCTCAGTAAACGCACGCCTCTACGGCTCGCTGCTGCAGCTAACCGGTCAGAATGTTACAGTGAGCATGCGGTGTTGACCTGCTCTTTGCTCTTTAACGGGTGGGGGGGGGTTGTTGCCCGAGGTCGCTAGACGTTGTGTCATTGTCAGCATGTAACTCTAAAAAGGAGCGTCCATTTTGAGTAACGCAGTTACCCACATCTGCTGTTATATGGAAGCAGTTGGTGTTCGAGCCACCGAGCAAGCTTACGCCGGTGATTATGCAGTCTCTCAGTACGCGCGCGGCCTATGATCCTCCAGGAGGACACAATCGAAAATGCTAAAATGGCTAATCGATTAGCATTTTGAATGTTCCAGAATCATGGCAATGAAGAAGTTCTTGTCTGTTTTTCTCATAGAGCTCCCTAATTGGTACGAGTACAATAAGCGCTATGAAGCGTTGTGAGAGCTCAAAGGCGCTGTTCAATAAGTATTGGCGACAAATGCTCGGAGGATTATGTCTGCCTTGAAGGATCCCGTCTCAGGGGCCAAACCACACTTCTGACCTCGGAATATCTCATCAGTCCGACAGCGAACTCATGGCCACTCCATGCTGATGGACGACCCCACTGGCGGTCAAAAGGTATAAGAAGCGCGATATGGCTCTCAATCTTTCGCTTCTCCATTCTCATCCATTCCATCCTATTCATCTGCACTCAAGAGTAGCACGCTCGCCCTTCCTCAACACGCTTCCCCCCAAGAACCTCGTCCTCTACGGCCTCCTCGCCATTGGAGCCATCGCCGCACCAACTCCAGCTGAAGAAGCGTCTCTTACGCCACTCAACGGAACGGCTTTGGAAACATCGCTGAGCTCTCCTCTCTACACTGGCATCGAGAAGCGCAAGAACGGAAACAAGTGCGCAGCGCACATCCACATCGACTGTCCGTCCCTCGTTCCCATTCTATTTCTTTCCCCAATACCTTCAAACTAACCTCTTGTTAGCCTCTTAATGGCCTCTGCGGCGCCCGCTGCACCAACAAATGGAAAGCCGACCTGCTTATCAATCCCGGCAACGTAATGGGTTACGACTGGTACTGGGCGCACCTCGGGACCTGGGGCACCACAAACCCCAACTACCGCATCAAGATCAGAACGACCAAGGGACTCGAACCCTGGATCGATCGGCGGCCGCCGAGTGGATTCATTCGCGGGAACTGGCGGAATGGCTTTACCTTACATTATGAGAGCCAGCATTGGAATGGCCATGAGTGCCAGAATTGGAGGTATAAACTTCCGGGCGTGAGTAATGGGCATAGGCATGAGTTTGATCTTTCGTGGGTTGTTAGTGGATGTGGCACGCAGTGGCGCCAGTGAGTGTGATTGCTTTCTGAACTGGCGGGAGTAGGACTGGGAAGGGTATGGAATACGTTTTTGAGGCTCCTTGCGGGGTTTGTCCGCAGAGTGCCGAGGATTTCTTTGTTTTCATGCCGTTAAGGCACCGCGCCTGCATTCACGGTAGATATATGCTTACTAATTAGTCACTTTTATTACTTCGCTCATTCGAAGTCATTATGTTTACTCCATCTGGTATTTCCTAGCTCAAGGTATAGTGCACATATCAGCCATCATGGCTGCTTCCCAAATGACGGAAACTGTCCTAAATGCTTCCCAAACGCCCACCAACGCCATATCTAACCACCTAGCAAATAAGCGACTCTCGTGTACCTCGTACCCATTACCATCCGCCCCTGTAACCACCACCTCCTCTTCCTCTACCTCCCCTGAATCCACCACGTCCACCACCCCTTCCACCATACCCACCACCTCTGCCTCCCCAACCACCATCATCTTGCCCTCCCCCACCATAACCCCGATCCCTCTCCCCATAATCCTCCCTCGGCGGCGGCTGACGTCCCTTCAATTCCTTCTGCAACCTCTCCGCCTCCCTCCTCATCTGCGCATACCCCAAATGCATCTTCCCATAAAAGTGATCCGCCAGTCTCCGATCATTATCCAGCCTGCTCAAATACGCCCCACAAACATCACAGACCTGCAACTTCTGATGTCCGCTTGGTCCTGAAGTGTCACTTAACGCTTTAAGCTTGGCCTCGTGTTCTTGTTTCGTCAACAGCGCGGCGCGGATACGGACATGTTCTTCCAAGGCCCGTGACGCCAGGCCCGAGGTGCCGAGGACTTCGATTTCTAACAACCCGGTCTGGATGGAAGATGCGAGGTCGGAGATCTGCTTCAACAGCGCGTTGGTTTGTCTTATCTCGTCCGGTGTCTTCTCCAACCTCCTCTGCGCGCTATCAATCCTTCTGTTGCACTCGTCGATGTACTTTTGCAGGTCGCGCAAGTAATCGAACTCGAAATTGGCGTGCTTCTTTGGATCCGCAGCGTATTCTTCTTTGAGGGCGGGGGAGTGCACTTTTGGGCAGGGACCCAAGTCTTGTTTCGTGTTTGTGAAGAGGTCGTGCGGGCAGGTACCCACGAGGTAAGAACGGCAGAGTTTGGGGTCGGTGATGGAAAGTTGGGTGGCGTGGGAGGTGGAGGTTGCTCCCATGAGCTGCTCTGTTGTCACAGTTAGAGGTGGCCATCAAGATGAGGTTGTTGTGTTTGCGCGTAATTGAATCCAGAACGCGTCGATGGGGTGCGGAAAGATATGAGAGAATTGTGTGCGTACCAAGCAGCTTTCTCTGTTCTGCCGCCATGATTACTGTGTAGAACAGTATATGTTTAACCGCGAAGGTGACAGTTGGTGTTGACTGCGAGGCTCGTGGCGGTAAATTTCAGCCCTGCGACGATGCTACGACACCCACGCTAAAGTGACAAGGGTCTGCAAGGTACACATCTCCCGCGGCTGTCAGCGAGCCTTACAATAAACACCTTGGTCGATATCACGAACCCACATATGAAGACCTCCTAGGCTCCTAGAGGCATTTTGCTCTTCACAATGAAACTTTCTTCGATAATACCCCCCACCGCACTGGCGCTTTCTTTCGCAACAACAGTAAAGGCGGAATATAGCGAACACTTACAACTTACCCCCTTGCTGCCGGATTCGTTACTTGCGAGCTTCAGCTTCGTCGCGAATACAAGCTTGGAAGCTTTTGAACAGCAGAACTTCAGATATTTCCCAAGGAGCCTGGGACAGATATTGCAGCATGCGAATACAAAGGAGTTGCATTTGAGGTTCAGTACTGGGAGGTGGGATGCAGAGAGTTGGGGTGCGAGGCCCTGGGATGGGAAGAGGGAGGGCGGGACAGGGGTGGAGCTTTGGGCTTGGGTTAAGGCTGAAGTGGATGAGGAGTGAGTAATGTCTCGTCATTTGACGATTGATGGTGCGGACGGAACGAGGACTAACGGGAGGAGGATTCGAGGATGAACAATGCTAACGTGTTCGCAGAGCAGATAAGCAATGGAAGACCCTGATGAATTCGCTCTCCGGCCTCTTCTGCGCGTCACTGAATTTCATCGACTCAACCCGCACCACTCGACCACTCATGAGTTTTTTGCCAGAAGGCTCTCTAACCTCCGCCATTATCTCAAACCACACAGCACCCAACATGCACCTCTTGCACGGCACATTACCACGCGAAGTGGTATGCACGGAGAACCTGACACCCTTCTTGAAACTCCTCCCAAGCAAAGGCAAAGCCGGCATTTCCTCCCTCCTCGACGGCCACAAACTCTTCGACAGCAACTGGCAATCAATGTCCATTGACGTGCGCCAACTGCCGTCCATCCCAGGTACCCCATCCAGGCCCGCCACCCCACCATCCATCGAGATCACACAAACAGTAGATATGGTAATGGATATCCGCCGTGCCAAGCGCCTGCGCTCCAACCCAATACCACGTCCGTTGCCGAGCCATCATCTGAAGTGTGACGAGTCAAAACCTTACGATAGCCACGACACATGCTTTCCGATTGAAGACAGAGAGGGCGAGGGCTGGACATTGGCTGAGGTTTTCGGGACTAAGATCCCTGGTCGGTGCCCCTCCACCTCTGGGTCTGATATTTGCCTCAACGTGGATAACGACGCCACCGTATACTTAAAAGGCGGCCACGAGGAGGTGAAGAAAGATACTGGCTTTCAAAGATGCTGGAAGCTCAGCGAAACCGAAGATTTTGAATTCACCATCCCCGCCCAAGGCCGCAAACCCTACCCCCTCGAAACACCACCACTATTCGTTGAGAGGACACTCACAGGTTATGGCCAAGAACGAGGTGGGGTGCAGACCATCATAAGGAATCCGACGGATAAGGTAGTGGAGTTTACGCTCTTCGAAAGTACGCCGTGGTGGATGAAGATGTACCTCCACACACTCACCACCAAACTGTCTTTCTCCCTCTTACCCTCCAACAACCCTGAGGCAGACCGTAAAGACCTACGTAAGGACGTGCTCTATAGGCCGGCACTTGACCGTGAGCGCGGCACCCAGCTCGAAATGGCCCTCTCCATCCCCGCCAACTCGACTTTAATCCTTTCCTACGACTTCGAAAAAGCGATTCTGAGGTACACCGAATACCCACCTGACGCCAACCGCGGCTTCGACATCCCCGCCGCTGTCATCCGTGTCAACAGCGAGGGAGGGGGGAAAGAGATCAGGACGACTGTGCTTATGGTCAGCTTACCAACTCCCGACTTTTCCATGCCGTACAATGTCATTATCTTCACGTCTACGGTGATGGCGCTAGCGTTTGGGTTTGTGTTTAACCTATTGGTTAGACGATTCGTCGGCGTGGACGAGGTTCAGGCAATGAATATTAAAGCTCTGAAGGCCAACTTGATAGCCAAGTTGAAGGCTAAGGTGTCGAGGTTTGAGAAAACAGCTAAGGTCGAAGGTAAGATAGAATAATCGTTACTTGTAAATGTGATATCAATGTTTCAGCGTACCCACACCTCTGCAATCTAAGATTCAAGGACAGCTCATTCAACATCACTCTTCGGCAACTATATGACTTACTGGTATGAGTGAGTCCTGCGTTTGTATGCAGGAAATTACAGTTCGGGAATGGTGCATGTTTTTGAGAAGTAACTACTGTAGGTTTTGTTGTTGAATTGCTTAAATGTTCGTGGAGTAGGGTAGGAGGTCATGACCTGCATACTATCAGACGCTTCTCGTGAGCTACTTTTGCTATCGGCGATATTTACTGTCACAGCCTTTAAGGGTTTTGCTGTTAACAGTGCACCGCTGGCGAATCTAGCTCTACCATTTCCAGTGCGAATACGTAGGAAGGAGTAGGAAGTGATTTGAGACATACCATATACTCCAGCATCTCAATTCCTGTACCCTTAAACTTCGATGTCCAGCGTGGCTGGGTCTCATACAAAACACAGTGGAACTTCTCCTTTCACTCTCGTTTTCTACCCGTGCTGCCCTGCTACATACGGCCCACGAACGGAAGAAACCAACACCTGTTTATCAATTGTATATAAAGGCCCACCTTGCCCTAGCTGATGGATAAACAACGGCACAGAAATTCCCTTTGACAACAAGCCATGAGAGCTTAGCTCCTGTCTTGAGCAATAGAGCAGACCAGCAGGTCAAACAGCAGGATACTAGTATGTTCTCCAAGTTCGTTTATGATTAGTGCCCGTCTTCTGTCGATCGCCGGCATTGATCATTCGGGTCGCTATTGCTGTTGGCCTCTCTTTGTTGCTGTCATAACGGTGGACCGAGTATAGAAGGCAAGGTTATGTGAGCCGCCGACAAATCCGATGATGTGGCGTTCTTTGTCAGACGGGGGAGGAAGCGAAGCATGAACTCCAGGCTCCCACATATTGTTGTGCACACCTGGAAAGACGGACTGTCATGTAAAACGGCTATTCATAAAACATCTTCCCAGACTCCGCTCCCTCCCGACGTGGTAAAGAGTGATATATGGCTGGCAGACAAGGTTGAATGCTCTAGCACTATTTTTAGGTACTATTGAACGCGCGGGTGTTATTGAAAATACCTTTAATTCTATAGCTTAAGATTACCCCGTCAAAAACCGGGAATGGTTGGCGGCTCGTGTTCTGCGAGTGCGAGAAACCTCATGCACTGTGCTTGAGAGTTGAAAGGTTGTTAAGGCCAGCTGTCAACGCCGTTCGAGTTATACGTTATGAGTGTGGAATACTTGGATTTGCCATCATGCAAGCTGCTTGTCATCAATCGACTGCCGTGCAACTAGAGTTAGTGATAATGGCAGCTTCTGAGCCAGATTAGAATTGGCTAATGAAAGCGTCGTAATAACTTGTCATTTGGCAAGTCGAGTGAAGAATACAACCTTGATGACGAACCCAAGCCAATGTAGTGTATCGTTCGACGATTTTTTTTGTTGCGGAAGTAGTTTGATAGAGCGGGAGGTGGGCCATATATACCGAGTCTGGAATCAGTGTTTAAGGTTGAGCTTGGATAGTTAGATAGCTCGAAGCACAAACTGTCAATCTGGCTCCGTGTAGATGTTATTGGAGAATGTCGGATGTGTCCAGCACTGCTCGCGTGGCTCTTATATAAGACCAGTCTTCTGTCTCCTCAACTTAGCCAAGTACCGCAAATGATGACTGTCCATCAGCATATGAGGTCGGACACCGGTCAGTGGCTCCCAACTTGGCGTTGCATATTATTTGGAGTAAAGTTTATGTGTCAAGTTTTAGAGCTGGCTGTATTAAGGGGACAACTATACTAGGAGCTACAATTTGGTATAGTTTTTGATGAGCTGTTAACATTAACAAGATATTGACCAGTTTTGCTGCGGTTCTCATACAATGTTCCGAGCTTCCATATCATTTCCTGGTGTAGATGTGTTTAAAGGACGCGGAAGCCCAGGTATTTATCCTCATGGCACACAACTGTGCTGGGCCTGCTTCACCCGCATCTTCCTCCGTGGAGGTCGCCGCATCTCTCTCATACTGTATTGATGAATGTAATATGCCCTTTGCATGCTGAGATGCTGAGGAATGAAGGTCGAGGCAGCTACCCAGCCGGGTCACGGCATTCCTCACGTGGCAACTCGGAAGTCTCCGCCTCGTCGCAGCCAAAGCAATTGACAAACAAGATCGCTTGAGATAAGCACTCAATTACCCTAAGCAGCCTCCTCGAACCGAGTATACCTGCTCACAGTCAAGCAGGTGACTTTGACTTACACAACCTGACTCACTGGCACAGTGAGGCGACGCTCGTACGAGCAGAGTTAGCTCACGTGGTAGCTCACCTGTCGCCCCGCAATGACATCCAAGTACAGCGGTACCTAGCCCTAAGCGGCGTCTGGCCTGGGGATGGCAAGGGCATGACAAGGTTTAGTTTCATGCTAAAGAGGCTAATTGTGGTATGGCGTGGCACTAAGAAGGAGCTCCCCCTGCTACCCCGCATCGATGGTCAATTGACAGACCTCAAAGGGCCCCACTCACACACGACTCAAGAAGCTCCTCTCCTGTTGTACCTCGTACCCTACTTAACCTCTTATTTCTTCGATTTCGTTTTCTCTTCTTTACTTATCACTCCATCTCAATTCATCGTGAATAACATCAATTGATCTACTACGTCCAAATTCTCATCGTGATACCTCGTACTTATCACATACGCTTCACTCATCTTACTTCACTTCAATCAACTCTCAGTGAGACACCAACCGTCTCACTACACCACAACCAAACCGCCACCATTCCACAACAACAGACATCCTACTTCATCAAGCAACCATGGAACAAACCAGCGGTCCAATCCCCGTGGTGAAGGTGCTCTTTGCCCTTTATCCCGGAATGGATGCCATGAATGTGCTTGGCCCGCTTGAGGTGCTTGACAAGGCTATGCAGGAGAGCGATGGCTGTGAGTAATTCTTCCATTATCGTTTATCTATTGTCGATGGGGCATTTTAAAAATTGCCTTGACCATGGAGTGGCAGGCTTAGTTCTTTCGGTCTCGAATTACTTTCATCCAGGATAAGCTTACTGGTGGTCCCGTGCTCATATCGAGCATGGTGTGTTCCATCGGAACAAGAGATTCCAGTGAGCTTATACTGGGATGAGATATAGCTTGAGGCCTCTCAAAGACCAACCGGCGACTCTATCGTCGAATTCCACTCTCCCATCACAGTATCACAATCACCACGCGAACCCTCGCTAACCTCTATTACCACAGCCACCAAAGCCTTCGAATGCGTTTTCGCAGCCACAACCCCAGTCGTCCCATCGTCCCATCCAAGCATCACCATCAACGCCCACACCTCCTACGACGAGATCACCAAGTCGCTCGCCCAATTCGACATCCTCATCGTCCCAGGCGGAGACTTCGAACCAATCATCAAGTCCAAGTCCCAGCCGCTCCAAATCATTAAAGCCTTCTCGGACGTGCAAGCCAAGCACCCAGAGCGCGAGCGCACCGTCTTTACGGTTGGTGTTGCGAGTTTGTTCCTGGGACAGTTGGGGATGCTGGCCGGGTTGAGTGCCACGACGCATCCCGATTTCTTTGCGAAGTTTGAGAATATTTGTAGTCAGGCTGCCCAGAGGGATCTGGCTGAGCGTCCAAACGTCGTTGAGGAGCGTTACGTCGTAAACAATTTGAGATTCGACCTCGGTGAGAATCCGGATGAGAATCCATACATCCGTCGCAAGTCGGACGGTCGCAGACCAAGCAATGCTCGCAAGGGCTCTAACGCATGGAAAGAGTCCTCGACCCGCCGCGAGAGCATTACTCGTCGTGCTAGCTTGATGTTGGGTGGGCTTAGGGTTATCACTGCTGGTGGAACAGCGTGTGGGATTGATGCTGCGCTTTACCTCGTCAGCATCTATGCTTCCGTCGAGTCGGCGCAGAGAGTCGAACAGGCTATGCAACACAACTGGCAGAAGGGAGTCGTATACGACGGTATCGATGTCTAAATGGGTGGCGTTTGAAGTGGCTAGACACTAGATTTCTAGATTGGGCTTCGGGCTCCGAGTTACAGGCTGGTACTGGTGTGAGGAAGGTGGAGAACAGCTGGCCTGCTTACAATGCTTTCGGGGAGTTTATTTGCTTTGCTTTGTTGATACGATATGATATGATGACACGCTTATGGGACGGATATGGGAATGGTATGGATCTTCGGCAAGAATGGAGGGAATCTCAACACAAATACCAAACAAACACATTTGCGAGCTAATCAATGAATCATAAGTCAAGTACAACCTCGTCTTCAAGTGTTTACTGCTATCATCATTCGCAATGGCCCTGCCATCGCGCTGTCAAGTCAAAATCCTTGCTGCTCTCGTGAATAGAAAGAAAACACGGGACATTCTGTGAATGGAATAATTTTGTTTCCTTATCTACTTCGTTCATACTGACTGGTTGCCCGGAACCGCTTTTATGCCTTATTAAACTTTGTGTTGGAGATAAAGTTGTGGAAAAGGACAGACGGACTGGTGCCGAAATAGCAAGGACTCCCCATTTGGCCGACTGTAGGTATAGAAACGTGGCTGTGTCTGATAAAAAGAGCGGCATCGGTATGATATGATACATGTTGCTCGACCACTGTCCTGGCTGAGCATAAATATGATGATCGCCGGAATATTTAGCTGTAGTAATTCGAGGTCTACCGCAATACCATTGGTTACATAGTAGGTGCTGGAAGGTGTGGGGTGTTAGATACCTATCAAGCACCGACTATCTGTCTCCGCATGAGTTGATAGTGATCTCTTGATTGTTGGCGACATGAGAGCACAGATCAAATCATATTATGCATTTAACTTTTGATATTGGGGTTCAGCTCTATGTCCAGTACGGTGGGTTATATAAAAGATTATAGAGGTGCTGGCTGTCACCAACCCCTGCCCTCGGGACTCACAAGAAGCCGTATTGAGATTCCCAGTTTAACTACAAGAGGTGCCAAGAACTTAATAAGCTGGCAAAAGCCAGAATCACTGGCAGCAAGAGGAGTGGTGACGACAGCATTAACAAGTGCCTAAGTTGTTAACCGGTTTGTGTCTCGGACCGTGACAGCATTTTATCTGCAAGCTAATGCACAGATCATAAAAAGGGTGAAACTTTCACAATTTGTGTTTATTGCTTAGTTTGTAGCTATGAGGCGGCCGATTATGTAGTTGGTATAGGAAAGTGATGGCGCTTCGAAGCTCTCCTCTATGGTCCCACAAGAAGGCGAGTTGTACCGTATTGCGCAGAGCCGTTGCGCGGTATGACAGAACTTTAGCTAATAAGGACCCACTCAGCACAAAACGTCGCATTTATCATTTACCCCCTCCCCCAACAAGCCCGGGCAATAGACAAGTCTCAGCAAGACAATAGCAAAGGATAGTAGCCATAATTTTCTGCTTAACATCGGAGGGCTTGAAGGTCTGAAAACGAAGCATAGATATACAGCTGTAAAACGAGTGTTGGGGTCATCGTTGTGGCGCACAGGCAGGAAAACGCAAGATTAGCGCAGACTTCAAGGTTCTTGAGTGAAGTCAAGTTTGTACCAAGGTATGTAAAGACCAAGGAACCTCCATAGATCTCTGCTGGTAGGCAGATTAAACGAATGTCAGACTATGATATGTGCGGAAAGGCTAAAGCTCGATTGTCATACTAGGTCCTAGCGGAGACGTTACGGCTTACAGAAAGCAAACCCCTTGTTTGGCAGGAACCAGGAAGGTAAATTCTGGTCTTGAGCCACATATTGTAGGATTCGAGTATCGGTTAAGCTCGCTCGTCGGCCGGCCTATTGGTATCATTGAAGTAGCTAGTTCGTAGCTATCTCCAAAGCTCTGTCATCTAATTCGTAATAACATCTTTCTTCGTGACTCCAATGCTCAGCAATGCTCTCGCCGTTTTCATTCCGTCCCTTAGTTTTTAGATCAACGCAAAAGCCCCATTCCTCCCCAACACCGTCTTCCTCTCCCTCCACAACACACAAGCAACACACGCCACCCCCAATACCGCATTGAAGATAGCCATCATATAGAACGGCGCACCCCTACTCAAGCTATCAAACAGCTTCCCGCCCAGCTTCGTAAGAAGCAGTATCGCCGCCCCGCCACTCAGTGAATATATGCCAGCTATGCTTCCCTTGAGGTGTACCCTATCTTCCCTGACTCCTGTCTTCTGCCTCTCGAGCTGCTCCACTAATCCCTCAGCATCGTCTTCAGCATCTGGGTCGTCGTGGTAAGTTATGCGGGAATGTATCTCATCCTCCACCTGTCCATGAGAGACCGTGATGTCGTCGCCTTGTACTACACGGCCAAGTAATCCCAAGGAGCACACTATGGCGCCCATTTGGCTGATACCAATAAGCGCGACCCAGAGAAGGACCAACCTCCCGCCTCCACGACCATCAATGTTTTTCAACTCCGGACTATGCAAATTGGCGAAACCTACGTACCCTGTTATGCCACAAGCAGAAGCTACAATCAACGGCGCCTCGAAGCGGCGATAGCGATCCGAGAGGTACCCGAAAACAGGAGCGCATAATAGAGCAATAAGCTGTGAGCCTCCCGTAACTTCAGCGCTGAGGATATAGGCTGCGCGACATTCTTTCTTCATCTCCGGACTCTGATCACGTGGGTCGCCGCGACAGAAACCGTGGGAGATGAAGTAGCTGTTGATAAAGAGCGGGATGAATAACGAGATGGCGACGGAGGAGGCGCGGGCTACGAAGCCGCCAAGGTAGGAGAGGGTGATCAGATGATCGGTGACGCCCAGTTTTGCGGCTTCGGCTAGGAGCATATAAAACGGCAAGGGTTTCTCCTCCGATGTGGTGTTGTCCAAATCAGAGGTTGGGACACCTAAACGGCCATCCTTATATCTTGGTGCCGAGCAGCGGCCGAAGAGCCGACGCCAGCCCTTCCCCTCTTCACCCGCAAGGTTTCGTAGACCAACAAATACGGCGGCGGAGACGAAGACAGCTATAATACCCACAACATAAAAACTGTACTGCAACGCCAACGCCGGTGTAACGTCTTCGATCTTTGAAAACTGTGCAGGAAGAGGCAAGAATATGCCGAGGGCGAGGAGAGCGCCGCAGCCGGCGCAGAGGCCTACTATTCCTGCTAGGCGTGGTGGACTTGAGGCGCTCGATGGTGCAGAGGCAGCTTGCTCCGCTAATTGGGGCTGTATCAGGGCGGATGAAACGGATTGCTGGCGAGACATTGAGTAGGTGGCTGGTGTTATGGTGATATCGGACTCGGTTGAGAAGGCTGCGGAATGGCGGTTGGTGTTGTTGGATGTATCGGCAGACGCGGAGTCTTGTGGAGGTGTCGCTGGCCGAGGTGTGGAGGAAGGTGAGGAGTGGTACCCGGTCATGGAGGGGAGAACGGCCGTCACCATCGTTGCTCTGTTAACTGGTTAGTAAATCATCCTAGTGCCAGAACATAGCATTCTCTGCCAGTAAAGCTCATGAGGATACGACAATGTAGAATGGTGACTTACGTAGCAGCACCACCCACCGAGAACAAACACCTCGCCACCAACAATTGCGGATATGCATTCTCCACCTGCACCATCGTGAACAAACTGGCCCCTACAATCCCATACCCCAGTACACACACCCATCGCACACCCAATCTATCAGACACTAATCCCCAAAATGGACAGGCGACAAGAGCAACTACTTCGTCAGCGAAGCCTAGGGTGCCGACGATGTCCCCCACGTTGCGGTGGATGGAGAGGAGGTCGGTGACAATGAAGGATATGGAGCTGTTGAGGAAGACGAGGAAGGAGATAGAGAAGAGGCTGATGAATAGGAGGTAGGTTATTGCTTGGAGGGTGGTGGTGTGCGAGGAGAAGGGGAGGTAGTGGGTGAGGAGAGACATTGTTGAGGTCGATTGGAGCTTGTATCGGCGCTTGATGGAAGTTGTAGGAGCTTGTCCTGAGCTTGTCCTGAGCTCGTGAGTCGTTATAATGTTGTTGCAGACATGGTACTGTCGTTAAAGATGACCTTCGTCCTCAATGTTGTGGTTGAGGAAAAGAAGGCTGTCGGCTATGCGCTGGGCCGCGATGCTTGGCCTTGGTGTTGTCGACCCACCAAGGTGCTTCAGTTGAAGTGACGTACCGATTGTGATCAGATAAGATCGTGCAGGAGATAAGCTCACATCTAAGAGAGTGAGGCTCAAACGTATAGGAATAAGTTTAATAATTGATTAGATTCTTTTAAGCGAGTTTAATATACGTTGCCTATGGTCATGTGAATTTCCGGCTGTGATGGCTTACTTGTCTAACCAGATATGGCCGTCTCGTGACTTCGTTCTCCAACGTGCTTTCAAAGCGCGTAAACAATGCTTATCGCGATAAGCGGCACGTCTTCCTTTATATTAACCCGAGAGCCCCCCATAGGTGAAAACAACTCCGCCAACAACCTTATGCGAATCCCACAAGTTCAACAGGTTCAGTTGCATTGCATCAATTGAGCGGCTCAGCCTCGTTCCGAACGTCGAGCTTATAGATATAACGGGCTCCGAACAAACCATACCACGAACTCCGAAGCAGGCACATCACCAGCACCAACCGCAACAATGCCTCTCGAACAGGGCAGAATCGTAATAGCGCCCGGCGTACTCGATCCATATAAGGGAAAAGTCATTTCGAAGACGCCTATGACTTCCAAACAAGTCAAGAAAGCCTACAAAGAGCGCAACAAAGCACCAAAGATTACAAAGGCCCAACAGCGCGCTGAGGAAAAGGAGCGGAGAGAAAGGGAGAGACTGGAAGTGGAAAGGGAGAAGAGGTTGGAGCGGGATCAGAGGAAGAGGGAGCAGGCGAAGCAGAAGGCCGAGGAGGAAAAGAAAGAGAGGAAGAGGGCAGGGATTCCGGAGAAGAGTAGGTGGGTTAGAGCGAGTCAGCCGAGGATAAGTGGGTTCGCGGGATTGGGGAAGAGGAGTAGGGAGGTTAGCACAGAGAATGAAGGGAACACGACAGGAATGGATGATACCACGGTGGCTGAGAAACACAGGGACAAAAGGGCGAATAGGGAGAGTGGTTATGAGGACTCTGGATACAATTCGCATCCGACGGCGCTGAACGGAGACACAACGATGCCTGACAATACCACAAGGCCATCTCAGATACAAATAGTAGTGCCGTCGCTCCCGAAAGGGCTCCAGCAGGCATACTCGAGCCATGTTGATGCGGACTTGTCACCTGATGAGACCGCTATGGGAGAGATCGAGGACACCACAATAGCTCAACCAGTCACCAAGTCACCCTCATGCGTGTTCACGCATGAGGAAGTGGAAGAGACACGCCATAATTTCCAATCCAGCCAGCTCGAGGAAGCAGTAACCTTCGAAACATTGATCGCAGACGAGACAGACCTCTCAATTGTCGTCAGAACTCCGCCAAAGGCCGTCCCATGGGTTGCTCCGTCTCCACTTCGGCAGAGTCCATCACGACTCGACGGTATGGAAGACTCGACCATGGATTGTGCTCTTCCGACGAATCTACCGAAGTGCATCGACGAGCAAGCGGTTGCGAAGGATGGCTTTGATAAATCGTTCTGCCAGCTGAGCCCGAAACGCGCACCATGCCAACCGAAGTCTGTTACCAAAACCCCGGTACTGCATCAGAACCCTCAGTTTGCCGCATCACAGGACTATTTCGCCATGATGGACGACGACGATGACGACTTCAACTTCGATATCCCGGATTTCTCCACCCCAAAACCTCCTACCGCGGCAGGCAAGCCCGCTCCTGTTAACACCTTGCCGAAGCCACCGCATAAGCGCGCCGTGTCATCACCGAGCCCGAGACGGCCTACACCGCAGGCGGCGAAACGGGTGGTCAATAAGATGATGCCTCCGCCACGTTCAACGCGCACAACACCTGTTCAGCCACCCAGACCGGCACCAATGCAATTTGCCGCGTCCCCGGATTATTTTGCCGAGATGGACTTGGACGATGAAGATTTCATCACAACACGACCTCTGAGTCCAAAGCGACCACTTCCTCAAGCCCCAAAATCATCAGTAACCAAGATGATGCCTCCACCACCGAAGCGCACATTACCTCCTCAACCACCGCGATCCGCACCGATACAGTTCGAAGCATCTCATGATTATTTTGCTGAGATGGACCTGGATGATGATGATTTCGCGGCTGTCGACCTAAGTCACCTAGCTAAGCCTGCTACTCTCCTGTCCAAGCCATACTCATTACTTCGCCAGCAAAGTCAGCTTCGCAACCCGACCACTCCGGTACCCAAGCAACAAGCACCCCGGGCCGGTCCGGACTCGATCCTGAAAGCTTCCTCAAACTCCATAAAACCGCCCTGTCTGAAGTCCGGCTACTACAAGATGGACAAGGAGTTCCTCTACACAGAGACTGAGGAACCGGACGCCACCTATAAGTGCAGAGTCATGCGCAATGGTACCATGAGGCCACCGCATATCAATTGGTTGCATATCAAGACACCATTGGAGGCGGTGGATATGGATAAGCTCATGTTGAGTGGTGCTAAGATGATACATCTTCCGAACGAAAGCCGCACCACTACCCCGAAGTCAGCGTCGAAGCCTTCTCCGAAGCAGACCCCTGTGTTCAAGAGACCTCCTTCACCTCCGATGCGTCTGCAACCTACGCACGACACACCAAGCAGAAATGAGAGTCAGTACCACTCACCAGGCATACACTTTGAGAATGGCATGTCCTACCGCTCCGTCGCAGCAGCTCCCGGGCCCTCGGAAGGACTCACGGTTGTGGCACATGCTGTACGGAACATGGATCTGAGTACTGCTAAGAAATCAATGCTAGGGCCGTTGTTGTATTTGCAGGATATGGCCAAGAAAAGTACTGCACCGGCGCCTAGAAAGCCGCGCAAAGTTCCAACCAAGCCGGCCATGAAATCACCGCCGAAAATACAACAACAGCAGACGAAAGCACAAGCACCAACGCCGTTGCCACAACCTGTGCCGCAAGTATTTGATGCCTATGACTTTGATATCCCGAGCGGTACGCAGATTGAGCGCGAGCTGGCGGAGGAGTATGGGCCTCCTAAAACGACACCGCTTCAGCCAATCTCTGCGAACACCCCAATGTTCGTAGGTCCTTGGATATATCCTGCAGATCTGGAGACGACAACGACAAGATCGGAGAACTCAGGCAAGAAGTCCACTGTATCCGGCAGGACGAGGAAAGAGATAGCAAAGTTTGGCGAGACTGGTACGATCCGCAATCTCTCGCAACACCTTCCCTTCATACTGAATGGCAGTACAGTCCCGAGCGAGAGAGTGTTGCAACCAGCAACCCAGAACGTGCTACGAGTCCAACCGCCCGAATTTCAGCAGAATACATCCAATACTAAATCAAAACATAACATGAAACCAGCACTGAAGCCGGCGCAAAAACCACCACCGGTACCGACGTCGCAGTGTAATAATTTGCCGCAAAGGCAGCCAGTTGTAAAGCAAGAGCCCAGCCTCCCTCCACCAGAAGTGGACTACTTTGACCTTGGCAGCTTCGAGCTCCCGACAAGCTCACAGCTCGAGCGTGAGATGGCGGAGGAGGACGCGTTAGTAAAGTCGAGAGCTACGACGCCGTCTCCTCATCCAACCCCTATTATCCGAGGCCAATCCATGAGTCCCGCCCATGAGACCCGAATTGCAAAACGGCCATCACAATCACCCAAGGTACCATCGAATCCACAACTTGGGGCGCAGGCGAAGCAGTCGCAAGTGATGAACAATCTAAGCACTGTCATAGAGCTTGGTGACTCTTTCGAGGCAGAAGGCGCCTCACAACTCGAAAGAGAAATAGCGGAAGACGAGCAAGTCCGCCTGCGGAAGCCCGCAAGCTTACAACCAGGAGACAAGCTTCCACCACCACCGGCGAAGACATCTACCGCAACCGTAATAGCCACAAGCGCAGACTCCTTTGGAATAGTAAGCGGTTCCCAAATCGAGCGCGAGATGGCCGAGGAGGAAGCTGCTGAGAAGGCAGCTGAAGCCGCTGAAGACACGGTCCCACCGTCAGCTCAGCCATTAAAGCCGATTATTCCCAATATCCAGAGACAGCAGAGGCCGAACGCTTCGGGGAAACAGGTTTCGAGCAAATACAGCCCCCCAATCAGCATCGACACTGGCTTCCAGGAGAAACAACTATCCGAGGAGGAACGTAGAGCGCTGCTGGAGAAAGCTGCGATTGCTGCCAGAGAAGCGAGGAGGTCGAAAAACTCGACACAGCGATCTTCTTGTACGCCCTGGGTTACGCGACAATCATGTATGGTGACCCCTGCGCCTCGTCGTCAGAGCTCCATGGCGAAAGTGGTTAAAGAGGCAGAGCAGCAGCAGAGAATATCAGCCCCCACCAAACCCGCTGGCCCACCACCACAGAAAAGAAGATTCTTTATCGAGAAACCGGCAGACATTGCCGAGTCCGCAGAATACGAGTCACGCATCTTAGCCGAGCAGAATGCTGCGAAGATCGTTAAGGCGCAGGCTGAGCAAGACGCTTTCTTGAAACAACTTATTGGTAGTCAAGCCGCCAAGGACGCGCTTGCTGAGGAGCAGGTGAGAGAGAGATGGGTAGAGGGCGAGAGGACGAGGGAGCAGGGAGAAGGCAAGGAGGGACATGGGAAGGTGCACGATCTTCCTGTCCTACCGAAGGAGTCAGCTGCACAGCAGCCAAAGCGGCCAATCACGTTTGATAACGATGATGAGTTTGACTTTGGGAGCGATGATATTGACTGGGCAGGGGTTGTGATTTGAGGTTGCGCAATGATGATCTGGGAGTTACACTGGTGGTTATTTGTGGCGTCAAAAGAGGCGTTGACGGTCGAACTTAGGCGAGTTGACAGGAATCAAATTATGAAGTGGTACAATGTGAATTACAGGGGTGGCTATTTGTGGCGTCAAAGAAGAGGTTGAAAGGATGGACCCTGGTTGAGGACAACGAAGCTTTGTTTGAGGTGGAGCCGAGGTAGCACAACAAGGGATAAACAAGGCTATGGATATTTTCAGCGCCTTTGTTCGCCTTTGAGCTGTTACCGACCGGATGGTAACGATGGAGCAGGTGCATGATAGCTGACTGTCGTGTCGCGAAGCATCAAGGATGATGATGGTGGGTTCTTTCATAGAAATGGTGGGAGATGCCAGCTTTCTGGCACGTGGACAGGAACAGAGATGATGTTCTGTGCTATATATGTTCTGTACGACTAAATACTGAAAATAGCCCAGAGATAGACTGCTTTTGTCTTTCTCGAGTCATGAGCTGTTCTCAAGGTGAAGTGATTAATATAAGACCATGGCTACGCCTCACTAACAACCATCATCACCACCTTTCTCTTCACACACAACTCTGCAGCAGCGTCCACTCCATCACCACCATGTATCTCCCACCATCTCTACTCGCCCTCCTAGCCCTCACTTCCTCCGCCACCGCCTGCCTCATAGCAACCTTCTCCTGGGACCCCTGCAACGGCAACGTCTGGGGCACAATAGTAGACAACGACATAACCACCGGCATCCTCGGCAACCAAACCGGGTACTGGCCCGACACAGCCCCCAACATGCGGATGCTGACTAGTCTGAATGCTGAGCGAGCAAGGATTGAGAGGATCCAGCTTGAAGTCGATGATGGGAGTAATGGGATGCCGATGAGTGTTATTTATTTTCGCAGAGGGGATGATGAAGGGGGCCCGCGAGATAGTATGAAAGCGAGTTTTGCGTTGAAGCGGGATAAACAGGGGACGTATAGTGGGGGGTGGATGGGAGATTGTAGCGAAGTTGTTACTGCTGGGTAAGTTTTTGTTTTCTCTCTACCTCATCCAAGACTCGGCTAATGATTTATAGTAACTCCTACTTCGGCGACGCTATCGAAAACGGCGGGTTTGGCGGCTCAACCCGTGTCTACCCCGAAGGTCAACACTCACCAGTCCACCTCGTGCAATGTCCCCGAGGCATCTCTTACGGCGATGGTCGGCGCCCGGGATGGAACAAGGCGAGGAGCGAGAGAGTTATCGTCCTTCCTCCTGCTGAGCTCTCACCTACCTGGGATATGCATACCATGCCGCAGAGTTTGATTGATGGGTTGCCGGATGGGACGCAGAAGATTACTGATGGGTTGTATTGGGGTTGTCCGAAGTGGTATGGGAGCAAGGAGTGTCTTCATACTTGGGATGGATTTCTTGCGCCGCAGTGAGGGGATAGTCGGAGAGATTCTTTGATTGCGCTCTAGATTGGTTTACTAGCTACCTTGAAATAAACGTCTTCTATCATAGGTTTCTGCGCATTGCCGTGAAGCTGTCAATGCCTTCATTCGCCATCGCTGACGAGGTCGCTTACGATTTCAGACCGACAACGTCAACGGTCAAAACTCTGCCTTTGGAGTATTCGTGAACCATACACGCGGTAGTTGCAGTACGTCTTATCGTAAGCGCTACTTAAACCCCTTCTATGTTCGCCCAGCTTCATAATCCTTGCGTGAGTCAACCGACCCAGTCTTGGCCAATCCCCACTCCACATCCATATGTAGTAGTGTCAGGAATCGGTGTCGAGAGATGTCCCTCGTGATGTACTGGAGAAATCCGAAGCCATTTACGCCACCTACCTCACCAGTATTAGGCTCTTCCTCTCTCTCTTCTTTGCGCTCTTA
>RCNJ01000264.1_pt1 | contig 30417 bp, 26 predicted proteins | sample 2041171 | NCBI WGS metagenome assembly RCNJ01 (sample SAMN09708213, study PRJNA481090) | feces metagenome | biome: feces | host: Pygoscelis adeliae | place: Antarctica: Rookery Lake | collected 2010-03-01 | reverse complement strand
TTGGAGAAGATGAAGAAGATAGTTAATTTAGAAAGGATAATAATATGGATATAAATTTATACATGTAAGAAAACGGTGAAGTTGCATATGTACAATGAAAAGAAATCTCGATACTGCTGCCCAAAGTTAAGCTATGGAAAATGCTCAAAAACTCGAATCATGCAGTGTATACTGTCGGGATTCCATGTATTAGGGTTAATGAGTATATAGGAATCAGTAATAGCCGACACGTCAAGTACCAGTTGGATAAACACCTTAATTATTTCAGCGTCAGCCCATTTTTCGTTTCGCGATCTGCCTGGTGTGGTTTCCATCCTTCTCTGTGAATGAAAATGACAATTTTCTTTAATCTTGGTTATCATCGACTTTGTACGATCTTGATCTCAACTTTAAGCTGTCGTTCCTCGACAGCAAGTACCGTTGAGACGCCCCTGCTGACCTGTTGATCTCGGATGGTGGTGTTTTGAGTTCGGACACATCGGGCCGTCTGGACTTTTTGTTCTTTGCTTGTCTCCAGGCTTCTTTTGCTCAAATTTATAGGCGTTTTCCTTCCTATCAGAGCCTATTCTTCTTCTTAAGTTAGTTCTTTGCACCACTAGCTGACATAAACCAAGTTCGCCTCAGGACAGACAGGTCGACACAGGCACTTTTGTCCCGAACAGGTAATCCTAGCGTTGATCGCCGATTCAAACTCACCAAGAGGTTGCAACAGCAGCATTTTTAATTCTCTTTTGCTTGACGCGGCTATTATATCGTCCTGTACGGCTAGAGTCATGGTTTCTACAGCGCTTTTGAGGCTGTGTTGTAGTGTTAGGTCGAGTTTTGCGCACGTTCTATGCGGCGATGTGGCGCCGGTGACCCTTTTGGAACATCAGGAGAAAACAATGCCTTCTCGTATGCAGCACGAGCTTAGCAAGCTTCAGCGCTAATTTTAGAGTTTGTCTGGACGCCCAAGGAGAGCAAAAAAAGTCTTCAAACCTGTTGCTGATAAAAAATGTGTCAGTCCCAATGTGTCTGTCCTGAAGCGACCTGGACATAAACCGCTTACTTCACGACTGTTGTTGGCCTGTCGGAACAGCCTCCGCTTCCTTCCGTTCATTTGTTTGAAGAAGAATATGTCCATGATGTGCTACAAAACATCAGCACTTCAAAGTTTGACCAGAGACTTGAGCTCCTCAGATCGATCTTGTCGCTGACGCCAATTACCTGTCTCTGTGTGTCAATTGAGGAGGAGAAAAGAAGTGCATCGCAACACTGGGAAAGATTAAATATGCTTAAATGCAGTTAGTAGAGATGCCAACCACGTCAATAACGTCAGCCAACTCACACCTCGATAAGCCGTACGTCGACACTTCGACACTTCGACACTTCGACACTTCGACACTTCGACACTTACCCCTCGCCGTGCATTCCACGCAGTGGCTATTGAATGGGGGCCAATGAGGGTTTCAAAATGCCAAATTAATTAGGTCGCTCCACGACCTCGAAAATGGAAATTCATTTTCCAGCTCGAACAAGCTGGATTTCTTGCTGGGAAAAGAAAAGGGGAAACGAATAGATATGCAAAATCGTAGCTGAAAATTGTCTTATTTACGCTGTTTTTAAAGTGAAGCGATAAAATAGCCTTTTAACGAGCCCAATGGTGCCAAGGTACTTTGGCCCACCGCAAGTATCTTTGTACCTCGCAATCCCGTGCATTCAAAATGAAAGATACAACCAAGAATTAAACATGCCCATCAATTACATGTCTTCCAAAACACTACGTCTGCTCTCATGGGCTCATCGGCATTCAAGCCTAACACGTGAATAGACTTTCTTGACAGCAGTGTTAATAGCAGCAGCGGCTGCCTCAACCGCGGCACCACAATCGTTTGCGACAATGTCGAAGGATGCGGGAGCTTCGAGATGCTCACTTCGCTGTAGATGTAGTAAGATAGATTATAATGGTGAAAGCTGAACGCAGGCACAATCCGCCATCTGCCTTTGATTTTGGAGAATTTGCTGTCCAAGAAGCTCAGGGACTCACCGGACGATGTAGAGCACTAAACGGTCAGCACAAACAGAGCGTTGCACAGAAGGCACACACAGGTAATCATATCATGGTGCTAGAATTGGGTTGTTAGGTCGATGTTGGCTGTTTATCTATGTAGCAATGTACTGGAGAAATGGTCGAGCAGAGTTCAACGAGAAAACCCCTCATCAAGCTTCTTCCCCCGTAGACCATATCGCTCGTAAGCTACCACTTCTGCTTTTTGGACACGTACAGTTGTGAGTGGAGCCGGGTGCAACGCTTTATTTGAGGTATAAAGTAGGCAGTATCTTCTATGTAATTTTATGGTATGGGATAGAGATGGAGGTTCAAGAAGACGGGGACCGCATGTGCGGGACATGTGAGCGGTTTTTTCGAATAGCTTGATGGTGACGCGTGATTTTCCCTGATAGGAGATAAAGTGATGAATGGTGTTAACAGCACAAGGTACCAGTATCGAGCTACCAGGCCGCGGATAGCGAAATGTGTGATGTGGTCATATATCATTAGCTTAAGCTAAGTCCTGGTCGTATCCTCCTAATGTGTCGTCGTGTATGTTCATTCTGCTATCCTCGTATATCCTCATCATTTGGACAAACGAAAGGGTATATCATGCTCCAACTGCGCCTTATGTATCGTATCGGCTTATATGCTTCCTCCTCAATCGTCTCCTATTTACTTTCCATCCAGCCTACATCCCTCATATCATTATGCCTACTCTCCAAAGGCTTGGTTAAGCTCTCCCCCTCCCTTTGAGGCCGACGCTTCCTCCGCTCACGGCTTCTTGAGGCTATCATGACTGAGTGTGCCAATAGAGGTGTCGGAGCTGTTGATCTCTCCTTCCAATCCTGGGCGCTTTGGCACTTCCAACCTATCACCCAACCTCTCACCATACTTATCACCTAATCTATCTATCCTCTGCTCCGGCGTCTCGGGCTCAGACACCTCATCAATGATCTCCTCTCCTCTGCCGTTAAGCCGGGAGGTACTGCTGTCGCAGCGAGAGTAGGCACTATTTCTGCTCGAGTTCTGACCTGCTGACCCGGGTTTGGCCCATGTTGCTTGGTCTTCTGCTGTTAAGCTTCTTGATGCTGGCTGATGTGGGCTTGGTGAGGTTGATGAGCGGTGGACGACGCCTTCCTCAAGCTCCATTATTTGGTCGTGTGTTTCTCCGTGCTCAGCGATGGGTTTGGAGGAGGTTAGACGTGGGGCCTCGTTTGCTGGCTTTGGCCACACAGCTCCAGAAAGAGCGCGGACGCCATCCAACACATCCTCAACCCTCTCCCAAGGCAACCCTCTCCTCCCCTCCCTTCTCAGCGTCTTCAATACTGTATGACGAGTCTCCGCCCACACAGGACTAAACCAACTCCCTTTTCCAGACGGCGCTCCAAATCCCTGTTCTTCACTGTAGCTCGTAACCACAACCTTCGCCTTCCTCCGTCCCACGCTCTGGGTTTTCGCCTCGGTGTGAGCACCGCTCCAAAACCTCAGCGCTCCTTCAGGCCCAGGCAGCCATGCAAGTTGCACGATTGTGAGGATCTCGGCGTCTTTCAATCCATGACCCGGCGCAAGTTTTTGGAGGCCGAAGAGGATGAGGGAGAGGAGGCCGGTTGGGGAGTCACATAAGCCATAGGCCAGGGTAAGGGTTGTGGGGAGGGAGAGGTGGGAGTGTGGTGTTACGAGGGGCGCAAGCGATGACGGGTGGGAGGTGGAGGAGGAGGGGGATGGGGAGTTGAACTTCCATGATGCGGTGGTGAGGACGCGGGGTTTGCGTTGATGGGTTGGGAAGGCGGTGCCGGATTCGAGGTCGGTGGTGTTGGCTCTTGACTTGATCTTTGGTTCCGTAGTAGCGGGAGGTGATGAAGACGAACGGGTTGCGGCGGCCCAGTCGTCTTTGGTGTATCCAAACCAGCTCGCATGAAAGAACTTGGCTGTGGAGTATTTGAGGTAGCTTCCTGGGGTCCTCGCCATTGTCGGCGCTGGGATGATTGTGTCGATGAGGTGCGCGCCTAGGCAGCTTCTGTCGGTTTCTGCAATGATACGCGCGAGGTGGTAGTCTATGCCCGCCGGACTCAGCACACCACTTCCCGTGCTACTAACAATGTACCCCTCGTATCCCAATTTCCCCATCAGACTTGAGAACATAGTCGCCGTCGTTTTCAGCACACTCGCCTGTGCCGGCATGACGGTGAAAGCGTCCGAGAAGCCCAGCCCAGGTAATGAAGGGCATACAACGTGGAAAACTTGTCCTCCATCTTTTGGATCTGAAAGAGCTGTGAGGAGTGGTTCGAGGCTTAAGGGCGTGAACGGGAAGCTCGGCAACAACAACAACGGGATCGCATCTTCCCTCAGACTGCGCTGGTGGATGAAGTGTATGCGTATCGGTTTCTCTCCTTCATTATGTTGATCCGGTTTGAGGGCAATGCGAAATTGGGGTAACAGGTTGTAAGAAGCTTCAATGTCGCGCCAGTTGTAGTATTCGAGCCAGTAATCGATTAGGGGCTCGACTATACTTTTTGGGGTGCCAAGGGACCAGTCGTCTTCGGTTGGGAGAGTGGTGGGGGAGTCGTAGTGGCGGGGGAGACGGGTGACTTCCAGTTTTGATTTTGTAAGGGCGAGGTATTTGGATGAGACCTGATTTGTTGGTGTAAGTATGATATGCGAAGTGAGCATTGAAGACTGAAATTGAAGAAGGAAGAAGAAGAAGAAGGAAAACGATCAAAACCGGTTAGCAAACACGTATGCGATAAACTTTACTTACATGTATCTTATAAGTCTTCACTTCGTCTGCGCCGGCCTGCGCAACCGACATGAAACTCTCGTCCATGTTGGCCGTCAATCCTCACTTGCGCCTCGCGCTTCTTAGTCTTCACTTCTTAGTCTTCACTTCTTAGTCTTCACTTCTTTGTCTCCACTTCTTTACGCCGTCCTCGGCCGCTGGCTGTCGATTAAACTGTATAAGATGAAACGGCCCAAGCATGAAGATAAGATACAGAAGAAGGGACGGAGGCGCTTAAACAAACGAGGGAAGCGAATCCATGATGACAAAAGAGGCCCGTCTCATTTATTAGTCTCGATCAGGATCCCTCAAGGTAGCTGTGGCTCAAGTTTTCTCCCTAGCCTCTGTGGCTCACCACCGCGCTAGCCACTTGGCAGCTGTCGCATTGTCTCACGACCCAATATCTTCCGCCCGAGGTCACACTGCGCACGCGACTTTGTTCTTTAGGTGCTTCGATTGGTGATTAAGGAGCAGCAGTCAAAGGAGATGATTGTTTCCGAGGCGAAACGGGCAGGAGAAATGCCACGTACGCACACCCCGACAGATCCTGTAAGCGTGCCTCGATTGAAACGATTCGTGCCTGAAAGCTCGTGATGCCACGATGCACTAGCCACAGCGTAGTACTGGACAATGTTGCACTGAACTGTCTTGCTCTGAACTCGACCTTGTCTCGTGTCGATGAGACACGCAGATCTTGAGACGACGGACGGTCTGGATCGCGCCACATCTACGCCTAAAGTGGGAGGAAGGACGACGACGGGTAAGACGGCCAATGGTTGAGTTGGAGATGAGGGTATGGCGTAAGGCCGTGCTGGATGTACTGTACCTCCGTACCCCCTATTATGGCTTGACTCGACGACAACGAGGTGAAGATGAAGGTGATTAATCGGCGAGAGCGATGCGGGCGAGACCACAATTCGACATTCCAGACGAGATCAACAAAAAAAGTAGGCCATGAGCCTGTAAGCAAGGCCCTCACTCTAATTCTGTCAGCAGGGACAGGTTCGATGGCAGCAACAGATGCTAGCTTTGGACCCTATGATGAGCGAGGTACCTTCATCTGCACATCATTCTTTAATTCTCCCACGCCCGTCACGTGTCGTGTTAGTCGTCGGTATTTTGATATGCAGGAGAATCTGCAAGACTGCTAGAAGGTCTCGCTAGATATACCTCTCACTACCGAGACTTATACCGAGACTTATACCGAGACTTGCCTTTATCAACCCTCAGAGCGCAAGGTCAATCGTAACTTAATCAACGCCGGTGCGTCAAGCCGACACAAGCCACGCCTCGCTGCTTTTACCCCCTTCTGATCCGATCATACACACTGGTTTTCAACTGTCGATGCTATCTCAATGCTCATGAAGCTACCATCACCCCATCAACGGTCACTTAGACGCAGATCCCACATCACCAGCTCAAGCTTGGTAGCTCGCAGCCATAGAACCGTTCAAAGGCTTTTAACTTTCAGTCGTTTTCAAAAAGATTAAATGCTTCAAGGTTGCGGCTAGATATACATCTGAACTCCGGGTGTTGAGCTTTTCCGTTTTCTCCATGGCGATCACGCGCATCACCTTGAGGACGTCAAGACACTGGGCTTTGGCTAAGGTGGTAAGGAGGTCGACAGCAGTGTCAACGGCAACAACCCTCGATAACGCATTCCTCATTTTCTTGCAGCTAACCACCGACATAGGTATTTTGCCTATTATCTCATAGCGATGACTTTCATTATATAACCTGCGACACACTTAGATCAAGGACGATCTTCAACATCACATTTGATGCTTGAGGCTAATTTGTTTGCTCGTTGGCTGAAACCTTTTAACCTCCTCAGTGGATCTTCTTATACTTTTGACTACTGGTGTTGCGCTCTGGCGACCCTCTCCAATGCGATCTGCTAAACAGTCAATCAGAGCAACAGTATCATCGTCGCAATCACCCTTCCCGCTCTCCCCTCATCTTCCCTTCCTTCATCCCCACCAGCGCTATAAGTCCAATCCAGCCAACCTATTTCGCTGTACCAACGCCATATTTGGCACTCCCAGGCCAGCCTCTTATACTGCCCATCAAATCTTCTTCTTCCCCTCCTTCTCAAGAGACCCGTGTTCTGCTTACAGTCCGCTGATATCTCAATCACCTGCATAACTCGGTATCAGGCATTGTGAATTGCTCTCGTCTATCAAACTGGTTCACGCGGAGGTGGACTTGATGTTGAATGTACACTATCCGACCTGGAAGATCCTTGTCCCCGGAGGGAACTTGGGGGAATGTTCGGGTCGATGCATGAGTCCTTCCATGCATCGACCAGCGGCTCTTTGAGCCCTTGTCTCGCGTTCTCTATATTAGGAGAACAGTATTCCAGTTAGATAGAAAACATGATTTTATGTTTTCACGATACCAGATACCTTCTGCACCCACTTCAACACTTAATACTTGGATCGAAGGGGTGTTTGTCAGGTTTCGCTATTGTGGCCGTATTTGGTGAAGTTGAGGACTTTAACTTCCACTTCATCTTCTTAAATTGTGTTGTTTGCTTGGAGGATTGGGTGCAGAGGCTGGGAGAGTGGGTGAATGAATACATACCCCTGTAAATGTGGACTTGGTCTCTTTCCGAAACAGCGGAACCGGTTAGCAGATCACTACAGCCGCGGCGATGCTGGCAATATTGTAAGCGGTTGACAAAGGGGAGCGTGCTTCGCTCCGCTCTCCTAGGTAGGCATCCAAGGGAACGTCGAAACCCGCAATACGGTCGGAATTTGACCAATTCCGAGTTAATTTCCATTTCTACAGCATTGGAAAACTTCAAGCCTCAAATGCTCGAAACAAGTGGTATATGCACCTTTCTCGAAAGTGTTGCGCTGAGCAGCTCTGGTACTCGGCAAAGAGAAACAAACACCAAATTAATTGCTTGGCCCATGACACGGCAGTATACCTCAATTTTGCTTCGGTGCCCAATCCTGCAACACGAAGACTGGTTGATGTATATACCCCTTCCGTTGCGGTGTTGTCCTCCATACTTCAACAGGTCTTGGCCTAAGTGATGGGCTGGGTGTTGACAATTACTAAAACCCTGCTGGCGGCAACGGGCACAATATCAACCATGACCTTCGGCTTAACAGTCTCTTGTGTAGCTGAACGCTCAAAGCTTAATAGGCGCACATGTGCATCCAAGATTCGAATATTTCTTTGCTTGACCCTCATTACCGCCTTGCAACGAGCCCACTTGTTTAATACAGCTTCGAGCTATGTTTTGGGAAGTGCCACAACACGGCAGTGACCATTTTGATATGCTTCATTCATCTCCACGCTCCGCTGATAACTACGCTAATACCCCTCAAACTCCGCATCTGTGTGGCAGGTGCCGTCCAACGCCAAACACCTAACATCGACGCTGAAACAGGCTATGCAAAGTTCCAATCCGCTCTAATGCATCTTATATGCTCTCCCCCCTCTCACATGAAAATACTTCCACTCTCATCCCTTGATCAGGTATACCGAGTTACCCGCGGTCTCAAGCAGTGCTCGTGTAGCACTGCTATGCAGACCGTGGCCCGTCCCCAATCCACCGCCACGGTTCCCCACATCCCTCAATCCCCATTCCTTTTCTCTCCACACCTCAGGAGTTGCCACCACCGTCACCCTTAAGCATCTCCTGCACATCTCCCTTCCGCCCTTTGCCAATGTATCACATGGCAGAACTCCTCACATGTCCCACACCACTCTCGCTCCTCCTCCCAGCGCCCAGGCTTGCCCTCCCACCAGCACGAGGCCTCTCCTCCCCACCAGCGCCTCCCCTAACCGTCCCAACCTGCTGACTCACCAACTCCACTGGCCCCGAGCGCAGTGAGGCCGCCAGACTCATATTGCCTATCCGCGTGACCACGTTCCGTCCTACCGCGTCGACAGCCCCTCCGGGGTTTCTCAATGACGGGCCTCTAGGAGCCGCTTCCTGCACCTTAAAAAGTTTAATCTCTGTCCCATTCCACACCCCGGGCGTGCCCTTGGAAACCTGCATCTCATTCACATACACAAAGCTCCATAGCAGACTCTCATACCACCCCAGACTGAGGGGCGTCCATATAAAGCCGTAGGTGCGGAGGGGTTGGATGTCTACCCCGTCTATGCGTGTTTCTTGGATGACTCTAAGGACGGCGCGGGTGTCTGTGCCCGCCGCGCTGATGTGCGGCGCTGTCAGCTGAGCCACCTGATCGATAACGGCCAGGATGGTACCGAGAGGGAGGTACGGCAGCCAGGAGTCCAGCCATTCAGCAGACGGTTGGAATCCGTAGCCTCCATTCCCACCACCACTCCCTCCAAGGCCGGAGATGGAGTTTATTGAGTTTTGCCGACTAAAGGACGAAGGGCCAGCAGGCATTTTGCCACGCGCTTTCTCGCTCATGCCTCGTAACTGTGTTGGCACGGCCTCCACATTCTCAAGGTCATGACTTGAGGCAATACTTGTCGCCCTTGACATAGTATCCGACTGCGGAGTCGCCGCAACCTGGCTCTCATCCTCCTCATCGCTATTCTCCCCAATCGCAAACGCACTCTCATCAGGTGCAGCGTGATGACTGGCTGACACACTCCTCCTTGGCCCAAGCCCATCCCTGCCATTACTCGTCGTAGTATCGTTCGAGCCTCTCCTTGATAGGCTGTCGGTGGATTCGCGGCCCGCTTCGTCCTTTCTTCTTTGTTCCTGCCTCTGTATCTCTTCCTGCGCACTCTCAAGTGTAAAGTTCCCGAGGGCGAGGAAGCCATTCCGGGACCGCAGGATGGCGTAGACGAAGTGTGCGTTTTTGGCGTATTGGTGTTCGATGATGGCGTTCATACTCTGCAATAGGGTTTCTAGGAGTTCGTGGTTGGTGTCATTAGCGAGAAGGAAGGAAGGCGAAGACATCGAGCTAAAAAGCTGCAAAAGCTTGGAAGAGGTGACTGCTGAGAGATTTTGCAGGTAGCCTGCGATATTGGCGATAACTGACAATAAAGCCGGGTAGACAGTGGCGAGTTTTTCCTTGGAGGTGGTGATCAAGGTGTATATCGACTGAATCAAAAAATCCCCATACGTCCCACTAAACCCCTGAATCCTGATACCCGTCGGCAGCGTCTCCTGCGCCTCGAATCTCTTATTCAGGCTGAACCCGAAGTTCTTCTCCACGCTCAGAGTTTGCAGGATAAAAGCACACATCTTCACCACGCCCTGTTTCGCCGGATCAAGCTTATATTCTATTGCGTAGAAGAGCATAAGGATGACGAAGTCGTGGCTCCGATTCGTGTCGATGATGAAGGAGCGGAATCTCTTGTTGCACTGTGTGACTTCCCAGAAGAGCATGATCATATCTTCAGCGCACTTCACTGTCCCCGCACTTCCTGGCAAGTAACTTGTGCTGGCAGCTATAGGTTGGTTAAGGATTCTCGTCATCCCATCAACAATAAACTGAAAGTCCTGCGGCCTATGCAACCTTCCCAAGAAGTGGCGGTAATAGTTCTTCTGCGGGTCACCCGGCCCACTCTCCGGCACTGGGTACACGAGTATCGCAAGCAGCAGCTCGACACAGTAGGTAACGAGTATCTGTTTCGGATCCTTAAATATGGCCTGTCCATACGGAACGCTCCAACTCGCCGGGTTGTATTTTAGCGTCGTATTCAGCAGCGAGCAGAGCACGGAGAGGACTTTTTGTTTATGCGGATTCGTGGCAATATATGTGATAGCCCGCACGCCAACGACGGGGAGCATGTTGGCGGACATGTACATGCCTTTCGATATCAGCGTGAGGAGGAGGCGAAGTACTTCGGAGCGGTTGCTTTCGCATTCTTTAGTTGTGCCAATGGGCGTATTGCAGCCTACGCCCGTTTGCCAGATAACGTAATTTTGCTTCTTCCTGCTCCCCGGGACGGCAGGGAGTGTAAAGCCTTCGAAGAAGAGGAGGTCGATGAGCACGTCTATGAATTCTTCGGCTAGGGGCTTGGTGTCTTCGTATTTCTCGGAATTCTCCTGAATTTCGGGAGTTACGGCTTCGGTGTCGTCGAATAGGACGTTGGCGCTCAGGCTCGCTTTCCTGGTGAGTTTCCGTCGCGGCGCCCAGAAGATGGTTTCTTCCCATTGGTGCAGCTCGTCCTTTTCGTATAGATATGGCAAGACTCTCGTCAACACACGGACACAATTCAACGCATCCCCTTCAGGAGCGAGCTCGGCGTCTGGGAAGCTCGGATGGTGTCTAAGCATTACCAGTTGTGCGACTGTGACCTTGACTAGGGTTTCTAGATTCTCTTTCGCATTGTCGCGGGCTCTTCTTATATCCGCCGCTGAAAAGAGAGAGAACACATCGTCGACGCTCTCCGGGAGTTCCCAGAACTATAAGATCTCAAGTTAGCTAGAGTACGTCGGTGAGGTTATATGCAACCTTGGGAGCTTTCACTTACAGCCGTCCAATACGTATCCGACTCCTTAATATTCCTCTCCTCGCTAAGCTTAAAAATCCCTTTCTTAAAGATGAGCTTTGAGTCCGAGGCGCCCATGTTGTCTAAATCATTGAAGTTGTCGAGTAAGTCTCGAAATCGATCGTCGTGGTGGTTATCAGCACGGCCAGACGTAATGCTGCTTGGGAGCTTGATTGAGGGTGGAGACGGTGGCTCGTTCTTCCGCCGGTATGACGCCGAGTCTGGGGTTATCCTCCGGGCTACAGCTTAAGCGCCCCGCATGCCGCCTGATCTCAACATCTCCATCGAATGTTCTACAACTTCATATCAACGACACTTCAACAGTCAATGAGAGATGGCTTCGCAAGGTTCATCCCGTGATAGCACCAACAATAAGTCTACCAACAGCAATAACAGCAACAGAAATGATAAAATGGACGACCACGAGAATATCTTTGTCAAGTTTAAACACAATGTCGATAACAACATATCCACCGTTTTGCAAGGTGTTATCGGACTCCCGTCAGTCTTGCGACGACACGAAAAAGACGAAGATAACCATTGGGCACAAGTCGAAAACGACCGACAGGAACGGATTGATGAGCGGAGAAGGGCTGAGGAGAGGATAGCGAGGGAGGGTGAGAGGGAAAGGGCGCTTTATCATAAACCACGCGACTCGCCTACCCCAGCATACGACGACGAGTACAGCATTCCTGTCAAACGATATACTCGACCTTCGGTCCCAGAGACATCCATCGCTCTACCGACTAGCTCGAACAGCGACGATGATTACGACCTCTACTCAGCATTCACACCTGCGACACTCCCAAAACTCGCTGCATCCACCACCGCCGACACCTCAACCACCACAACACTCTCGGCGCGTACACAATCTGTAGCAGCGGCAGCACAACAACGCTTTTCTGCCTCTCTACAGGATATAATCGGCGCCAACACCCAGCCCCTCACCACGGAAAAAACCTTATTGCCATACCTCTTCTTCTCCCCATACTCCCCCCTCGCGCTCCACACCCTACCGAAGCTGCGAAAAGCCGATCAGTATGGCTTCTCCCGCCCAGCGACATACGAAGAAGCCTTCGGGGATCTCCTAGAGACGAGCTTGAAGGAGAACGACAAGCATCGTGGCCATTCACCGTTCAGCCTGACATTTAGCCATGGGCCAACGCCATCGTTAGGGGTGGACTTGCTGGGGACTTTCGGGATAGGAGGCCTGGGTGGCAGTAAACCTTTTTTGTTCGGTGGCCGGCAGACAGGGACACCGGATGGAGCTATCGAATGGCTTACCTCCCTAGCCGCAAAAAATTTGTTACGCGATACGAGTCTGTATGAGACGTTAGACACCCCACTCGGCACTGTCAAGGCTCAGCGTGAGTCGGCGACGCTTGCTGTGCTGCTTAATTATCTCGAGCACCGCGGGCACTATAACAGTTTTTTGGGAGGTGGTGGTGAAGGAGAAAATGAGGAGAGGACGGATCAGGATATGTACGACGACTTCTTCGGCCGTGTTAGCGAGAAAGCGTTGTTGGAGGGGCCGGGGGCGCTGTTTAGGATACTGGAGGAAGCTGCGCGCCAAGAACGGCAGGACTGTGGAGAGAAGGAGGGGAGTACGCAGACTTCTGTCCTCGACACGCGGAAATCGCACGAGGAGGATAAGGGGTTGTGGGGTTGGTCGGCGATAGAGAATCCTGGGGAGGATAAGAATGTTTCTCCGGTGGCTAAATCAGGCACGTCGCGCAACCAGGATGGAGGGAAGGACGAGAAGGGTCTAGTATCTCACGAAATCACCGAAGAGAGCGAAACTCTCACGGACGGAACTATCAAGAAAACCATCATCACCAAGAAAGAGTTTCAAGGTGGGAAATCACAAGTCACCATCTCGACTTCTTTTGATAATCCAGGGAGACACGAGGAAAGGGTGGAAGCGAGATATGGCGACACCAGCGATGCATTTGAGATGAAGAAGGATGAGAAGAAGGGGAGCTGGTTCTGGAAGTGATTACGACGACTACTGCCATTACTAGGAGGACATGTAGGATGAATAGGCGCTGATATATCTGTCATTAGCGGAATTTAATGAGTTACGACCATAGTCTTACTATGCTTGGCAGCAAGGATCGCATCAAATCTGGTGATTAGTCACAGAAGAGGCTGTATCAATATAGGGGTTCGCATGCCCGGATATCGGTCGGTGTTGAAGACTACTGCTAAGCCAAGTTCATCGCACCACTGTGAGCGTTACCGACAGGAACAGCAAAAGTGCAAGAATTGCAAGCTATGAGGGATTGATTCCAAGCTACAGTGTGTGCAGTCACGTTATCAGGTTTACTTATTGAGCACAACACGAGCCATGCCTAATATCATTCTCCTCTGTGAAACTGTGGTGCTCTCACCACACTAGCTGTCATCAAGATCACCAGCAGCAGCTAAGAACTTGCCATCCCACATGATTATGGGGTTAGTGAAGGATCTCTGGTCTGAGATCCTTCAGTGAGTAATCGTCAATTGTTGTTCCACTCTCGTAATCAAAGTGCTGTCAACACCCAAGGCTGGGCTGTTGAGCCCCAACCGGAAAGCAGCGCTAACGGGGGCCAACATGTAGTAATTTCCGGCCGTTAGAGGTTGTGTAAATAAAAACCAGCGCACAAATCTGCAAGCACATATATGGCGGAGAGTTGTTAAACTGTTGTAAATGTTTGTTTAAGAAGCGTTGAGCTACTACTTGGCTTTATAGGTTGTGGTAACTTGTCTTGGAGAAACAAAAAGCTGGCTTTACCATTATCGCTCCTCACAAGACCCACTACTTTGTAGGACTAAGTTCGGTTCAATCACTGTGTCCGGCTTAATTGGGTTGAGCGCGTCAATGCGCTCAATATCACACAACAGATAATCCCAGGTATGACCGTTGAACCCGTATCTTGAACGAATCAAATACCGAGGTGTAAACAACCACACTACGCCACCATACGGTAGGGACCGTGTGTTCGGCGCCAAACCTACAGAGCTTTATTGCACAACCGCTGTGACATCGGGAAGCTGGGCGTGCTCGGTGCCATGACATATTCGCCCAGATAGCATTATTATCTTGGGCACAAGAACCATCTGCCCCGTTTGATTTTCAAAAGTACCATCTACCCGGCGGCCTGTCCATCCTAGTTAAGGTCTCGTTGCCGCCCAGATCCGTCAGTCTCCGATGAAGTCAATCTCCGATGAAGTCAATCTCCGATAAAGTCACTCTTGAGCAAAGGAATATCTTATTTCGAAGCCCAGGACAGAAGCCAGTCGACATCTGGCCTCATTTTGTCGCTTTGGTTATTTGGACTCAGAAATGCTTGTTTTTCGTTTTGCAAAAGCGCCCTCCTGCATGCTGTTTACTTGCCTGGCGTATTATGCCTTTGTACCGCTGCAAAGTTACATTTGTTAGGCACTCTCGCTAACGCTGGCGCTCATGGCAAGGCTCCTCGCACCTTGGGCGCCTTAAATCTTGGGCTCAAGGTTGCCCAGTAAATGTGTATGCCGCACGTGAGCCGGAGAAAAAGGTGGCCGGTTTGATTCTCGTATGTGATTTGAGTCTCGTATGCGAGACCCAATACTACGTACCCCTCAGCCGTCAGGCGAGAGCCTGACACGTATTCAAGGGGTCAAACGAGTCCCCAGGAATCGACCTACATAATGTACGTAGGCACCATAGATAGTATTAGTTAGATAACTGATTCTATTGATATATACCGTGCTATATACTGTGATGTTACGACGCCCTGTTCGGCCTGCACTTACCGGTAATACTGAGATTTGTGTGCAGCGCCAAGCCAATTATCGGCAAGCAACTCCAACAAAATGGAGTTTTTAAAAGTTAAACTGGGTATATAACTTCCTTGCCTTACTATTTTAGTGCATTTCCTTTTCTTCATCAATGCGCAGGGTACCAAAGCCCTTGATACTGGTATATTCGCCGATCACCAGGATGAAAGACTCGCCGTGTTGACTGACAGCTTGGCAATCTATTAATAACGGGGGGCTGCCACTGACCGAGATTCGCCGTGCCGCGATTGCGGCCTTTCGGTGAGTCCAAACAAAGACAGTTAGCGTTCGACCCATTTTGATGTTGTTATTGGCTGAAGCGTTGGCAAAAGCGGCATGGGAATCGAAATGATTTAGTTTTTTGGCCGGGGTCTGGCAAATATTGACGACTAGGGCGAAAGCCACCTGGGTCGGTTCTCGAATAGGAATGTGTCAGCTGTCGTTGCTCGACGGCATTTTACATTTGTAGGTCGATTCTTCCTTTCTTTTTTCTTCTCCGTTACGCACCAGAGTCTTTCATTCTTCAAAAGCAAAACTTCCAAACAACGCCCCAGGGAGCTCCAAATCCCTTACACTCGTTCAACTCACCAACTCTTACCCACCACTTTCAATCTACCACTCAACCACCAATATGCGTACCACCACCCTCGCCATCACAGCCGCGGTTGCAGGCGTCGCTTTCGCCAACGTCCCAGCCGGCTGGCCATTGATCGAGGGCTGCGAGCGCGTTGCCACGACTGATATCCGTGGTTACTTCGTTTATTTTGCCCACCCAAACACGGGCGAGATCTGCGACGCGCCACAATGTGGCGGTGACCGTGCCGCGCCAAACGTCAAGCAGCCAGGCTGCCCATTCTACACCGGCACTGAGGAGCTCGTTTACACCGCCCATTACATGGCCGGAACTCCTTACAACAATGCGCCGGAGCAGGCACCTGCTACGACCACCGCTGAGGCTGCTCAACCGACGCCAGTGGTGTCACAGGAGTCTGAGGCGCCACATGTTACTGCCGCTCCTGTCGTCGAGGAGCCAGTCGAGGAGAAACCTGAGGAGGGGGAGGTCATGAGCATCCAGACCGAGACCTCCGTCTCCTCTGATACTACCACCATCCCTGCTACTTCCATCTCCGTCACCAAGACTTTCCAGACGAGCACGGTTGTTATGCCTGTGGCTGGTAACTCCACTAACGGAGGATCTGCCTCTGCAACTGGAAGTGCCAAGCCAGTTGAGTCTAGCCCTGCTTTCACCGGTGCTGCCGATAAGGTTGCGATGTCTGGATTGATGGCCGGTGTTATGGCTGTTTTAGCTTTCGCTATCTAAGCTAAGTCGGCAGATTGGCGGGCATATGATCAAAGGATATAATTCGGGACGTGGATGGACGATGATTGTAACAAGATGACTGCCAACTTTGGGAACGAAGGATTGCGTGGCAGGCGCCGATGTATTCCCTTTCCCGACCCTCTCGCGCCACTGGACATTCGAAGTCAATATTGTCGTCAAGGGCGGTATCGACTTCAAATGTACAGTTTTGGGGTGCAGAAGATTCGGAAAAGGTATATGTCGACACCTGCTACATGAACTTTCGTCCCCATTGTTAGCAGGAATCATTCTGTTGCATTATATTGGTTTTGTGTATAAGCAAGCCGAGTATATACCTGAACAGCGAGTTACTGCACATAGATGGATTATAATACTCCCAACAATGTCATGCTAGGAGCATACAGGGACTAGATGTGCATAGATGGAGAGACTCGAAAGAAGGTTTCAGTATAAAAATATGCAAATACACAACTGGATTTCAAATATGTCAATGTTTGCCTGAAGCCTTGTTTGCTTTCCATATTTCGCCGCCTCCGACCAAAAGTTCCTACTCTGGGCACATCCTAACGGGATTTCCGGCCCCTGTAGTTCTTCTCACACTCTCAGTTATACCCATAGTCGCAGCAGCTCCAGGTACCAGACTTCCCATTCAGTAGCACGATAGAATGGTAACTAGAAATATATGCCTGATACTTACTGGTAGATGTTGAAGTTGGCGACGCTGGGTGAGAGCGCTTCGTCACAATATCCTCAGTATTTGCCCGCCTTGAGCCCTTGATCCCAATTTCGAATCGGCACCCGCGGTGAAAAACTTGAGAGGGCACGAGGGGTTTTTTTTGGCTGCCGAAAAGTCGGAGGGGCCTGAGCAGGCGCTTGCCTTTTGTTCGCAAATTGTCTTCGAGGCTACCCTCGTAAGCGAGCTTCAGCTTTCACATCTCGCTCCTAGGTTTCAGAGAGTGAATCGGCGATATTCACCCGAGCCGTAGAATTCCATCACGGGCCTCATCAGATGGGGCAGATTTGCATCGCTCCTGTCATCGGTCTTGATCTCGTGCCGTTCGGTTAACCACTTCAGGACGGAATATGGTATGTTGTATACGTTTAAGTTGCCTGTATTGCCTCAATCAGAACCCAGCTCGAATCCAGCATCCATCTCACCCAGAACACAATCTATCAAGAAACCAATTAAAGCGCTAAGCAGCAAGGTGAAGTTGACTAAGCGGAAGATGGAATAACTACCACAACTACAGCATGTCAAAAAGGAATGAAGTCTTACTTTCTTTACGCTGAGAAAACCAAGGAGGTCAGGCCCCTTGCATAAATGTTCATTAATTGATCCATAACCTCAACATATATTTTTCGCGGGCGAGGAGAAAGAAACGTTCCTCGACTTCGGTGGCTCTGACGTCTGCAGCATCCCACTGTCCTTTGGCCGATGCGAGTGCGTTGAGAGCATGAAGCTCGCTCTGTTTGGTGCGAGTGAGCTGGAGGTCGTCACACTCCTCCCTATGTTCAGCGATCGTGGCGCGCTCAATGATATCGTCTCTGTCGCGCTGTCTGGGTTGCACACCGGCGGCATCACGCTCGGTCGTAATTTGGGCGCAACGAGCCTCGTTCGCATTACCCTGTATGAGCTGATCACGGACGAAGGCGAGCTCGGCCGTGGTATGGGCGAGCGCAGTCTAGAGAGAAGCCTCGTTGGCACGGCCCTCGTCACGCTCCAAAGGAACTCGGGTGAACCTGGCGTAAAGTTTACCGTTGTGTTGGATGTAATGTTCCTCTTGTGCAACGAGGTTATCGATACGGGCCCTCATGACTCTCTCCCTCTCAGTCTCCACCTCCGCCGCATCTTCCTCGAGTTCAAAATCGGAGAGCTTGTCGCTGTCGCTGGCATGCACGTCGTCGAGTGCAGTCACAAGGCTGGCAATAAGATGGAATGCTGAGATATACCCAAACTAGAAAGGACTGAAAACAAATGCCTGCTTACTTCGTATATATCTGCCGCCGTCCTTCTCAGTCCACATTTTCGACAGTTCTGCGCTCTCAGCAACTTGTGGAAACTGCAAACCCAGCACCCATCAAAGCCTTTCCGCCACCTCTCCCCCCCTTCTTCACCCACCACAGCGCCTGCTTCTCCGACCGCTGCTTTGAAGCCCCAGCAGCCGAAGCCCTCGCAGCCTCCAATATTTTCGCCAGGGCCTGCAGCTACACCTCCAGCTGCCGCTTCCGAGTCGGCGTTACGCCTGGAAGATACTGTCGGTACTGTCGGGAGCTGGACCCTGGGAGTCCTACCATTACGACGAATGAGATGTATCAGTGGATTAGAGGAAAGAGGACGGGGTTTGATGAAGTTGATGGGGGGTGATGCGGACGTTCGCCAGGTTGAATGGGAAGTCGGGGACGCAGGGGTGTTGTAGTTATGGGAATAACAAGGATGGTGGTGCGCAGATTAAGGGGGGGACGCTTAGTAGGAGGTTTTGCCCTGAGTAGAGGGGTGGGGCGTTGGGGGTTGGGGGATAGCTTAACTATGGCACTGGTTGTGGTATGGTCTGGTTGAAGATCTGGCGAATCATGAGTTTTTTGATAATTGTACTTCCTTCAGCAGCAAACATATTATTCACTATGCACCTCATACAACCTATCCGGCATCCAATACCCTCGTCCGGCGTTGTACATCCACCTTCTCAGTGGCATCCAGTATCCTCTTCAGACTCCCGTGAGCACTAGGCAAAACATCGAAGTAGGAGTCACAATGTGCCTCATGCGCCTCTGTCACTGTTGGTGTCGTCGACGGTTGAGGGTGGTTCAGCCAGGGAAGCCATGTTGGGAACGTGCCTGGCACTGATGCTGTCGGTTGAGACGTTGCCATTGTGGGGACAGCATGATCAACTGATAGTATGACCGGTTCGGCTGAGGGGATAGTGTCCGTGGTAACCTCGACATCCGTCAAGGTCGGTGGTACTGGATGGCTCAACAAGCTTTTTGTTGGAGCGGCACTTCTTTCACTATGGTTCTTCCCATTTCTGGTCACACCCTGCCCTGTGCCACCGAGCCTCGTCTTAACCTTCCTTTTTGCACCCACGACACTACCCTCAACATCAGCTTCCTCGCCTCTCTCCCTCTCCGTCTCTCCATCAGCCTCAGCCTCATCGACCTCGTTCCCCCTTCTAATCCTCCTCTTCCTAACCTCCTCCGCAACCTCGGCAGCACTCTTTCTCTTCCTCTTCCCTTCACTACTCGCCCCCGAGCTACTACTCGCATAAATAGTCTCGAGCGTCTCAAACGCCTTGCTCTTACCCTTCCTCCCACCTCTTCTCCCACCTCTTGCAGCCGCATCTCTCGCATCGTTACCGCTGGGTACCTGTTCCAAAAACTCACTACCCGGCCCATGTGGCCTAACATGCCTCTTATAGTCATCCGCCAAACTGAGCCGACTCCTCGCACAAATCTCCGCTATCCTTTCCAGCGCCTCCTGGACACTTTCCTGCTCTACCCTCCCATTACCACTTTGCCTCATACGACCACCCTCTCCCCCACCGTCTCTTTGTGAACTTTCGCTGCGTGTAGATGCTTCGAGAATGGGTGATTCGCGGGTAATGTTCTCCATAATATTGGCGAAACTAAACGCACTCGCGGGCGGCAGCTCCGCATCCGGTTTACTCCTCATACTGTTACTCTTGAAGAGACTCTTCGGTATCCTTGGAGAGCTCAGCGAGAACCTACTGCTATGCGACGTGGCAGTTCGTGGGACCGGTGGTGGGTGGTAGCTGCATACTATGACCGGGGAGGTGGGGCGTGAGGTCGTAGTCGTTGCTGAGGACTTGATGGAGGAGGGTGACTTGGGTGGGTGGACAGATAATATTTGCTTGGAGGCGGCGGAGGAAGATGACGCCAAGTTCAAATGGCTGAAACGGGTGGATGGTGGAGGACCTCTCGAACTGATAGAGGGAGTGTTGGATGGCGCTGGGGATGCATACGTCGTGAAAGGCTTGGAGTATGATTGTAAACGTCCGTTATAGGAACTATGCCTGCTCTCTAACATCCCCTCATCCGTCGGTTCAACCGGTTCTAAGTCCTTGGTCCAGCGATGTATAGTCCTCTCTTTATGCTCGTCCCACAGCGGCGCGGCAGTTGCGCATGAGGTTGATATTGAGGAGCGGCCTTTCAAGCTTGGTGTTTTGGAGGCTGTGCCATTGCGACGAGAGACGGCGGTATGCGCCATCTTCGCCAACGGCGAGTCCGTGGATGCGCTCATATCTCCTTCTTGCCGGTTGTCGGGCGAGATTCAATTGGCGCTACGATCAACAAAGCTTTCGTACCTGCGCCGCTGCGCTGTCATCGAAGCCGTTCAGTGAGCTTCGAGCAGTGTATCACGTTTGCCACGAGTCGTGCATTGGAGATCCACGAGCCCGCGGGTACTGCCTAGAAGCGTCTGCTGCGCTGGCTCAGCCACCGAGTGGTGAGAGGCGATAAAGGTATGGCAGAGGACGAAGATTCATTGCCATGTACAGGACTCGAGATGCGTGATGTGCTGTTCTCTGCGTTACCTACAGCGCCAATGTTGCGCGGTTGGAGATGCGTTGTGCAGGGGCCCGGGATTGGCCTCCTCCAATTACCCCCCCATCGCACACCAGTGATATTGAGCTTGGGAATGGATGACTGAGCAACATCATCGAGTAAAGCAAAAGTTAAAGGAGAGAAGACCGGAATGGAGGGCAAACTGAAAACAATGCAAGGAATAATCGGAATTGGTTGATTGGAGTCAAGAACTGACAGATATCTCGCTGATTTGGTAGACAAAGACGGTGAGAATTGAGGGAAAGAGGATGGTCGCACAGCGAAATCAACCTCTGTGTTGGTGAAGACCTGATGAAGATCTGATGTGACAAAGGCCTTGGCATAACTTCGTCGCTGCGAGATATTTCGCTAGTAGCGAGTTGAAAAAAAGTCTTGTGGTGGCGCGGTCAAAGAGCTTGCTGCATCGCTAGCTAATCGCTCATGGCAACGAGAAAGTATGAAGTCGCGCGCTTAACTCGCTTATACACATGCAGCCAAGAAGAGCCAGAAAAAAGTCAGCTCGTTGAGCGACTTGCCCTTGATACAGTATATGGCTCGTTAAAGAAGGCGTCGCTCAATTCTAGAGGTTGCTAGCTTTAGATGAAGAACCCTTGCTTCGCCTCTTTCTAAAGAGAGCCTAGGGTATCGTGCCAAACCTCCTGTCGCCGTCTTTCTGGTGCAAACCCAGCATTGCTTCCAGCGTCAGATTTCCGCTTTTTGTCCTTCATCAGGCAGCTTGCAATCAATATCAACCTCAATTGTCACACCACACAGGGCCTATATCATGTAAAACCGATAACTTGCTCCGGCTCAAGCATCAACATTCGAGGCGACTTGTGCAGAAGCAGAACAATGACATTAACAGGTTGTAGTCTGAATGCCATGCCCCGGGTTCCATATAATGTAAGACAGCCAACATACCGCTCGCTGTTGACGCTCAGTTTGAGCACTGCACTTGCTCCTGTCGCCAGCTAGTCCCAGTGGACGATGAAGTGACACTGGAGGACTTCAAGCGCCCCAGAATCAGAGCGGCCAAAAGTCGATCCATTCGTTGTCGCGATCAAAGCCCATGCCAAATACACAGTGTTCCCTCCAGCCCGTCTGTTCCGCGAGAACCCACACAACGTAATGGCCATCAGCGAGACCGCCGGCCCACTTCCTTGTCAGCAACAACATCGACATCGACGCCGACAGCATACGACCGACAGCTTACAGCGGACGACCAGACTCCATATCATGTAAAGCGGCCATAATCCCCTGCCGGTTTGACTCGCCTCGAGCGCCACAACAGAAGTAGAAGGTGGATAATCATTCCCTACCTGCTCTCATTCAACATCGGCGGCGTGAACCTGGTAACCATGAAGATACACTCCGTGCTAGCGTCTGCGGCGCCACCTTCGCCGCCTCCTAGAAATCTGTTGATCCTCGTTACCTCTTATCGATCCGCTTTGTAGGGGCCGTTATTGAAGCCACTACGCCTTCGTTGTCGCAGGCGCAGCCAGATTCGGCGGCGAAGGCATGGCCTCCTGCTGAGGAAGAGCAGGAGGCCATAGGAAGCTATGACAGGAGTAACATGAGCTGCATAATTAGCCCTAACGCACGCCAGGTCAAAGCTGCGGGCGGCTGAATAATAATACATGCTAGATTGGCTAGCTATGTAACAACGCGTACTAAAGGCTTCATGTCTCATATCCTTCTATTCCCTTTCCCTTTACAGGTACGACAATGTAAGGTCCTCGTTGATTCTTCCATTGACTCCCAACGCTGCTTCACCTCCCACCACGGCCGGCCCGCGCGCGACTACCTCTCCCACTACCTCCTCGTCCGTAACTTTCCTGTGCTTGGTGTCGCGCAGAAATACTTCCACGCTAGTCATCGGCGCGCCGAAGTGACTATAGACGCCTTGGCTCTCAGACATGCCTATACCCTCTCCAGACTTAACGCGGTAGTCGTAGAATCCAGTTTGAGTAATCGCCCCCGCAACCTTCGGCGCCGTCAAAGCATACGCCACCCTAGCTCCCGTGAACACCCTAAGATCGGAGAGCGTGAACGCGGAGATTGGTGGACTATTTCCCCCAGCCTGCTCAGCAACAAAGATCAAGCGGAGCTTCCCGGGCTTGGCGCCAATGGAGGGTTTCAATGTGTCGTTGAGGCGAGTGAGGAAAGTCGCGGTTGGGAGGATGCCGGTTTGGGTTAGTTGGCGGGTTTGCAGCCAGTGAACAAACGTCCTCAATCCATTAGAGAGCTTCAGACTCGAACCCTCGTGTGCCTTCTGGGCGGTATGGGCGGAGGCTACGATGATGGTAGGTGATATGCCTTGGGTTGCGGCGGAGAGATCAGTCTCTCTCCCGGCGACCGAGTTCAAAGCCAAAGAAGCGTTATAATACAACGCCGCTAAAGTAAGAACCAAGGTATAGTTTGATGCGAGCGAATCGACTGGGAGGAAGAGGTCGCTTGGGCCGATCCTTTGCGAGGAAGGGATGTTGGTGAGTTGTGCGCTCACGGCGCTGACGATGTTGGCTTGGGAGTACTCTACCAACTCTCCTGGTTCACCGGATTCTGGGAGCCAGAATTGCAGTACCGGTTTAGCCGGGGTGCTGGACACAGGTGGAAGTTCGGAGGTGGTAACCGTGTCGGAGGAGATAATTTTTTGGTATGTTGTAACGTAAACAGGCCCGCCATCGGTGGGTACATCCCAGTCCAGATGCTTGCTCCCTGGATCGACGATCCAGAATAGGGACTTAAGGCCGGAGTACTCCTTTGTGACGGTGTCGAAAGGCAGAGTACCGACGGCGGCGATCATGGTGTCTGCGTGACATGCTTCGAGCATAGAGATTACCGTTGAGGCGGGCTGGTCGTAGGGGAGGATGATGGGTGTTAGGCCGTAGAAGGCGCAGGCGAAGAGGGTGGTGAGGAGCTCGACGGAGTTTGGTAGATAAATCGCGACTCTTGAGCCATTCTGTTTTAAGATGTGTTGGCCTATAATGTTTATTTGCTTGGAGATATCGTCTGTAGTAACCAGTTAGTTAGCAAGGTGTTTGGAATTAAGATGGTGACGGGTTTAAGTACCAAGATTGTGATCAGTCGTCTCCTCACTCCCCAACACCGTGATGATCCTTCCCTTCTCTCCCGTCGGCTGCCCCATCTCATCCAGTCTCCCAGTCACCACCCTCCTCCAGATATCCCTCAGATCCCCATCACGACCCGGCTGCCACATATTCTTGCCCACATCCTTGACATTGAGTCCATTATTCAGAGGTAATCCGTGAGGACTCGTATGGCTCCGATAAACGGCAGACTGCCCCGGCAGCCTCACAGGACTCGGTTGTGACTGTCGTGCTAGCAGCATTGGGTGCGTGTCCGGCTGTTTCTGGGACATTGCGAGGTACGCCACCAACGCCACCAGACCAGCTGCGATACAGGTGCTGCTCATGTCCCATTGGTGGAGGATGCGAGCTACGAGCTCGTCGGCTGCGAGGAGGTATTCTTCGATGCTCATGTTTACTGTCATCCCAGGTAAATTATGGATGGTTGGTGTATGGTGAGAGGAAGAAGTGTTGATGTTGTGCTCTAAGTTTCTCGGCGGAAGACGAACGTGGGGAAAGCATGCGCCGACGGCCAGGGGATAGCTCGGCGCGGCCGCGTCAGGAAAGCGACCGGGGTTGAGCTCCGAGGCGGCACCCGATTTTAGCGCGGCAAGGGTAATGGAAGTGCAGTGACAGAAAGACGTGGGAGAACAACAAAACAAAACATACGGACTTGCGACAACCACGACAGCAACTACGGCGACGACGACGAATAACAGTCGAGCACTAGATATTGAAGGTAGGTAAGTATTACTAACCTCACAACCACAGTACGAGTTTTCTGTACCTCAGAAAGGTATGCTACTCCCAGAAGCATCCCGATCGCGACACCAGCTGATATACGCCCATAGCAACCAATTCTCAACCTCTGCCAATGTTGTAACCTTCGTCGCACACAAACCCAGCTTGCGAAACTGCGAGTCTACGCATCATGAACTCTCTCACCAGCTTCGCGACGCCTCAAAAGGCTCCTTCCACACCAGTCGCGCAATCCACCACCTCCAGCCCACAAACAGGCACATGGCAACACCCACGCATGGCCGAGATAACGCGTCGCCAACAAGCCAGTACCTTCTCCGAAAAGAACCTGCGCTCCGTAATCTATAATGTCGCTGCGCTGTTTGGCTGTTACGTTCTAGAGAAGGTTGTGGTTTCTAAGTACGTCGTTCTCTACACCTCCATCCCAACACCCAGAGTTCCTCAGCTAATATCTACGGTACAGGTTTACGATTTTGAGTAATGTGATGCAGACTCTCAAGCCCTACAACGCATACACCTACACCGCTCTTCGCGCCATCTTCCTCGTCAATATCATCGTCGCGCTCTGGCCCCTCTTCAGCCCAAAAGACAACCTTAACGATATCCCACTCACCCCGGCGCAACGCTCCCTCCTTGGTCTTCCGGCTTCGACGGCGCCTCCTACGCCTGGCTCTACCTACGCCACGCCACCACGTTACGCACTGTCCCCCGCTAGGGGTTCCGCCAATCGTTCTGCGATGAGTAACAGGAGTAATAGCAACACGCCTATGCGCAGCTCTCCGTTGTCCTTCAGCCCACGCAGCGGTGGTGGCGGTGGCACACCGAGCGGAAGTTTCGGGGCTAGTACGTTTGGTGCCAGTACGATGAGTGAAGGAACGCCAAGCAAGGGAAGAAGCGAATTCAGTCCGACACAAGCGAGCCCGTTACTACAGAAGAGCTTTGCGAATCAGTCACTTTTTGGACGCATGAGTGAAGGACCGGGAACGCCGAGTCCGAGTGGGAAGAGTAGTGTGCCGTTGAATAATAAGTGGTTGTATGAGAAGGGAAGAACAAGCCAGAGTGGTGGTGGTAGGTTGTTCAGGGACTAGATGGACGAGCACAGAGGAAGGAAACTGGTGGCAGGCGTATTAGGAGTCCCCAGCGAATATGGTGTAGGAGGGAGGCTACCATGAATACCAGCCTTAGCATTAGGGCGTAGCTGCATAGTTCGCAACACTAGGCGAAAATGCATTATATCTGTCTGAACAAACTTTTGAAAGACGTGGCAGGAAGGCAAATATGCAAATACGTGGCATGCCATTTCAAGACCTTTTCTTTTTAATCAATGCAGACTATACACGCATTTATTGACCGTTTCAAACTTTATATGAAAACCGAGCTTGATCTAAAGCTCAAGCGAGACCCTTTCCAAGAGGGGAGAAAGCCGTTGATGCACGCCAAGCCTTCCCCACGAAAGCGGCCGTCGCACCCCTGCCAGCCTAAATCGCGATCTGTACTTTATCAAGACCTCAAGGTCGCAGCTCAACATCACATTCTTTGAGAGCCACAACTACTTTGCGACACTAACTCCGCCCTTTCATAATCCCCGAAGCCCCATGAAGCTCTAGCGGTATCAAGTACAACCAAACCTCTTCAAACAAGCTGCTTGCGCAGCCACAATCGCACCGATGCACACCACTTTTAGCAGAGCTCAGAACGTCTTCGGCTTCTTCACAACTTGCGCCTTCGTTGTCGCCGCCCTGATTGCAGCGTCTGATTACTTCTCCCCTCGCAACCCCTCTGCCCAAGTAAACGTCCGCAATGTTCAGGTGTAAGTTGCTCTGCCCTTCCCTCTCAGCCCCTAGCCTGCTGTGGTGCTCCTAACTCAACGGCGAATATTGACGCATCCCAGCGTCCGTGGCCGTCCCCACTACTACAGCACCAAAAAAGAAGAATACGCTTCCATAAAATTCGACCTCTCCACCGATTTCTCCTCCCTCATGGCCTGGAACACGAAATCCATCTACCTCTCCGTCGCCGCAGTCTGGGACTCGCCGTGCTGTCCTCAGTCGCCATGCGCCGACAGATTCGCAACGAACACTACAAACGAGGCCGTGATCTACGACACCGTCCTCACGTCCCCTTCCGCCGACCACCTCACTACCATCGCGACCTTATCACACATTAGCAAGAAGGAGAAGAGGGAGGCTATTGTTAAGGCGAGCAAGGAGGGAGATACGACGGGCAAATCCCGCGGCGTCCTTAAGCTGAGGAACCAGAAACCCAAGTACACGATTACAGCTCCGGGTGGGAATGTGGGCGGTTTGGAGGATGTGAGATTGGTGGTGAGGTATAATGTCCAACCTTGGGTGGGAGCTCTTGCTTTCGACCAGAGAGGGAATTGGGGAGTGTGGAAGGCTGTTGAGGGGGGAGTGTCGAGTGCTTTTAGTTTGCCGCACGTTAGAAATAAGACTAGGGAGGGGGTCGCTAAGGCTTAGGAGAAAGTGGGAGCAGGGTAGAGGAGTTTGAAATGTGATACCACTTTCATCCAGCCGGTGACAAGTGGCTTATGTGAGATTGCCCCTTATCATGGCAGGAGTCCCACGTTCTGACAGCTGCCTTAATTGATGGCCAGGCGCAAAGACGAGACAATGGAAGTCAGCGGTTAAGTAAGCACATCATCATAGCTACCACTTCTTGTCTCAGCCATCCACTTAGCATCTTTCGTTCTCATTTTAGCAACTGATGGACGTCTGTTCCGTCCTCATGGAAGTCCTGTTATTCGTCCATCCCCATCCATCAAGGTGGTTTGACCATGCATTGGCACCACTCAAATCAATGACGAGGCATCTGTCATCGCGTCAGCTCATCGAAAGCATGCCTAAGTACCCTTTCACTTCTCCCTCCCTTTGTAATCAAAGCTACGCAAATCAACAAGTACTACAATACAGCAATGATGCCTCTCTCAAGCTACTACAACATCAACTCAAACGGCAACGGCTACGATAACAGCGCGAGCTACAATCCCACCGCCGACAAGACCGCCTATTACAACCCTCCTCGAGTTCCACCTACATCTCAGGATACTCGTACGGTGAGCCGTTGCAACCCAAGCCAATCCTCAGGGGTAGACGACGACTACGTAAACGGCGGCGTGAACCGTTCTGCCTCACTCTATGAGCCATACACATACAACGGCAATCTAAGCAACCGAACCTACGAGCCAGGCTACGACTACGAAGCTCCGGCGCATTATCATAAATACATCTATGACAATGAGTTTAATTATGAAGATTATAACCCTGATGCCTCGGACACTCCGAATTTAGGGTCGATTTATGGCTCGGACGATGGCAACCAGATGGGGCTTTTCCACACTGCGAATTCGAGGGAGGTAGATAGATATGTGACGCCCATCGAATCGGTCCGCACACCGACCGAAAGCGTGCCAAACCCCGTCGCTGCTTCAGGCGAAGGAGCAGGGTATGATAAGGCCTACAGCGCCGGTGCGTATGACAAAGGCTACCAAGCCGGTCTCGCCGCCTGCCGAAACCAGCCGCCGGATCTAGATACCCAGGCGGCTTTCTCTTCCACCGGGGCCCAAGGATCTCAACCCGGCGGTGTCAGTGTAGGCGGAAACCGCATGCTCCTTGCAGACCGCCTCCCTCAATCCGACTACTGCTCCACCGCCGCCCACCCAACGGTCGAAGGCCATCCGGCGAAGTACCAGAATCAGTTTGCGCCTGTAAACCCGTCAGCGGGGGGAGGGTATCAGGATAATTATTCCCACGGTGGCCTGCCTATGAATTCCGGGCATCTACCGAGTACAGGGCTGAGTATTAGTGAGGTGGGGAGTGGAAAGGGGAGTGGGAGGATGGGGACGGGGACGGGAACGTTGCCGGGACTGGCTAATGTTAATTAGGGGGTTGCACCCAAGTACCATTCTCACTCACCTTCCGTTTCATCAGGTGGTAATGGCGGGGTGTGTCGCTAATTTGACCACTTGCGGCGTAAGCTTCGAACTGCTTGCAACAACGGCAGAGTTTGGAAGTGGCAGTGCACTTTGGAAACGTGACTCGAGCTTTTGAGCTTGAGAGTATAGCTTAGAACTGGAACTGCTTTGTTCATATTAAAATTCAGTTATGCCACATCTATACATTCTTACATAATAATATGAATCCATATCGTTTAACTGTCATATTATATCATCCGGACAGTATAATATAAATAAACAGCATACAATTTATATCATAGCAAGAATGGTAATTGCCAAGCGCCAATGGATAAAACGAAGTCGATCAAATAAATAAATTTTGGATTTTTTTTCGTCAACATATACATAATATATAAATCATGTCCGCATCGTTTCACAGTGTGTAAATACCAAAAACTAACGCCAACGCCTCGCAATCCCAAAGCACTATTCATCCTGCCATGACAGGAGATGGTATAATGGCCCAACAATCAATCGAAATTTACCAACGCTTGGTAAACACATCTCTTGCGTGTCGGCGGTTTGACGCCTCAAGGTCGCCGATGAGGCAAACGAACTCATTCTCTTCCGAGGACTTAGTCTGGATATCATCGGGGTAATTGTACGCGTTTGAACATTCGGTGTCGTAATTCTGGCAACCAGATGTAGGAGACTTCTCATTCTTCGGGTACATGACCTTGACGTTATGAGCATCGTCTGGCGCGACGATGGCGGAAACGTCGAAGAAATTCGAACCATCCGATCCATCGAAGCGGACCTCTCCAAGCATGCCATTGCCGTCTACGCCATCGGTATCGTCGCGGTGAGCCTCGTCACGAACTGCATAAAAGTTCCCGATCCAGCGATCTGGGAACTCGGCGGTGACGGTCTCGCCGCCACCAAGCTCGATCGATGAGAGCTCCGACGAACCCTCCTGTGGGACGAAGTACACTGTACGGTCAACCGAGTCCTGAGAAACCATATCGACGGTGTTGGCTGCGACGACTGCGGCGAGTGCAACACCCACTGCGGTCTTAAAAAACATCATGGTGATGGCTTTAATCGGTGTGATGAAAGAACGTGATGTGAAGAATTGGTAGTTGAGTCAAGGATGAAAGGAAAGTCTTAATGAAAAACTTTGATGTTGGAAACGTGTCTGAAGAGCTGGTGGTTTTATCGATGAATTGATCCGGTCTGATAGGTGTAAATCTGATATATGTGTGTGACAAGACTGAATGATTTGATGGTGTATACTGGAATTGATATTGAACTATGAAACGAAATGGCAGGCGGGGTTATATAGGCGTCCATACGCGGCACAATTGTGAGTGAAGGGAGGACGCAGGCCAACAAGAGAGTGCCGACTCATTGGGACCACCTTTATGTTCCTTATTATTCATGAGGATTTGTGAAAGTGTTGGAACGGGGTCTTTCAAAATGACCTGGGCCAATGAACAATTGGCACGAATAAGACAGGTTTGCTGTCAAAGACAGCCGGAGGTGTCATCCGCTGCCCTCCGACTGACGTTTTCGAGCTCAGCATTACCAAAGTCGAATAGTTCTGGAAGCCTTGATAACCTTATTGGTGCGGTCGATCCGGCCGGAGATCTATCTCGAATATCATTCTTGGCATACCGGAACAGCTTCATTCTCACTAATGGCATTGGTTATCATGGGGTCGCAACATTCGTCCGAAGC
>RCNJ01000450.1_pt1 | contig 30427 bp, 17 predicted proteins | sample 2041171 | NCBI WGS metagenome assembly RCNJ01 (sample SAMN09708213, study PRJNA481090) | feces metagenome | biome: feces | host: Pygoscelis adeliae | place: Antarctica: Rookery Lake | collected 2010-03-01 | reverse complement strand
CTAGAAGCTAGAAGCTAGAAGCTAGAAGCTAGAAGCTAGAAGCTAGAAGCTAGAAGCTAGAAGCTAGAAGCTGCTTTGGCAAGGTAATATACCTTTACCTTTGTTATTTACATCTAACCCTCAATTCTGTTTTACTTCTCGTATTCTACAAGTAATACTTCTAGATTTAATAATGAGGAGGCTCATTATTATCCCTGGAGTATAGTATAATGAATACTACAAAAACAAAAACAAAACAAATAAAAAAAAATGATCAATCTTATATATAGTAATTTATTAAATAACAACTGTGATGCTCCAAGCCCTTGAGGGTTATATTTTCAAGATAGTGCTACTCCACAAATGGAAGGTTTAGTAGAATTACATGATAATATTATGTTTTATTTAGTTATAGTATTATTCGGTGTAGGGTGAATGATGATATCTATGGTAAACACATACGCAGCTAAAAAATCACCTATATCACATAAATACTTAAATCATGGTACATTAATTGAACTAATATGAACAATTACTCCTGCTTTAATTTTAATTTTTATAGCATTCCCTTCTTTTAAATTATTATATTTAATGGACGAGGTAAGTGATCCTGCTATGTCAGTATTGGTAGAAGGTCACCAATGATATTGAAGTTACCAATACCCTGATTTTTTAACAGGAGATGAAGAATTTATAGAATTTGATTCTTATTTAGTTCCAGAGTCAGACTTAGATGAAGGTGCTTTAAGATTACTTGAAGTGGATAATAGAGTAATACTTCCTGAATTAACACATGTAAGATTTATTGTTACAGCTGCTGATGTTATACATTCTTTCGCCTGTCCTGCTTTAGGTATTAAATGTGATGCTTACCCAGGTAGATTAAACCAAGTATCTGTACTTATAAATAGAGAAGGTACTTTTTATGGACAATGTTCAGAGATATGTGGTATTTTACACAGCTCTATGCCTATAGTTATAGAAGCTGTTAGTATAGAAAAATTCCTTACATGACTTGAAAACCAATAATGTAAAAATATAGTGTAAGTATGCAATAGTAGCATATTTAAACTTTGCCTTCGGCGAAGCACAGCACTCTTTTTTTTCAGTTATATATTTATGTTTGCGCTTTTTAAAAATATAAAGCTCCTTGTTTATATTTGAGCAAAGTTGTGCTTATTAATGAGGGCCTTGTTTTATATTTTCACTTATAAATAGTAAAATACTTCTAACTTCACTATCCTCTTTTGCCTGCATTTAAAAGGTGCAGAAAAAAATATAAATGTTTACAAATATTAATGGAATAAAATAATATAACAATAGGAATACCAGTTAAGGTAATCTATATAAAAGAAGACTATGTCTAAAAAAAATAAAAATAAAAAAAAATAAAAAATATATAAAATGAGAATATTTAAAAGCCATCCTTTATTAAAATTAGTTAATTCATACTTAATAGATTCACCACAACCTAGTAACATTAGCTATTTATGGAATTTCGGTTCATTATTAGCTTTTTGTTTAATAATACAAATAGTTACAGGGGTAACATTAGCAATGCATTACAACCCTAGTGTATTAGAAGCCTTTAACTCAGTAGAGCATATTATGCGTGATGTTAATAATGGTTGATTAATCCGTTATTTACACAGTAATACAGGTTCGGCCTTCTTCTTTTTAGTGTACTTACACATAGGAAGAGGTTTATACTACGGGTCTTACAGAGCTCCTAGAACATTAGTTTGAACAATTGGTGTAGTTATTTTCATATTAATGATGGCTACAGCATTCTTGGGTTATGTTTTACCTTACGGTCAAATGTCACTATGAGGTGCAACTGTTATTACAAACCTTATGGGTGCGATACCATGAGTTGGACAAGATATAGTTGAATTCCTTTGAGGGGGTTTTTCTGTTAATAATGCTACTTTAAATAGATTCTTTGCCTTACATTTCGTTTTACCTTTTGTTTTAGCTGCTTTAGCTTTAATGCACTTAATAGCTCTTCACGATAGCGCGGGTTCAGGTAACCCTTTAGGTGTTTCAGGTAACTACGATAGATTATCTTTTGCTCCTTATTTTTTATTTAAAGACTTAATTACAATTTTTATATTTATATTAGTTTTAAGTGTATTTGTTTTCTTTATGCCTAATGTATTAGGGGATTGTGAAAACTATGTTGTAGCTAACCCTATGCAAACTCCTCCTGCTATAGTTCCTGAATGATATTTATTACCATTCTATGCTATATTAAGATCTATTCCTAATAAATTATTAGGTGTTATAGCTATGTTTAGTGCTATACTTATACTATTAGCTATGCCTTATACTGATTTAAGTAGATCTAGAGGTATCCAATTTAGACCTTTAAGTAAAATAGCTTTCTACATATTTATAGCAAATTTCTGAATATTAATGGTATTAGGTGCTAAACATGTAGAGTCTCCTTTTATAGAATTTGGACAAATAAGTACTGTTCTTTATTTTGGACACTTTTTAATAATAGTACCTGCTGTTAGTTTATTAGAAAACACTTTACAAGATTTAAGCCTTTTAAATAAAGCTAAATAAGTTTTATATTTATACTTTTCTTTAATCTAGTTTATACTATACTAAGAAATATAAATAGAGGGATTAGCTCAATTGGTAGAGCAACCGTTTTACACACGGTAGGTTAAGTGTTCAATTCACTTATCTCTTATAACACAGATACTATCGGTTTCGTATCTTCTAGTAAATAATAGCTTAAAGTGCAATAATTAATTATAGCAGGAGATAAGGTAAAGCATATATTTTCACTTAGGTGTTAGTGGTGCATGTCTGTTCAAATCAAACAACTCTATATGCACTTTTAACTACTATTCTATTATATACTAGAGACAAGCAGACAAGATACCAATAGTATTATAGTAAAGAAATTATAAAATAAATATTAGTAATATTTATCTGTTTTTAAATAATATGCCCTCCTATACCTAGGTATAAATATACATACATATATATTTTTTTAAGTTATCCCTTTTTTAAGTATTTGTGTATAAATATACTAAAGAATAGAGATTTGGACTCTTTGTCTGACAGATTCCCATAGGCAAACTTCCCCTTTCGTTACATATAATAGTAATGTTTCTTCTAATAGTCTTTTAAGTAGCCAAAGTCACGAACAATTAGCCTTAAGATCTAGTATATCACTTTGAGCAGAAAGATGATTTTTATCATCTAATGCTAAAGATATTGGTACATTATATTTAATATTTGCTTTATTTTCAGGTTTATTAGGTACTGCCTTTTCTGTCTTAATTAGATTAGAATTAAGCGGACCTGGTGTTCAATATATAGCAGATAATCAACTTTATAATAGTATAATTACAGCTCACGCTATACTAATGATTTTCTTCATGGTTATGCCAGCCATGATAGGGGGTTTTGGTAATTTTTTATTACCATTATTAGTAGGAGGTCCTGATATGGCCTTCCCTAGATTAAATAATATAAGTTTTTGATTATTACCTCCTAGTTTAATATTATTCTTATTTGCTAGTGGTATAGAAAATGGAGCAGGGACAGGTTGAACACTTTATCCACCATTAAGTGGTATACAAAGTCATAGTGGACCTAGTGTTGATTTAGCTATATTTGCTTTACACCTATCTGGTATAAGTAGTTTATTAGGTGCAATTAACTTTATAACAACTATACTAAATATGAGAAGCCCAGGTATAAGACTACATAAATTAGCCTTATTTGGGTGAGCTGTGGTTGTTACAGCTGTATTATTATTATTATCATTACCCGTACTAGCCGGTGCAATTACAATGGTATTAACTGATAGAAATTTTAATACATCATTCTTCGAAGCAGCAGGTGGTGGTGACCCTATCTTATACCAACATTTATTCTGATTCTTCGGTCATCCTGAAGTTTATATCCTAATTATACCTGGTTTTGGTATTATTAGTACTGTAATATCAGCTAGCTCTAACAAGAGCGTGTTCGGGTATTTAGGTATGGTATACGCTATGATGTCTATTGGAGTTTTAGGATTTGTTGTTTGAAGCCATCATATGTATACTGTTGGGTTAGATGTTGATACTAGAGCTTATTTCACAGCTGCTACATTAATTATCGCTGTTCCAACAGGTATAAAAATATTCTCGTGATTAGCAACATGTTACGGTGGATCTTTACATTTAACACCTGCAATGTTATTTGCTTTAGGTTTCGTGTTTATGTTTACAATTGGAGGATTAAGTGGAGTTGTTTTAGCTAACGCTTCTCTTGACATTGCATTCCATGATACTTACTATGTTGTTGCTCATTTCCATTATGTTTTAAGTATGGGTGCAATATTTGCATTATTTAGTGCATGATATTTCTGAATCCCTAAAATGTTAGGTTTAGATTATAACCAAATGTTAGGTAAAGTACATTTCTGAATTCTGTTTATAGGAGTTAATGTTACTTTCTTCCCTCAACATTTCTTAGGATTACAAGGTATGCCTAGAAGAATAAGTGACTATCCTGACGCTTTTGCAGGATGAAACTTAATAAGTAGTTTTGGATCTATAATAAGTGTAATTGGTACTTGCTTATTCTTACATATTGTATACGTACAATTAGTAGAAGGTAAAGCTACAAGTAGATACCCTTGATTAACACCACAATTTTATAGTGATTCTTTACAAACATTATTAAACAGGAGTTATAATAGTCTAGAATGAGCCTTAACAAGTCCACCTAAACCTCATGCATTTGTTTCTTTACCATTACAAAGTACAATGTCGAGTAAATAGCGAAGATTTAGTTTCAGTAATAAATGAAGTTAACAGGCTATTGCCACAATTAAGTGATTTTATTAATCAATTTCACCAAGTTATTATAAATACAGGTGTTAATGTAATGACTGATGGTGTAGGTAACTTGGATATGGATGCACCTGGAGAAATACCAACTGCTGAAATGAAAAAGATTAAGACTAGAATAAATATCATCGACACATTAATTAGGGAAAATCGTTTTAAGGTATATCAACTTCTTGAACAAGGAAAGTCTATAGAGACAGATATCAGAAATTTAAATTCTGATTATAGAAGTCAACTACTTGAACAAGTAACTAGATTTAAAGAATTAAATGCGTCGTATAAACATTAAAGTACCCTTTAGAATTCGGGTAAAGAAAATCGCCATCGCCACAATATAGTGGGTAAAAAAGGGATAAATAAAATATTGATAAATAAGGGGGCTTTTTTTCTTGCTTCGCCAAAAATAAGTAAGTCGTTCATAATAGAAGGTAAATAAGGCTTCGCCGCTTCACTCCTCAAAATAATATAACTAAGCTTTCGCTGGATTACGCGTGGCTTTGGTCAAAAATTCTAAAAGAAAGGCTAAAAAAAATGGCCGATAACTTTTCTGATATAAAAATATTGTAATCCGTCACCTTTTTGCTTAATTTACACAAGGAAGTAGGGGTTAATTATAAAAGATTATCTTCTGCTCGACTTTTATCCGCTAAGTTTCATCCTTTTTTTTCTAAATTTGCCTTAGTATTTTTTCTGGCTTCGCTCCTTCTAATTAAATAAGGGTTCTAATGAAATAAGGCTTCGCACAGATTAATATTAATACTACCCATCCTATAAGTTTCAGTCTTTAGACTATGGTGAATTTTTACCAAAAAAAGAAAAATAATATAATGCCACAATTAGTACCATTTTATTTTATAAATCAAGTAACTTTTGCTTTTATTTTACTAGTAGCTATGATATATATCTTATCTAAATACATTTTACCTAGATTTGTTCGTTTATTTTTAAGTCGTGTATTTATAAGTAAATTATAATTATATGTTAAATTAGGTTAAACTAAAATTAAAAATATCTAATCTAGGGTTTTTACTTAGCTTGAGCGAACCCCGCTTAAAATCTATTTAAAAATTCTTTATTAGCGAATATATGTTTCACTAAAAATATAGGATTTTTTAGGGAAAGAGGATAATTTCTTTAAAGAGAGATCCGTTTTCTTTTTTTATTATCAAAGGCTTCGATAAACTAAATTAAAAATCTAATAAATAATTTTTAATTTATAAACAATAGTTATAAAAAAAATATATATAATGAATTTAACCTTAGTACTTTTTTTAATCGGAATTTTAGGTTTCGTTTTAAATAGAAAAAATATAATATTAATGCTTATCTCTATCGAGATAATGCTTTTAGCTATTACATTTTTAATATTGGTAAGTTCACTTAGCTTTGATGATATATTAGGTCAAACTTATGCTATATATATAATAGCAATAGCTGGTGCTGAATCTGCTATAGGTTTAGGTATTCTAGTTGCTTTTTATAGATTAAGAGGAAGTATTGCAATAGAATATAAATAATGTATTTAGCAATAATAACTTTACCATTATTAGGATCAATAGTTGCCGGGTTTTTTGGTAGAAAAGTCGGAGTTACCGGAGCACAAATAATTACAAGTTTATGTGTAATTTTAACAACATTATTAGCCATTATTGCTTTTTTTGAAGTAGGTTTAAATAACATACCTGTTTCAATAAATCTTTTTAAGTGAATTGATAGTGAATCACTTAACGTCTTATGAGCTTTTAACTTTGACAGTTTAACAGTATCTATGTTAATACCTGTTTTAATAGTTTCTTCTTTAGTGCATATATACTCTATAGGATATATGAGCCATGATCCACATAATCAAAGATTTTTTAGTTACCTTAGCTTGTTCACTTTTATGATGATAATATTAGTTACAGCCAATAACTTCTTATTGATGTTTGTTGGGTGAGAAGGTGTAGGGGTTTGTTCTTATCTTTTAGTTAGTTTCTGATTCACTAGAATAGCAGCAAATCAAAGTTCTATGTCTGCTTTTTTAACAAACAGAGTAGGAGATTGTTTTTTAATGATAGGTATGTTTGCCATACTATGATCTTTTGGTAATATAGACTATAGCACTGTATTTTCATTAGCACCTTTTATTAATGAAAATGTTGTTACAATGATAGGTATATGTTTATTGATAGGAGCTATGGCTAAAAGTTCTCAAGTAGGGTTACATGTTTGATTACCTATGGCTATGGAAGGTCCAACACCTGTTAGTGCTCTAATACATGCAGCTACTATGGTTACAGCTGGTGTATATTTACTTATGCGTACTAGTCCTTTAATAGAATACAGTTCAACTGTTTTAATTCTATGTTTATGATTAGGGGCTATAACTACTGTTTTCAGTAGTCTTATTGGTTTATTCCAACAAGATATAAAAAAAGTTATTGCCTATAGTACTATGAGTCAATTAGGTATGATGGTTATTGCTGTAGGTTTATCTTCATACAATGTTGCTTTATTCCACTTAGTTAATCATGCTTTCTATAAAGCACTTTTATTTTTAGGTGCAGGAGCTGTTATACATGCAGTAGCAGACAACCAGGATTTTAGAAAATATGGAGGATTAAAACCATTCTTGCCTTTAACTTACTCTGTTATGTTAATAGCTAGTCTAAGTTTAGTGGCATTCCCTTTTATGACAGGTTTTTATAGTAAAGATTTTATATTAGAATCTGCGTATGGACAATTCTATTTTAGCAGTACTGTTGTTTATTTTATAGCAACTATAGGTGCAATGTTTACTACCTTATATTCAGTTAAAGTTTTATATTTAACTTTTTTAACTAATCCTAACGGTCCTTTAATTAGCTATAAACATGCTCATGAAGGTGATATCTTTATGAGTTTACCTTTAATTATATTAGCTGTATTTTCAATATTCTTTGGTTATATAACTAAAGATTTATTTATAGGGTTAGGTTCAGGATTTTTTATTGATAATAGTTTATTTATACATCCTTTACATGAAATAATGTTAGATACTGAGTTTGCTGTACCAGTTTTATTTAAATTACTACCTTTGGTATTTACTATTTCACTAAGTGTTTTAGCTATTATTCTATCAGAATTTTTACCATTAGTTTTAATTGAATTTAAATTTACTAGATTAGGGTATAACATTTTTAGTTTCTTTAATCAACGTTTTTTAATTGAGCTACTATATAATAAATATATCACAGGGCTTGTTTTAAAATTAGGTGGTCAATCTACTAAAATTTTAGATAAGGGAAGTGTAGAATTATTAGGGCCTTACGGGCTAGAAAAACTCTTAGTACCTTTAAGTAGAAATATAGCTAGTTTAGATACAGGTGTTATAACTAGTTATGCATTGTATATTTTAATTGGTCTTATTTTTTATGTTTCAATTCCTTACTTAGTTATGTTTGATAGTAGTTTACTTATATTGGTATTATTACCTTTATTTAGTTTTATTAATCTACCTCAAAAAAGCTAAATAAGTTTTATAAACTTTTCTTTAATTTAGTTTAGACTATACTAAGAAATATAAATAGAGGGATTAGCTCAATTGGTAGAGCAACCTTGTGTAGGTATGTTTCACCTACATACATACACACGGTAAGTTAAGTGTTCAATTCACTTATCTCTTATAACATACATACTATCTGAGAGAGAATATATAGCTCTTTTATAGTAGTTACTTATATTGGCGTTATTGCCTTTATATTGATATTACTACCTTAGTCTTATTAATATATTTTATAATAATACTAAAAGAATATTTTAATATTATTATTATTATACATATATTTGTAAACGTTTTTACTGTGGTTGGGCTGGCTTACCATTAGTACAATGGTTTCGCCGTGTTAGTCTTGGTGTATAGCTGCATAGCTGTATAGCTGCATAGCTTCATAGATTTAACTAAAAATCTAGAGTTATGCTTTTATTAAACAAATATAAGAGGGATGTGAGCAAATGGTTTTGCATTTAGATTGCAGATCTATAATAAGGAGTTCAATTCTTCCACATCTCTAATAATTCTACCATATTAATATATGAAATTCATTATACCATTAATCTAAATAGTAAATTCATAAGGATAATACTAATTAAAAATTAGATTTATATTAACATAGGTGGATCCTTAATACAATTTACAATAATAAAAAATGATACAAGCAGCAAAAATAATAGGTACAGGTTTAGCCACAACAGGTTTAATAGGAGCAGGTGTAGGAATAGGTGTAGTTTTCGGTGCATTAATCTTAGGTGTAGCAAGAAATCCTTCACTTAGAGGGCAATTATTCTCATACGCTATCTTAGGATTTGCCTTTGCTGAAGCAACAGGTTTATTCGCACTTATGATGGCATTCTTATTATTATATGTAGCTTAATTATGAGCGAAGCCTCATTTTAGGTCTAAATATTTTAATTGTGTTTATCTAAAATTAATTATATTCTAAGTTCGACTCTTAGTATTTTAATAGAAAATATATGGTTATTTGTTAATTTTAGTGCATTAGATTGCAATATAGCATATTAAGTGTTACATTGGTATAAAGTCTTTAGTAATTTTTCTTTATATCATAGATAAGAAAACTTGTATACTCGGGTTTGCGTTTAACCCTTTTAAGGATATGTTGTAATATTATATTCATAGGGATTATTACCGAGTGTTAATAAGGCTATAAGAACTACTTTAAAGTTTAACCTTAAAATGTATAAAGGTAGCGTAAAGTGTCCTCTTTCGTTTCTTTTTTACTTTTTCTTTAATAATCCAGCTTCTAGCTCCGTTGGTGGGGCTTTCGCTTATATAATCAGTTAAAATAAGTTATTACAATATATTGTCGTAATATTCACATGAATTGTTTGTAGTAAAAAAAAAGAATAAAAAAAAATTATGTTATATTTACCCACTTTAATTTCTATAATAGAAGTTTTATTATTAACTGTTCCGGTTTTATTAACAGTAGCTTACGTAACTGTAGCTGAAAGAAAAACAATGGCCAGCATGCAAAGAAGATTAGGACCAAATATAGTAGGATATTATGGTTTATTACAAGCATTTGCGGATGCTTTAAAATTATTGCTAAAAGAATATGTATCACCTACACAAGCTAATGTTATTTTATTTTTTCTTGGTCCTATTATAACTTTAATTTTCTCATTATTAGGTTATGCTGTTATACCCTATGGACCAGGTTTAGCTATAAGTGATTTAAATTTAGGTTTATTATATATGTTAGCTGTTTCATCTTTATCTACTTATGGTATTTTATTAGCAGGATGAAGTGCTAACAGTAAATATGCCTTTTTAGGTTCACTTAGAAGTACAGCTCAATTAATTAGTTATGAACTTATATTAAGTTCTGCAATACTTATAGTAATAATGTTAACAGGTAGTTTAAATGTAACTGTAAATGTTGAAGCTCAAAGAGCTATTTGATTTATAGTGCCTTTATTGCCTATATTTATTATTTTTTTTATAGGATCTGTAGCAGAAACTAATAGAGCTCCTTTTGATTTAGCCGAGGCTGAGTCTGAACTTGTTAGTGGGTTTATGACAGAACATGCTGCAGTTATATTTGTTTTTTTCTTTTTGGCTGAATATGCTAGTATTGTTTTAATTTGTATTTTAACTAGTATACTATTCTTAGGTGGTTACTTGTATGATGTTTTACCTTCTTTTTCTTTTTTAAGTTTAGTTCAATATACTAATTTCGATTCTTATATAGAAGAAACTCTATTCCGTCAACGGTTAGGTTATAATTATAGTATAATATCTTATAATCCTTTAGTTGAAGGGTTGTATTATGGTTTAAGTTTAGGATTAAAAAGTTGTGTAATGATTTTTGTATTTATATGGGTTAGAGCGTCATTCCCTAGAATACGTTTTGATCAGTTAATGACTTTTTGTTGAATAGTATTATTGCCAATCGTTATTGCATTTGTTGTTTTAGTTCCTTGTATCTTATATAGTTTTGACATAATACCTTGTAATATTTCTTTACTATAATATATAAGTAAACTTTAAATCTACATTTCTTTAACTTTAGGGAAGGTTTTATTAAACACTTAATTGTATAAGATATAAAATAAATACTGTCAGGGAAGTTTTCCTTTATTTATTTTTAGAAAGTCAATTCTTTTAAGCAGAGCTTACATCTAAAAATTTATATTTTTTTTTTCTTATGTCAGTTAATACAGTATAATTTTTCTTTTTTATTGTTGGAGTTAGTAAGTTAATCTTTACTTATTCTTATTAGCTCAATGGCAGAGCACGATACTTCTAATATTGTGACCTAAGTTCGACTCTTAGATAAGAAAAACGGTATACTCGATTTTGCTGTTTTGCTGTTTTTATGTTTTGTTGCTTCGCAGCTTCGCAGTTTCGCAGTTTCGCCAATACGAGGAAATATATACTTTAAGATTTACGAGTGTTAATAATCAGAAGAAAAAAATTTATATTAATATTATGTCTAATTATATCTCTCTTTTTACAGAAACAACTAGTCCACTTGACCAATTCGAAATAAGAAATCTTTTAAGTTTAGAAGCTCCTATCTTAGGTAACATGAACATTTCAATTACTAATATAGGGTTATATTTAGTAGTATCTACTTTTATTATCTTAACATCTAGCGTATTGGCTACTAACTATAATAAAATTATAAGTAATAGCTGATCAATTAGTCAAGAATCTTTATACGCAACTATACACAGTATAGTAACTAATCAAATAAATGCAGGTAAAGGTCAATTATACTTTCCTTTTATATACACTTTATTTATATTTATTTTAATTAATAATTTAATAGGTATGGTTCCTTATAGTTTTGCCTCTACTAGCCATTTTATATTAACATTTGCTCTTAGTTTTACTGTTGTTTTAGGTGCTACAATATTAGGTTTCCAAAAACACGGGTTAGAATTCTTTTCTTTACTTGTACCAGCCGGTTGTCCTTTAGGTTTATTACCTTTATTAGTTTTAATTGAATTTATTTCTTACTTAGCTAGAAATGTTTCATTAGGGCTTAGATTAGCTGCTAATATTTTAAGTGGGCATATGTTATTAAACATTTTAGCTGGTTTCACATATAATATTATGACTTCAGGGTTTATATTCTTCTTTTTAGGATTAGTACCTTTAGCTTTTATAATAGCTTTCTCTGGTCTTGAATTAGGGATTGCATTTATCCAAGCTCAAGTGTTTGTTGTATTAACTAGTAGCTATATTAAAGATGGGTTAGATTTACACTAATTTGTAGCGAAGCCTTATTAAATTTATTTAATATTCTAGGCTAGATAGGTTAGAAATTATATTATACTGATTTCTATAAATGTTCGATTCATTTAAAGCTAATTTAATAATACCTATAATAAATAGATTGTGAGCTTCGCTGGTTTCTTTCTTCCCTTTGTAATTTTTCGTTCCTTTGGCTTCTAAAGTATGCAGCCTTCGTCTACATTTAGTGGTATAAAAAGCACAACGCTATTAAAAATATATTTAAATACTTTTTTTAGTGTAGTAAAGTCTGGTGCTTATTAGATCTGTGCACACGAATAGATGAGTGTAAAAGCAAAAGCTTTTGGTATTATAGAGAAAATTATTTTATATATATATGTATATTTATGCAGATAGCTGAGTAGCTTTCATAGCCAAAATCCTATTTTGCAGTTTTTAATTAAAAGACAAGCCAAGGTTAGGCCTTAATTTAGACTAATAACTTTTACAAGAACTGGCTTAATATTACCCTAAGGTTATATTACCTATAGTCTTGGTTTTTTACTTTTCGATAGTTCTTAATACATCTTTTTAATATTGTTAGGGTATGTTAAATTTTCATTAGTAGTGATATTTTAATATTTCTTAATTTATTTTAATAAATTTAACATATCACTGAAATTCTTCTTTTTATTGAGGTGTAATTATCTTGATAAGAGAAAAAACAATTTTTTGAGTTTGATGATGGCTCTGAATGAACGCTGTCCAAATGCTTGACACATGCTAATCGAACGTCTAATATAATAAATAATTTTTTAGCTATTTTTTAGCTTATTAAAAAATTTACTTAATTAGAAGTGGTGTACAGGTGAGTATATGATATTTTGGCTACCCTAAAGCAAGGGAAATAAATACCTTATATGAATTACTTCTAAAGGAAATATTTTTAAAATTTTCCGCTTTATGATGACAATAAATATCTCGGATAGGTAGTAGTTAAGGTAATAACTTAACTAGCCTAAGATTCCGTAGTCGAGGCTGAAAGGTCGATCGATCACATTGGGTCTGAAAAAACCCCAATACGTATTGTACAGCAGTGAGGAATATTGGTCAATAGCCTAACGGCTGAACCAGCAACTTGGAGGAATGAAAAGCTACGGCTTGTTAACCCAATATTAAAAGGTTAATATCGACTATGTCGAATAAAGTTCTAGATAGAATACTGATTATGACAATTTTCTATCTATTTGTCTTGACCCAATTACGTGCCAGCAGTCGCGGTAATACGTAGAAGACTAGTGTTATTCATCTTTAATAGGTTTAAAGGGTACCTAGACGGTATTATTAGCCCAGAAAAGGGTACGATTTTACTAGAGTTTTATATGAGAAGGTAGTATTTATGGAGGAGAGATTAAATACGATGATACCCTAAGGACTGGTAACGGCGAAAGCAACCTTCTATCTAATAACTGACGTTGAGGGACGAAGGCCTGGGTAGCAAAGAGGATTAGATACCCTAGTAGTCCAGGCAGAGAATTATGAATGCTATAGATTAGATTATATTTAGACTATAAATGAAAGTGTAAGCATTCCACCTTAAGAGTAATGTGGCAACGCAGGAACTGAAATCATTAGGCCGTTTCTGAAACCAGTAGTGAAGTATGTTATTTAATTCGATAGCCCTCGAAAAACCTTACCACAATTTGCATATTATGTACATATTAATGAGTACATATTTACAAGCGTTGCACGGCTGTCTTCAGTTAATGTCGTGAGATTTTGGTTAGTTCCATAAAATTAACGTAAACCCTTGCTTTATTTTTAAATTATTTTTTATAAAGTAGTTCGCCATTATATTGGTTTGATATATGGGACCAAGACAAGTCATCATGGCCTTTATATTGTGGGCTATAGACGTGCCACATAATCCTATACAAAGAGATGCGAAAGTGTGAACTCGAGCTAATCTCAAAAGTAGGTTATAATATGGATTGTAGTCTGTAACTCGACTACATGAATAAGGAATTACTAGTAATCGTGAATCACCACGTCACGGTGGATTATATCTCAGATAGGTACTAACTACTCGTCGCGCGCCGAAAGAAGTATGTGCAATAAGTTTGGTGAGCTATTGCTTTTTAAATATGGAAGATAAGTTCTAAAAATTAGTGTAGTAAATTTTCGTATGTGTGACTTTGATTGGTGTTAAGTCGAAATAAGGTTCGTGTAGTGGAAATTGCACGGGGTTAATTATAGTTAACAATAAACTGTATATATTTTTATATACAAAAGGAAGGTTCCGTTTGTTGGTATGACGGGTTGAGCTGTAAACTCAATAGCCTTATGCTGTCGAAGGTTCAATTCCTTTCCTTCCTAAGGTGAAATTAACACTAAAATTTTAAGAAAGAAATCATGAAAAACAACAAAGATGAAATATCGCTTTGTAAATGCGAAATGCGGATTGGTGTAAGGGTAACACGTTTGGCTCATGTCCAGAAGATAGGGGTTCGAATCCTTTATCCGCACAAAGATAAAATATGGTGGACTGTCTCAAATAAACTTTTAAGTTTTCACTGAGCGAAGCCAAGATTAATAATATAAGGCCTTTATAGCTCAAAGGTAGAGCATGATACTGTTAATATTGTGATAGATGTTCGATTCATCTTAAGGGCTAAATAAGGTTTAATTGATTGTGTGTTAGTTTAATTGGTAGAGCAATGTGTTACGGCCACATGGATACAAGTTCGAGTCTTGTACATACAGTAAAATATCAATTCTATTCATTATACTCTAGCTACTTTAGGTGTTGAGAGGGAAGAAGGTTGGCTCTCTCTGCCTAAATAAAATATGCAATATATAAATTTTTTAGTTAAAAATTTAAGGAGATTTTTTTTTATTAATCTATGGATTCTCTTTTTGTTTTAAATGATAGTTTTACTTCTGGTTACCGTGCAGGTATGTTAGATTTTATTTCTTTAGTTTCAATTTTATCCGCTATACTAGTTATAGTGAGTAAAAATCCGATCGTATCTGTGCTATTTTTGATAGGGTTGTTTTTAAGCATATCATGTTATCTTATAGTATTGGGTTTAAATTTTATTGGTTTATCTTATTTATTGGTTTATGTTGGAGCAGTATCTATATTGTTCCTTTTCATACTTATGTTAATTAATGTTAGAATAAGTGAATTGCTTAATGAAACTAGCAATAGTATACCTTTAGTTATACTTATTATACTAGCTTTTAACTATCCTGTTTCTAAAGTATTACCTTACAGTGTTACTGTATTTATACAAGATTCAATTAATAAAATATGATATGTAAATTATAATTATACAATAGATAATGTATTAACTATGAAAGCCATTATCTCTGATAAAAGTGAGGTATTATATGCTACAAGTAAAATATGAGACGGTAATATGTCTGAATTTAGTCATATAACAAGTATAGGTAATATTATGTATACTAGCCATAGTATATGACTTATTATTACTTCAATAATTTTATTATTGGCTATGGTAGGGGCTATTGTTATAACTATAAAACAAAAACCTATATTAAATAATATATAAGTTTAAGTTTGCTATTTTTTTTATAAATAGCAGAGGGATTAGCTCAATTGGTAGAGCAACCGTTTTACACACGGTAGGTTAAGTGTTCAATTCACTTATCTCTTATATCACACATACTGTTTGAGAGAGATGTCTCAAGGTATACTTTAGTATAACCTAGTATCCTATTTTTATCATGTTGGAAAAGAAAAAAGTAGAAAGACCTACACAAAAGTTCTAAAAAAAATGACAAATATAGTAAGAAGTCAATTTCAAGCTCATCCTTTTCATTTAGTTAGCCCTTCACCTTGACCAGTTAATGTTTCTTTTTCTTTATTATTTTTAACATTAAGTACAGTATTAACAATGCACGGTTTCTCTAACGCAGGTCCTTATTTAGCTTTTGCTTTCATATCTCTTATCCTGTCTATGTCTTATTGATGACGTGATGTAATAAGTGAAGCTACATATTTAGGACACCATACATTAGCTGTACAAAAAGGAATAAACATGGGAGTTGCTTTATTTATAACTTCAGAAGCCTTATTTTTCTTAGCTATTTTTTGAGCTTTCTTTCATAGTGCTTTATCTCCTACTATTGAATTAGGAGCCCAATGACCTCCTATGGGTATAGAAGCTATAAATCCTTTTGAATTACCTTTATTAAATACTGTAATTTTATTATCTAGTGGTGTTACAGTAACATATGCTCATCATTCTTTAATAAAAGGTGACAGATCTGCTACTTTATACGGTTTACTTGCTACAGTGGTTTTAGCTTTAGTCTTTACATGTTTCCAAGGTGTAGAGTATGCAGTTTCTTCTTTTACAATTAGTGACGGTATATTTGGATCTTGTTTTTATCTTGGAACAGGGTTCCATGGAATACATGTTATGATTGGTACAGCCTTTTTAGCCGTAGGTTTATGACGTGTATTAGCTTACCATTCAACAGATAATCATCACTTAGGTTTAGAATCTGGTATCCTTTACTGACATTTTGTAGATGTTGTTTGATTATTTTTATATATCTCTATTTACTACTGAGGATCTTAATAGTTAACTAGCTGGAAAATTAAAATTCGGTGCGCTGAAAATTAATAAAGGGTAAAACCTAGCTAATCTTCTCGTAAAGAGACTTTAGCTTAATCGGTAAAGCATATGCCTTTTAAGCATTTTTATAAGGGTTCAAGTCCCTTAGGTCTTAGTTAGACTTATTATCAGCGGATATACGTTAATGGTAAACCGAACGCCTTCCAAGCGTTTTATGTCGGTTCGAATCCGACTATCCGCAATTTATCAAAAGGGTTAGTTTCTTAATTGGTAAAGAACTTTCTTGTCAAGAAAGTGTATGTCGGTTCGAACCCGACCTGGCCCGTGTTTATAAATATGTTTTAAAAAGAGCAGAGAGGAAAAGTTGTCATTGGTAAGACGAGATATTTGCTAAATATTATTCCTAGAATCTGGGTGTTCGATTCACCTCTTTTCCGTCATATATAATATAAATATAAACAAGTAAAAAAATAGCTTTGGAGGGTTTGCTTAAATATAGCTTAGATTTATACTTATTAGTTTTACTTCCTTCGCTTAAATATGCCTTCGCTTAAATATGCCTTCGCCTAAATATGTCTTCGCCCACAAAGAGTTTAGTTTAATTGGTAAAATAAGAAGCTTCAGACTTCATGTTCTCGGTTCAAGTCTGAGTACTCTTGAATAATTCTTTAACTTAACAGGTAGAGTGCATTTTTGATAAGGATGAAATTCAAGTTCGATTCTTGGAAGAATTATCAATTTAATACTTAAGGGTTCGCTACTTCTAATGAAATAAGGGTTCTAATGAAATAAGGGTTCGCACAAGTATAGATTAAATGTAAGAATTGCTAACTAATCTTTTTCGGATTAGGTTTAATTTTATCTTCCCTGCTTTGCTATGAAACAGATAAGACCGCAATATAAGAAAAAAGAGAATTGGCTGAGCGGTTTAAGGTGGTAAATTTGAAACTTACTTGGTGTTAAACATCACATCCGTTCAAATCGGATATTCTCTGTACTATAGCTTAATCTTTTGCTTGGAGGCTTCTAATTAAATAAGGGTTCTAATGAAATAAGGGTTCTAATGAAATAAGGGTTCGCACAAGTAAATAGGTTACAGTAAACGGGTTAGAGCCAGGTTGGTTCGGCGTCTCATTTGGGTTGAGGAATTGTTATGTTCGAATCATAATAACCCGAATAATATATAGTATATTAAGTTATATTGCTATTAGTAATGTAATCGATATAGATTTAATGTTTATCTACTATAAATTGTAGTATAAGCAAGTATATAAAGAAACTATTAGGAAGGCTTGCCATATATTAAAGAGAGCTGTTTAAATTGTGTTTTTTGAGGGGTGGCGTAAAAACCTCCCTCTATTCAGTCATCACATAAACTCTTAGAGAAATTCAGTAATAAACGAAGTGAATTGAAATATCTTAGTAACTTTAGGAAAAGAAATCAAACGAGATTCTGCGATTAATGTGAATTAAAGCAGAAGAGCCTAGAGTATTAAATAATTATTTTTTAGGGTAGCAATTGCAGCCCATAAAAATTTTATAGCGATGAGGATAACTAAATCGCTATTAATACTTTAAATAAGTAAAACGGGCTATAAACCTGTTTGAATATTAAGGGGAACCTTCCTCTAAGGCTAAATATAATATATGAGCGATAGTGAAAAGTGCCTGTGAAGGAAGCGTTTTATTAGTAGTTTTATAAGCAGCTCAAGCAAAGTTTAAATACATAGTGAGAGCGTACCTTTTGCATAATGGGTCAGCAAGTTAATGTTAGATGCGAGCAGGAATGCCTAGATAAACCAATTATGAAATAATGAATTAGTATCTAAAATTAGACCCGAAGCCTAGTGATCTTACCATGATCAGGGTTATAAAAGCCCGAACGGGTTATCGTTGTAAAGATATCCGATGAATTGTGGTAAGTTAGTGAAAGACAATACTGACTAGGATAGCTGGTTTTCTGCGAAACCTATATAAGTAGGTAATTTAAATTACATCATAGCAGGTACAGAACTGTGATCTCAGGCAACTTTTAACTAGTGTAAGAAAGAAATTTCTTATATTTATTGATTTTGCACATATCGGGGGATCGTGAAGATTTTATCGGTGAGTATTCGCACTCGGAAGGGCAATGATGAATTTTGAATAATCGGACATAGTACGATAAGGTTGTATGTCTAAAGGGAAACAGCCCAGAACAAGAGTTAAGGTTCCAAAATTATTGTTAAGTGAAATTAAGGAAGTTTCTATCTAATACGACTAGGAAATAGGCTTAGAAGCGGCCATTTTTTGAAGACCTCGTAACAGAGCACTGGTTTAGTATTTAGTTTACTATTTACATTGATAGTGGCACCGAAAATTTAACGGATCTAAATAATATACCGACACCTTGTCCATATTAATATATATATTATCATATTATATGGGGTAGCGGAACGTTGGGTAAATTTTAGATTTAATCTTAAATAGATTAATGAATAAATGACCCAAGTGAGAATGCTGACATGAGTAACGAAAAAGGGATCAAAATCCCTCGCCTAAAGCTTATGGAATTATTAAAGTAACGGCCTCTAAGTTTATAAAACCTAAAGGATTAAACGATGAGAAAATCTTGTCTACAAAGTAACAACCTTTATATGACGAAAGTAAAAATTTCGTTCTAAAGTGTAAAAGGTTCTGGAAAAACAGTAAGATTCTTTTTAGCCATGTGTTTTATACGCAGGGTTAAAAAGGTGACATAATAACCGTACCTAAATTCTATCCCAAGTAAGCTAGTAGAGAATACGAAGGCGTTTGAGTGAACAATCATTAAGGAACTCGGCAAACTAACTACCGTAACTTAGGGATAAGGAGAGCCATTCCTCCTGATTAATATCAGGTAAAGAATAGGAAGCATGGAATAGTGTTGTACGACTGTTTAATTAAAACAAAGCACTTTGCCTATAAGATAATAAATCAAAGTATTGAGTGTGATTTCTGCCCGATGTCGGCTGGTTAACGGATTAGCTAAGTTGACTAAAATAAACTTGGTGTTGAAGGAAACCCCGATCAATGGCGGCCTTACCCTGAGGGTCCTAAGGTAGCGGAATACCCTGGCCGTTAAATGCGGTCTTGCATGAATGATTTAACGATACAACAGCTGTCTCAATGATTGGCTCAGTGAAATTGGAATAGCTGTGCAGATACAGTTTACCTCTAGTTAGACGAGAAGACCCTATGCAGCTTTACTGTTGCTAGTTATTGAATATGATTAAACTATTTTTAGTAGTATAAGGTAATTGGATAAAAGATGTTATTGAAAGACCTTTATCCTGTTTGTCGTATTGGTAGATAGAATTATTCTACTTTTTTATCTTTAAAGATAAGAAATAACCCCGCTGATTTTAAACAAAAAGGGGGACAATGACTAGGAGGCAGTTTATGCGGGGCACAGATCCCATAAAAAGTACCTGGGTGTATCCAAAGTTAATTTTGTAAAATTGACATGAATTTACTGTAAAAAGTACTTTTCATGCCAACTAAACACGAGCGAAAGCTTATGTGTTTATTTATTTTTAGTTTGTTATTTGGTATAGCATATGCTATAACTAATCCAGCTATATATCTATTAAGTTAGAACTATTTTTTTTTTCCAAGTAAGATTTTAACTATATGGAAGATAGATGTAATTAAAACATTGACGTAGATATAGGGAGCTTTGCTCCTTAATTCCAATGTTTTTAGTTTTTTTATTAGGTGTATTAGGCTAGTCTTAATTACAAACCGCTAATAAAATAATTATGTTTATTACTTGTCAAGTTTAATGGCTTAATCTTGCTTTACTGTTTGACTTACACGTCTATCAGTCGCGTAAGCGGGGCATATGATCACAAGATGCAGAAAGGAAAGGTCTTGGATTTTTGAAAAAGCTACGCTAGGGATGTTAGTCCTCCAATGTTTATCTCTATTTAAGTTTGTCCCCCTTCGGAGGGAGAGACTTTTTAGATTTAAATCCATTGGTAATTTATTGGGTTAATTTCAAGAATAACTTTATCTAAGGATTTAGTGTACTTGAAGCGAACTTTACTTTAGCATATAAAACTAAGTTTTATCAAAGTAAAACCGTTCAACGACTAGAAGGTGAGTTATGCTAACAATAATCCTTTTAACAATGCCCAACTTTTTTTATATATATAGTTATATACTTGCTGTATTTTTAGCCTATATAATTAGGAGATTGCTGGTTTAAGTTTACTTAAACTAGCTATTCTATTTTTTTTTGCTAATTTTATGGCGTGTTTTACACACCCTTAATTAATATTAAGTTATTAATGAAATAGCCTTTATTTTTAGTTATATTATTGTAAATATACTAAAATGAAGCTTATTACCAGATGAGTTTACTATTGCGTCAAGCTAAAAGCTGGCGCTTAGCTACTCTGATTAAAAAATTGGTATATTAAATTTTAAATAAAATAAATGAATAATAATAATCAAAAATTAGAAACAAGGCTTGATAACCAACCGCTTATATTTAGCAAAAAAGTAAATCTTAAACATAAAATTATACCTTTAGATATTATAACTAATACTATAGGTCCTATTAGATTTTTTCCACCCGCAACAAAAGAATGATTTAATTCTATTTACGCCTATAATAAAAATTCTATTAAAAATTTGTCTGTTGCAGATAAAACTATAAGAAAATTAATTAATAGTTATTTTAGTCTTTTTTTTAATAAAAATATTATACGAAGTAAAAAAATATTAAGAAGACTTAGAAGATTATCATTAAAAAAGATATTTATAAGTAAGGCAGAATTAAAACATACCAATTCTAATGTTAATATCACTTTGTATGTATACAATGAAGAAAAAAGAGATTTAGATCGTAAATTAAACAAATTAGAAAATCTACATTTTGTATCTGGATTATTATCACGAGCTTTACCGGCTTCGCCAAAAAAGAATAATAAAAATTTATCTTTAATAAGTTTATTGCGGGATATAAGAAACTATCAAAATAAAGCACCTCTTATAGATTATCTAGAGAGATTACAACTATCTGTCTATTTTAGGTTAGCTCTGTATAAAAGCAGAGAAAACCGTAGAGGTAGATCAAATAATATAAAAAATCTATGAAATACTTTAAATGAAATAACGGAAATGATAATATTAAGTAAAACAAATAACATTGCAAAGGAAAGATTAGATCAAATTTATACAGGCTTAATTAGAAAAATCTTATTATACAAAGAAATAAAAGAAATTGCTTCATGTAAACTTTGACTTGACTTAAATAAATCCAAATTTGAAGATAACTATTTAAATAGATTAAAATCATTAATAGGAAAAATATATGGAAAAAAAGTTGAATTTAATATAGTAAATTTAACAACCTTATATTTTAATAGTGATATATTTACACAAGCTGTATCTATGAGAATTAAAAACAGAAAAAACAGCTTGTTAAGAGTTTTAAAAGCTGCTTTACATTTAGTAAAATTACCTGCCGTAAATAAAATAAGAGATAAATACGGTATAGCAGATAAGGTATCTTTAGATCATCTTAAAAATGTGCAAATTAATTCTGTTATTAATAAATATAATACAAATAAGGATACTTTAGATCAATTATTATTAGATATCTTGCCTTATTCTACTGTTGCGAAGTCATGTGTAAACGAAGCAGATCAGATAAACTCTGATCTTTCTAATCCATTAGATCTTGTAATAAGTTCTTTAAAGTATAAAACTACAGCTGGTGTTAGATTAGAAACTAGAGGTAGATTAACCAAACGGTTTACTGCATCTAGATCTGTATTCAAAGTTAAATGAAAAGGTAGCATTAAAAATTTAGATTCTTCTTATAAAAAATTATCTTCAGTAATGTTAAGAGGTCATGCTAAATCTAATGTAGATTATACAAATATAAATACTAAAACACGTAATGGTTCTTTTGGACTTAAAGGTTGAATAAGTAGTAAATAAATGTTATTTTCTAGCTTTTAGCTTCTAGCTTCTAGCTTCTAGCTTCTAGCTTCTAGTTTCTAGCTTCTAGCTTCTAGCTTCTAGCTTCTTCGCCAGTATTAAGGGGAACCTTCCTCTAAAAAAAATATCCAACCCCCTAATTTTCTAATTTCGCGTTGCATTAACTATATAAACAAAAATTGAAGAAATAGTCTGAACCATCTTGTGAAAGATGGAAATAAAGGATAAATAGCCTTTATGATAACATATATTGAACAGGCTAATTGCGCCAGGAAGTACAAATTGAGTGCGCAGTTTGGCACCTCGATGTCGGCTTAGCTTATCCACATGAATGCAGGAATCATGAAGGGTTCGACTGTTCGTCGATTAATAAGTTACACGAGCTGGGTTAAATACGTCGTGAGACAGTATGGTTTCTATCTTCTAGAGGAAATTAGAATAAAATAAAGATAGCCCCCTCGTACGAAAGGAGCTGGGTATATTAACCTCTGGTTTACCTGTTGTTTATGTGCCCAATATTAATTAAAGTATAAAATTTTTATACAGGGATGTTACTTTCACTTAAGTAAATATATAGCATAGGCACGGCAGGAACGCTACGTTAGTTAAAGATAAGTGCTGAATGCATCTAGGCACGAAACTTACTTTAATATATTCTTAAATATACGTAGTTTAACACTACGATTTTTATATTAAGTTTGAATTCACCTATCTTAGGTAAAACTAAGATTTGTGTATTAAATTTAATGTTAAATTAATAGGCTTTAGTTGAAAGAATTTAAATGTTTTTAGGCATAAAGTACTAATTCTATAAATAACTGGTTATTATCTATATCTTACATTATATCTCTAGCAAGCAAGCAAGCAAGTAAGCAAACAAGCAAACAAGCAAGCTTCTCCCTTCCCTTTTTATTATATTGTAAACACTTATATTAAATTTGTTAGCCTGGTTAGCATAAAAGTAATGTAGCTGTTTTGTAACCAGCTGAAGCAAGTGCGATACTTGCATCGGGCTTATATGTAATATTAACAGTAAGGCTTGCCTCATAAATAAGCATAACTGTAAATATTTTTTACTTTTAGAGTCTTGGCATATTATGGCGTTTGTTTATACCCGCCTCAAGGAATAGCCACTATTAGGCCTTATGGTCTAGCGGTTAAGACACGCTCCTTTCACTAGCGTTATCGAGGGTTCGAATCCCTCTAAGGTCAAAAGCGCTAATATATATAAATATTTTTTTTATACCAAAAAAAGGTATAAAAAGTATTTAAATTGTATAGCTTTTAAAGGTTATAGCTTAATTGGTAAAGCAAGCTGCTCATGACGGTTTAGATGAGTGTTCAAGTCACTTTGGCCTTAGTTATATAGTCCGAGTGCTGGAATTGGTAGACAGGGTAATCTTAAGCATTACTGATATAATATCATGAACGTTCAAGTCGTTCCTCGGATATATTATAAAAAGGGGACATAGTTTAATTGGTAAAACTACGACTTTGCAAGTCGTTATCTCAGGTTCGATTCCTGATGTCTCCAGGGTAAGCTTGCAGCAATGTTAAGTGTTTTAGCTCGAGAAGCTCAATTGGTTGAGCGGGATCTTGAAGCGGTTTAGGTTGTAAGTTCAAGTCTTACTTCGAGCATTTACCCTCTATAATACTTAAAGTTTAAGTAAATTAGTATTATTATAAGGTAGTGATGGAATTGGTAGACATGGATAGTTTAGGTCTATTTGATCATTTAAGATTATATCCGTTCAAGTCGGATTTACCTTACTATTACACATAGTAGAGATATATGTTAGTAGATATAAATATTAGTAGATATAGATTTTAGTAGATATAAAGGCAAAGTATCTCACAAGCATAGACGGGTATTAGGCGTCTATTGTTTAAATATTATATTATACTTGTATGTTGTAGACTAATCGGCAAGTCCTAGGTTTTTGATACTTACTATTGAGTGTTCGAATCACTCCAACATAATATAACTTTAAAGAGATAGAGGTGGGTATAGTTCAATCGGTAGAACATCTGTATGTGGCACAGTATATTCCCTGTTCAAATCGGGGTATTCACCCTTTAAAAGTATACTTATAGTACACTAGAGGTTTCTCGTAAATAAACTTATGTGAGCTGGTTTTACCCTCAAGATAAGGTTAGGATAGTTTAATCGGTTAAAACATTAATTTCATGCATTAATAATGAGAATTCAACTTTCTCTCCTGACTCATGTTAATTACTTCACTTACATCTTTGTTATTATTAGTGGCGTATCTTCTTGTCTTTGACGTAACAAGAGAGGGTAGGAGACAAATCTATCTGTAGTATAACTACTGTAGAGCTGTATAAATAACTAGCTAAGTCTAAGAAAATAATGCAAGGGTTAAAAGAAAACTAGGAAGAAAAGTAAAAAGGTTATCATTACTTTAATTCTAGCTAGAACAGTTGTATGATAATAGCTATTCTGCTATTAGTTATATTAGCAATAGTAGTATAGTAGTATAGTCAAAATAAATTCTATTTTACTTTAATTTAATTTAATTAAATTACAACCATAGTTAGTGTAATTTTCCTAAATTATTAATATTTTAAATATATATATGTATATGTTTAAGTAGCCCTACTGTGTTTTTTTCTCTGCATTTAATACTTAAAACTTTTTTTTTGTTATATTTTATTTATTGATTTATTTATTTGTAAAACCATTTAAAATAAATCAATCCTTTTTATACGTGTAAGAGTTAGCCGAACAGATCGTCAAATTTTTTAGCAACTATCTTATAACATGCGCATCATCTTTTTTTTCTACTCAGGATAGTTTAAAGGGTTAAAACATTAATTTCATGTATTAATTTCATGCATTAATAATGAGAATTCAACTTTCTCTCCTGACTCATGTTAATTACTTCACTTATATCTTTGTTATTATCTAATGCCGTATCTTCGAGACGAGACAAATCAATTTTATATAGTAGAACTACTATAATAATTTTGTTATTATCTAGCTATTTAGCTTTAGATAGTTTATACCTGACGAATTTAAATACTGGAATAGCTTTATACGGTGGACTTTTTAATGCTACTAGTATAACACATGTATTCCAATTATTTATCTTTATAGTAAGTGCTGCAATATTACAATTAACAGGTTTTTACCCTAGAAAAGTTTTTTTTAGTGGTTCTATTAAATTATTGTTTAATAATAATAATATTAATTTTAAATCTAAAGTAATAAATAAAATGGGAGAACAATTTAAAATAATAGAATATCCCTTAATTATATTATTTATTATTACTGGTTCTGTTTTTTTAGTTTCAACTAGTGATTTAGTATCTATATTTTTAAGTATTGAGTTACAAAGTTATGGGTTATACCTATTAAGTACTCTATATAGAAATTCAGAGCTAGCAACTAGTGGAGGTCTTACTTATTTTTTATTAGGAGGGCTAAGTTCTTGTTTTATTTTATTGGGTACAGCCCTTTTATACGCAAATTCCGGAACTACTAGCTTGGATGGTATCTATATTATAGCTAGCATTAGCGACATAGGTAATGATCTAGGTAGCTATAGTCAAAGCTGATATAAAGCTGACTATATTGATATGTCTTTACTTATATTAAGTGTAGGATTTTTATTTAAAGTAAGTGCTGCTCCATTCCATTTTTGATCTCCTGATGTTTATGACGCTATACCGACAGTGGTTACAACTTTTGTAGCTATAATAGCAAAAATATCTATTTTTGTGTTTTTATTGGAATTAGTTCACTATACAAGTAACTCATTATTTACTAATAATTTTAGTTGAACAAGTGGTTTATTAATTAGTTCATTGCTTTCATTAATAATAGGAAGTGTATTAGGGTTAACACAATTTAGAATTAAAAGATTATTAGCGTATAGTACTATTAGTCATGTAGGGTTTATATTATTAGCTTTAACAATTAATAGTATAGAATCTATCCAAGCGTTTATCTTTTATTTAATGCAATATTCTTTAAGTAATTTAAATGTTTTTATGTTGTTATTAGCTATAGGATATTCATTATATTGCTATAGTAATGAGAATAAAAAATATACTTCTTTATTAGATAAAAATAATTCTCCTATACAATTAATCAGCCAAATGAAAGGTTTTTTTTATATAAACCCTATTTTAGCTTTAAGTTTAGCTATAACTATCTTTTCTTTTGCAGGAATACCACCATTAATGGGATTTTTTGCAAAACAGATGGTTTTAAGTGCTGCTTTAGATAACGGATATGTTTTCTTAACATTAGTTGCAATATTAACAAGTGTTATAAGTGCTGTTTATTATTTAAACGTGGTAAAGGAAATATTCTTTGATAAACCTGAATATAAAATAAATTCATATATCTCAGATTTAGATATGTACGCTAGTATAACTAAAAACAATGTTTTAATTAAAAATGTTAGTTTTAAATATAATAATATCACATTATCTAGTCATTTAACTATAACAATTAGTATATTAACATTAATAATACTTTTATTTATATTTATGCCTCAAGAATCATTAAGTATGTCAAATATATTAGCATTAATATTATTTAACTCATAAATGGCCAGCATCACATTTTTTTTTATTTTCGTTCCAATTTTAGCTATAGTTTTACTAGCTATAAATTTAATTTTTGCCCCTCATAACCCTTATAGTGAAAAGGATAGTGCTTTTGAGTGTGGTTTCCACTCTTTCTTAGGACAAAATAGAACACAATTTAGTATATCTTTCTTTATTTTTGCCCTTTTATTTTTACTATTTGATTTAGAAATACTTTTAGTTTATCCTTATGTGGTTAGTGCTTATGTTAACGGTATATACGGGTTAACAATAATGTTAATTTTCTTTTTAGCTTTAACATTAGGGTTTGCTTTTGAATTGGGTAAAAATGCCTTAAAAATAGAAAGTAGACAAAGTTTCACTTTAGATAGCAATTATACTGAGATTAATAAAGTAGTTGGGCAAGTCTCTATTCAAGACTCATGGAAGAAATAACTTTTCTAAGTCTAACTTAACACAATTACAATCTAATGTTGTAACCTTGGTTAGCCCTTTTTTTTTATAACGCTAGAGTAACCATCTAAGTATTTAAGGCAAAACCGCCTGGCTAGTTATATAACTGTCAAGTATTTAATTATATTTTTTATAATTCTATGTTTTTTTCTTGTTTGTATTAAACTAAGCGGACACATTAACTCTAGGTCAGAGAACTTATATGATAAGTGACCTAAACCTAAATGTATTCCTAGACGTAGGCCTAGGTATATATTTCCTTATGATGGGCCGCCTTTCGATGTTATGGTTGATGAGCTATTACCTGATGATGAAGAGGGTAGTTAAAGTACAATAATTAATAATAATTAATTATAATTAATTATTGTAGGGGATAAAGGTGAAGCAAACGTATGCACTTAAGATGTTATCGTTGCATGTCTGTTCAAATCAGGCAGCCCTATATGTACTTTTAACTACTATTTTGTTGTTATCTTGCTATATTGTAACCGTCTCTCATATATTTCAACTTACTATTTATTTCTCGAATATTTTATCTTGTTTTTACTAATAAATGTTTTTACCTGTTTTATTAGTTATTCCTATTATAGGTATATTTATCATATCTACTAGTGTGTGTTATGACACAGCTACTTTAAATAACAAACGTATAAAAACAATAGGATTAGCTACATCTATCCTTAATTTATTCGTTTCATTATTAATTTTTATATTATTTGACTTTAGCGCAAATCAGTTTCAATTTGTACAAGAGTACTACCAAGTAAGTTCATATGACTTTTATTTAGGTGTTGACGGTTTATCTATATATTTTGTATTATTAACAACTATAATAGTACCTATAGCAATACTTTCTAATTGAAAATCTATAAATGAAAACATTAAGTCATTTGTTATAATAATGTTACTGTTAGAAAGCTTATTGCTGGCTGTGTTCTTAGTGTTAGATATATTATTATTTTATATTTTTTTTGAAAGTATACTTCCTCCTTTATTCTTATTAATAGGGTTATTTGGATCTAGTAATAAAGTAAGAGCTAGTTTTTATTTATTCTTGTATACATTATTTGGTTCTTTATTTTTATTATTGTCAATTCTGGCTATGTCATCTATAATGGGGACAACTGACTTTGATGCATTATACAAAACAAATTTTAACTACTCTACACAATTATTTTTATTTTATGGGATCTTTATAGCATTTGCTGTTAAGACTCCTACTATCTTTTTAAATACTTGATTATTGAAAGCTCACGTTGAATCACCACTAGGTGGTAGTATTCTTTTAGCTGGTATTGTATTAAAGTTAAGTTTATACGGTATATTTAGATTGATATTACCTTTATTACCTAAAGCTTCTTTAGACTATACATATATAGTTTATCTTATAGGTGTTATTACTATTATATACGCTAGTTTTAGTACATTAAGAACAACTGATATCAAAGAACTTATTGCTTATAGTTCTGTTTCACACGCTGCAGTATACTTAATAGGTGTATTCAGTAATACAATACAAGGTATAGAAGGAGGTATTACTTTAGGTTTAGCTCATGGATTTGTGTCAAGTGGTTTATTTATATGTGCTGGTGGAGTACTATATGATAGATCTGGAACTAGATTAATACATTTTTATAGAGGTATAGCTCAAATAATGCCAATCTTTTCTATATTATTCTTTATCTTATGTTTAGGTAACTGTGGTGCCCCTCTTACTTTAAATTTTGTAGGTGAATTTATGTCTTTATATGGTGTATTTGAAAAATTACCCTTGTTAGGTGTAATAGCCAGTTCTTCTGTAGTATTTTCAGCTGCTTATACTATATTTATGTTTAATAGAATATGTTTTGGAGGAGCTTTCTTTTTAAGTTCATCCGATCCTTATACTTTAATTGATTTAAATAAAAGAGAATTTTTTATGTTATTTACTTTAGTCTTATTTACAGTTGTCTTAGGTATATATCCTGCTCCTATATTAGATGGATTACATTACTCTGTGTCTACTTTAATATTCAGTACTTTACCTTATTAGTTTTATATTTTACTTTCTTGGTAAAAGTCTTCTTTATTTATCCTATTGTTTAATACAATTAAATCCGTTTTTTTTGGTAGATAAAACTATTTGTCATTCAGGTAGTGTTAGTTAAAATATATAGTAAAAATTGATTAAGCAGGAAACAGGAAACAGTAAACAGTAAGCCGTAAGCAGGAAGGATTAAACAGGAAGTATTAAGTAGGAAGAGCAAAGATAGAAGTGGTTGTGCGAAAGCTTATTTATATATATTTAGGGCTAGCTGTGCGAAGCCGGTAATCCTTATTTGTTATTTCTTCCCCTAATTCCTAATAATCCCTAATCCTGATAATTCCTAATCCCAATAATCCCTAATAATCCCTAACTCAAAATTTTTATGTTTAATATTCATATTACATTTATATTGGTATTCATGTTATAGTAGTGTTATTTATATTTCTGTTTTCTTCTTTATGTTATATTCTATTTGTCTTTTCTATGTTATATTCATATTAGTAATATTTATATATTATTAGTCTTAGTAATACTTAAATTGTTAAAAATAGTCTTGTTATCCAAGAAAAATTACTTTTTGATAGCTTTCATTCCCTGCAAATTTTTGCTAAAGGGGTAATCCCTTAAGGGTTTCATTTAAGAATGTTAATCCCTATTTCTAGAAGCTAGAAGCTAGAAGCTAGAAGCTAGAAGCTAGAAGCTAGAAGCTAGAAGCTAGAAGCTAGAAGCT
>RCNJ01000279.1_pt1 | contig 30478 bp, 34 predicted proteins | sample 2041171 | NCBI WGS metagenome assembly RCNJ01 (sample SAMN09708213, study PRJNA481090) | feces metagenome | biome: feces | host: Pygoscelis adeliae | place: Antarctica: Rookery Lake | collected 2010-03-01 | reverse complement strand
ATCATTTTCTTTAGTAAACATCCCCATACTGTGTTTCTCACACGAGCCACAGATTCCAACCTGGTGGATGACGTATCTCCTCGCTGCCCGATAGTGATACCTTATGCTCTCGCTCTGTCCGCAAGGATGGCGGCACACCTGCGCAAGCGGCTGCTGTATAGAGAGTGGTGATGATCTTGTCCCGAGATTGCGCTGCCTTCGGGCGCGTTTCGAGGGTGGGTGGTGATGGATGTCTGACAGGCTACGTTTTTCGTTGCATCGGGTCTTGAAGGCTGGGTGCGAGGAAGATCATACGTTTTTCGGGATATTGGGGATTACAAGTGTTCGAAGCTTGAAAGAGTTGAGGACAGGCATTAGTGTGTACAGCATTTCGGGTCTTCCATACCCCTCTGCTGAAGGATTATATCTTTTCGTGCCGAGAATAGAGGGGTTCGCCCTTGACCGCGTCATTACCAAACACCTGCTTCATTCTTCTCTGTTGGGGCAATAGGTGCATGAAGACGGGGTTACATCCTTTTCCTCTTCATTTCCTTTCTTCATCCTCGAATACAACTCGACCACAACACATCGACAGCAATATCGTGCAGCAGTACCCTTCCTGATCGGTCGGCGCTGCTCGTCACTTCATATCAACACATTTCAATCAAGGTTTGCGACGAGTTTATTTTTAATCAAGCACGAGTGTGCCACAACAAACGTCTTGCGATGATTTAAATATTCATGCACCACTCTTAGGGCCCTCGGGCTACTGCTGAGAAACACTACTTTTTGAATGAGCAAAGACATCCTTTTCATTATTGCCGCAGCTGGTCTGTGGTGGTGAAGAAGAGACTTATTGTGATCGAAAATCTGCCCGCTAAAACCGACGGTGTCGTTTCCTCCATAGCGTCTTCAACCATTTCGAGAAAGACCCCTTCCGCGCGTCGTTTTGGACTTGGGCTGGCAGCCTGTTGATGCTTTTTCGCCCCGTAGGCTCAAGCGATTGGGCATCCAGCTTCCGCTCTAACCTCTCACAAACTGTTTGTAGTGAGGCGACGTTTTGAGCAAGCGACGATATCTCGTCCTTGAGTCGTGCGATCTCTTGGGCTTGCTGGTTGTGCAAGATGAGCTCTGCCGCGTTACTGGTGATTGATGCCGATTCGTCTGATCGCTTCTGTGTGCTTCGGGATTGATCGTTGTGCTGGGTCGAAATGGACTCGGCAGAAGCAGGTAACTGCTCAGCTTGCGGTGTCTGCGGTACAGGAGCGTCCTCGACCTCGACCCTTTCATGGTGTGGAGTACCGTCCTGTTGCTGCTCGCTTTGTCGACTCTGTGATCGGAATTTGGGACAACACTCATAGGAGCATCTATCACTGGCCTCCTTCCGTCTCCCCATTGATGCCCTCGACCTCCCCTTCGGGGCCCCTTTTCTATATTGCCACCCCTCGACTTCTTCCACCCTCTCCACCAACCGTTCGAGGCTCGCCGGCGCCAACTCAAAATGTGCGTTTGTTGTCCCGTGTCTCATCTCTGTTAAGCACCCAACGTCAAACATCTTTAGCGAGTTTAACACCGCCCAGCTATCTTTTGGCAGTTCTCTTTTCTTCTTCATCCCAGCTGGTCGGTTGATGATTAGAGGTTTAATTCGATGGCTCCCAAAGCCAATAGGGATGAAGTTGTCGAGTCCATCCTCATCGATTCTGGGACTTGAGGTTACTGTTACGACTGTTGCAGTGTATTTGCGGACATGTAGAACGATGATGGGGTGGATTGTGTACATATAGTCCACAGTGTCGTAGGCGTCTCGAAGGTCTGGAGGCAGAGCGGGGGAGGGGATGAAGCGGTAGAATCTGCCCACCATGTTGTCTGAAGTTAAATCCATCGTAAATTAGTTCAATCTAAGCTAAAGAACCGGATAGCAGCGATTGAAGCTCTTGAAATACAATTGTGAGTGCTGAAGATGTGGCTGAGTCGTGCGTTGGCAAACGAACTCTGTGTGGCTGCACAGCTGCATACGCAGATGTCGGCACATTGCAGGAGAACATATCTGCCCAGATCGAGGGGCTTCCTTGTCCAGATAGGTTCACAGCGAAGAAATTCTCTCGAAATGGAAAAAAATAGACGGAAATCGGTTAGCAAGGAATGGAAATTCCAGCACCCTCTCGCGACGACCCGTGACTGCCCTTGAAAGCGACTGGAGCACATTATCAGTCTGTGAATTCTGGAAAACCGATTAGCGACGGATGCGCTTGGGGTATTTGTACTTGATAAATGGTACTAGGGATAGATAAATACAAAAATTATACATTAGGTTCTATCCAATAGAGATTAATCATCAAAAAAAAAGTCCTCAAAGAAATATTCGGCTTCAGCAAAAAGAACGTCTATGAATCCTACTTCGCCAACCTGTCCGTGCCCACAGCACCATCCTTCCTCGCATCCATAAGCTGATACCCCCTCGTTCCTCGTACTGATCTTACTTCTCTTCGGCGCCCTCATCCACTCACCGTTCTCATACTCGCCCTCCCTGCCATCCAATATCCTGCCGGGATGCACCACCAGCCAAACAATAAAACATAGAAGGATAGGCACAGAGTCGAACCCCGCAAGCTTATGCTCGTCATAAGTCCACATCGGCTCCCCATCCCCGCTCCAGGACGGCGGGCTCCCGGACATGTGGTTCGAGGCTATATACCCGACCCTGACCATCACCAGGCACCACACCACCACAATCCCTATTAACAACTGTTTCCACTTCCTGACTTGCCCTGGAAACTCGCTAGTGCTGGTCTTAAGGGCATTCTTCCAGAGAGTGGTAACGGCGGCGAGGAAGACGATAAGGGGGAAGCGCTGCCCGAAGACGCCGAACCAGGAAACCACGCCACCGGTCCAGGGTTCGTTGCGTGGTTCGGAGAGGATCCCGGCTACGAGTTGGAGGCGAAGAGGATGATGTCACAGGTTACGGAGATTAGTGCGAAGCGGGCTGCTCTGCATTTCCAGATCATCTTTGTGGGGGAGAAGGTCTGGATGACGCGGGCGAAGAGGGAGAAGAGGAAATAGTTGATGACTGTGTGTGTTAGTTGATCTGTCGACATAGAGAGGTGGGGAGGTTAACTGGATGTGGAAAGCGGAAGGAAAGAGGCCTTACGGAATGGCGCAATAATGATGAGGATATGTGCCGGGAGCCAGATACCGGTACCCCATGGGTTGAGCGCTGAGCCGATGCGAAGTCCGTAGCCGGCACACTCTATGAATGCGCAGACTAGGAGTAGCCATACCCAATTCTGCTCCAGTTAGCTTCCAATGATTCTACCACCAATTTCATAATGTCGCCAAATGTATCGTTCATCTATCAGGAAAGCACGCACAGAATTAACTCACCTTCCCCCAGAAGAACAACGCCCCAACATGAACCAGCAGAGCCAATCCAAACAAAACAGTAAATCCCGCCGCTAAACCAACACTCGGTTCGTAAGAATGGATACTGCTACAGCGACCATAGGGTATCCATTTTGGGTCGCTGGCGCGGTAGAGTTGTGTGCATTGGGGTAGATATGGGATATCGGGCGGGTTGATCGATGATTTGGATGGCGCCGTGAAGTCTTCCGGTTTAACTCCCGCTATCATTGTTGGTGGGGAGGTGGTTGGAGTGGTTGATGTGGTGACGATTTATGAGGAGAGGGAGGAGAGGAGGAGGATGGCGGGTAAGAGGGGTGACATTGTGAGGTGGGGTGGGATGTGGGAGATGTGAGAGGTGCGAGAGTTGGTGTTTAGGCGCTGTGAGAGTGATGGTTGAGTCTGATTTAGTTAATGGCATGGCGAAAGCTGTATATGTAGTTCTCAGGTTCTTCAGTGCTCAAGTTACTATATACCCTCATCTTTGTTACAGTTTCAGAGCTTTAGACAGGCACATGCTGCGCCTCACAATGGACGTTGCTGCTGCGTGATGCCTTCCTCTCGCATCTATCTCTTGGCGTAAGCTCGCACTGCGAATCCTCCGGCCAATCACATAACAAAACCATCATTCAGGACGCCAATGGATGATCGAATTATAGTTGAGTGTTATGGCTAGGTTCTGAAGCTAAATCCCAAAACTTTAGTTAGGCGACTGCTACTAGCGTCATCCATTTATGTAAAATTAAGCTCAAAACCATCCACGCGTTCCTGTATGGCGGTCTTGATAGAAGCGCCAAGACCTGTCAGTATCGCTTGATCTCCCATACGAACGTTGTCACTTCTCTTCATTCAACCTAAGCGCAACAACTAGTTAACATTCTCGAGTTCCTACTTGGTTCGGAAACACCTAGGAGTACATGGGGACGACGACGGCCGCGTTATTGAGACTTTGATAGAGGGAAAAGGTGACTTGGCAGGCTTCGACGAACTGAACGGCTAACTTCATCCGTCGCCAAACGGAGACTGCTTTTGGAAGCATTTAACTAGAAGCGGCATGCTGGATAAATCCAAATGAGGTTCGGTCACGTCAGCTCTTGCTCTTGTCGCTATCGATTGAAGCTGCAAGATGATCTATGTCCTCTGAACGATAGTGCTTGCTCCGTCTTCAATGTCCAGTTAGGCGATTACGTTGGAAGACGATGCGATGGATATGCCATACGCAGTTAGAGGCCGAAGCGGAATTGGAAGCTGATTTGGAACACGATATTAGGCGGATAATGGACCATTTAATTCCTTGTCGAGGGGGTAATTGCTGGTGTTCATGGAACGACCTCTCTTTCCAGCATAGCTTGTCAAGACAAGTTGGACGGCAGGCGATTTGTGATTAATGCTTTCCTCGACTGTTGGGCATGCTTGCCAACGCAGCTACTTCTCCCAATTCATCGAATTCTCACTTGCAAATCACATCGCATAATAGAGACCTCCTGTTTTGATCATGTGGGAAATCGTATCATTGCATTAGACGGGCCCAAGTCACATCATAAGTCTTATGTATTCCGAAATCCGAACCACATCCAGCAACCAACCCGGTCCAGATAAGTAAACATTTACTTAAGTGGGATGAAACGGGAGGAGTGAGTAGCACCGATACCTGGACGACCGTGTCTGACTGGCTTGTAGGAGATAGAGAACTCTCCCAAGTAGTGGCCAACCATCTCTGGCTTAACCTCAACCTGGTTGAACTCCTTTCCGGAGTAGACGCCGACGACGGAGCCGATCATCTCTGGGACGATGATCATGTTACGGAGGTGAGTCCTGACGGTGTCTGGCTTCTCGTTTGGCTTGGCCTCCTGCTTGGCCTTGCGGAGCTTCTTGATCAGACCCATTGGCTTGCGCTTGAGGCCGCGGTTGAAGCGTCTGCGAGCGCGGGAGTGGACGATGTCACGGAGCTGGTCCGAGGAGAGGTCCAAGAGTCTACAGAACGAGGGTTAGCTTAATTGCTCCCCTTTGTATTCTGGACGGAATGTATGGGCGCGCGCTATCATAAAATAGATGATGCGGCTAGATGTATTCCTTCTCAGGATGGAGTATGGAGAGCGACGTACTGCTCGAGATCAACACCACGGTAAGAGAACTTGCGGAAAGATCTCTTTGCCTTGATGGCGGCGGCCTCAGCGGCATTCTGTAGGATAGAAGTCAGTACATTAATTCTTCGGTCGCTGTCGCATTGCGCACAGCACTGCAGTGGTATAGCACATACGTATTCGTCGTCAGCCATGGTTGCGGATTTATCGTCGAAAGTTGTCGGCGATTGTGGTGATGAGGAGCGAATCGAGGTTCCAACAATAGTTTTCGCCAGAGCGTTGTGGCATGCCACACTAGCGCGCTAAGGGCGGAATAACCTTAGGGCAAAAACCCAGCGGAGCGGGAAATTTTGGCGGCCCGCGACCACAGAGATTGGCAGACTGTGTCTATCATAGCGATAAGGCTGGCGTCAGGACCGCAATTAAGGCTGATTAAGGGACAGATGTTTATGGCGCTTAGAAGTGGTGATATTGACTTATATTTTACTTAGTTACGTGTCAAAGGTGTCGCATATGGACCATCAACTGTAATAAAATGCCAAACATGTAGTCCTCCAGGTGCCTTCGGCACAAATATCTTCCTGCCCAGTCTCCCCCACTGCGTTTATGTCACAATCACTACATGTTGTATATAAAATTTCAGAAGTTGGAGGAAGCGCGTCTCGTTTGCGTTGCTATGCTAGCCTGCCAAAGTCCCACGGTTTTCGATTGATCGTTGAACCCATCTGCAATCCCCTGGTCCTCCAACAGTCCCATTGCGCGCCGAGTTCGCGCAGCTTGTCCCAAATCATCCGATTGGCGCGTCCACTGTTACAGCTTTGCGACAGAGTGATTATGCGCTTAATCGAAAAGACCGAAGCCCATATCCTCGTCGGACTCCTCCTTGTCCTCCTCCTTCTCGGCGACCTTCTCCTCAGAGGCAGCAGCACCGCCGGCAGCGGCACCAGCGGCTGGGGCAGCAGCAGCACCCCCGGATGGGACGGAGGCGAGCTTGGCGGAACCCTCAGAGATCAACTGCAATGTCTGTTAGTGACTGGTCATGGTGTTGCTTGACTGTGTATATATGAGCGACGTACGGTCTCGATGTCCTTGCCCTCGAGCTCGGAGATAAGCTGGGTAAGGCGGTCGGAGTCGGCCTCGATGCCAACGGACTCAAGGACGGCCTTGACATCAGCGGCGGATGGGGAGGTGTTGCCACCGGTGGTGAGGAGGAGGTATGCTGCGAGGTGCTTCATGGTGACTGATTTCTATGGTCGCTGATTAGAACAAGATCGTAAAGGAGTAGTCTCAACGAGATATCAACCCAGCAAATTGTGCTCGGAAGTTATCCGTAGGGCAGGAAACCTACATTGATGTATAAAACAGGAGATTCAATCGATTTAACCGCGGGTTTGGGCGGAGACTGAAACGTCGAGTTCGTGGTGGTTGATCAGAAAATCTCAGGAAAGTTCGCGAGACCTGTTTAGTGTGGGCAGTCTGCGCCTAGCGTCTAGCCGCTTTAGCGAGAGGGGCCGAGTGAACTTTGGTTTGTCTAGGGCTGGGCCGTGTGAGGCTGAGGGGCATTTGACGTTGCGAGGCTGAAGGATAATTGATCCGGACCTGGACCTTGGGCGGAGATACCATTTGGCCGCGAATCGCCGCATCCGACACTTGAACTCGAAAGACTTCCGTCGTTGCCTCTAGAACAACTCACAGCTCATTCACGACTATACCACCCTTTCTACTATACACCAGGACGAAGAGCGCGCTTAATAGACGCCGCCACAGCTGCCATCGACGCTTTACTCAGATCTGAGCAGCCTGATGCAATAATACACAGCAACCTCTGCGACCATATCCGGCTTGACAATCATACTGAGGGTTTTGGATTCCTAAGGTCTAGACTTTACACAACGACTCCACAATGGCTGTATGTCTACCACAACCTCGCAAGTGTCCTAAGCTGGGCCGGCAGTATACTAACATCCATCAGATCTCAGACATTCTTGCGCAGATCTCCGGCGGGCCGCCGAAACCCCCATTATCAGCGACCATCCCCCCCAAGCGCAAAGCAGATGACGACCTCTCCCGCGGAGCCGACAAGGCGATCCGCCGCGACGCACCTACCTCCTCCACTCCACGCTCAATAACTACCTCAAGACCAACAAATGGCACTTCCACCTCGAATGGCTCATCCACGCTCTCCAGGCCTTTTCCAGCTTCCAGCACTCCAGCGTTAAAAACATCCGTACCCAGATCCTCCGTGTCCTCTTCCGCCACACCGGCACGCTCTGCCACCTCTTCCGCGCCACCCCGTGTCGACGCCGTGAAGTCGGAACCAGCAAAGGCGCCAAAGAAGGGTTCATTTCAGGAGATCATGGCTCGCGCAAAGGCAGCACAGAACATGCCAAAGATCGGTCAAATTACACACAAGCCAGTCGTGACAGCACGCGAGCGCGAGAAGCTGAATGAGTCGACCAAGAAGCTTAGTATTGGATCGAATAAGAATGGAGTGATGGCAGGAAAGGGCGGAAAGAGCACACCGCCACTTAGAGATGGCAAGATCGGCAGAGAGAATGGAAAGAGTGGAAGTAGAAATGGAAGCAGAACAGTCAGTGCGGAGCCAGAGAAGAGGGTTAAGAAGGCGGCGTTGGCTACGACGGGGTATACTGGGACTGCGAATCGTGGACAACTTCCTCTGAAGAAGCCAGCTACTTCGTCGTATGGTGGTTCGGCGTATGGCGGAAGCGCGAGAGATAGAGGCAGAGATCTTGCACCACCGAGAAGAGACCGCTATACATATGCTGAAGAGTCGGAAGAGGATTATGAGTCGGATGCTTCGTCGGATATGGAGGCAGGTATTGATGATGTGGATGAGGAGGAGGAGAGAGCGTTGAGGTTTGCGAAGAAGGAGGATCAGTTGGCCTTGGCGGAGGAGAATAGGTTGAAGAGGGAGAAGGAGGAGAAGAGGAGGAAGTTGGCCGCTTTGGCTAAGAACCGTCGCTGAACACCATTTCTCGACAAACCTTTTCACTATCGGGCTCCTTCTACCATCTCACTCGATGCCTCATCAACCACGACACGGCACTCATCCACACCACTCTTACTACTATTATTGCACATACTTTCAGTTATCGGCACATTATTCGACTTCCGGGATTAGCGATAGGCGTTACCTGGGGTCCGCGACGGGAAATCAGACCAGATAGGCAGGAGTTCGGTTGCACGTATTTTGAACGCAGCATGGTTGGTAGACATGGAGGTTGGCTGGTTATTGCAGGAGTTCAGACCAGAGACCAGCATAGTGGGGTTCTTATGTGCTTATCATAGTCGTGTTATAACACCGAAGTAGCATAGTAAACAAAGTTTTTGATAATTTCGTCGTCTTTCATCCTGAGAGCAATACTAATACATGTGACCCCATTTTCAGCAACCTTGGCACCTCAAACAGCATTGACTAGAACACCTAGCCTGGATTAGTATAAGAATACCTGCCACGGTGTCCTTCATTCTCCATAGAAAACAAGAATTTGCCAAAGCCGAGTGCCATGAACTCTGGGATTTCTCGCCTAGATCACTGCCTTAGGTTGATCGTAACTCTTCCTTCTCAAAAAAAGAGGAATACAATCATCTGTCTCAAGAAATGGCAGATGACAGTGGTTGCTGTCGATGACATAAAACAGGTCGGCAACCTGACCTCAAATGAATGTGACGGAACCAATGACAGTAATGATGGCGACAACGGATGCTTGATGATGACGAACTCTTAAAGATCCGTAACCGGTTAGAAGTTGGTGCGCGAGCACAAGGTTTTGTAACGCGATAATGCAGGAGAACAAACTCTTTTGCATTTAAACCAAAGATGCTAATCAACAGATTGATCTGACAAGGGTTTTTATTGTAAGGTACATAAGCTATTGCTATATCGTTGTTGCCTATCCTACAATTCGTTTCCAAGTGGCCCTCCTCATTCGACGTCCTACACTGGAGCGAGACATTCATCAACCTCATCATGATCCGGATCCAACCCATCGTAGCCAAACCCCCTTGTGACTGTCACTCACGTCACCCAAACTCACCGCATTCGGCTCTCCATTCTTGGCAATATGCTTCATCACCCACTCTCCCTGCGCCTCACCATTCACCTCCCACACGCCAGTCGTACACACATTCGCCGTCTCCACAATATCCCCAGCACAGTACAGTCCACTCTGGCTACCACCAATATTATCCTTGCCCCACCCAACACAATTATGCTGCAGCCGCTGCTCCTTAAGGGTAACACACGTCTCAATCAGCCAGGGAAGAAGTCCCATTTACTTTTGTAGTCCGGATTACGCTCAATCTCCTGACCCCAGATCTTGGCATTTGTCTCGAAGACAGAGTACTCGGAGTTCAGTCGCAGACCAACGGCTTAAGAGATATCGCCACTGAGGCCGGCGCCAAAGGTTTGCGTGATGGTGGTTCCGTAGCCCTCGGTCATCTGGATCGTGGCAACCGCAGCGTAAATTTTTCCCAACGTTGGCGGCGCGTCTTGCTCCTCTCCATATAAGCCTCTGCGGCGGACTTCGCACCAGGAGACACATTTGGTCTCAGGCTGTGGGTTCTCGCAGGGAGCGAAGTTGCATGCGTCTCCGTACCGCGACTGGCCGGTGAACGCCATGTCTGTGTAGAGGCCATCGGGGTCCGCGGCGCTCTTAGACATGGTCATGCGCTTGGAGGCGTGGCCAGAACGGGTTGGAACGCCGGATGGGTCCGTAGGCGGTGCCGGAGGAGCCGTATTTAACGATGCTGATATCGCCGTTGGTGTAGGCGCCGTTGTAGTTGTTTTCTCCCGGTTTGTCATCTTAGGCGACATCTGTGGCCAATCTACACGCACATGAGCAGTATGAGACAACCGTTTAGCATCAACACTTTAAGCTCGATGGTAATCCTCAAAGCAATGCACGCTCATGACGCTTGAAGGATCGTGCTGATGCGAGGAAGCTTGGCGGCATGTGGCTGACGTCCCGATGCTTTGTCTTGAAGATGACCGTCCTTCTCGGGTGTGAGATCAACCTACCCCAGCTTTAAGGTTTCGGCCCATTGTAACCATAGATGGATTAGAGAGAGTGATGCTGCATGCCATTCGATATTTAGCCCCTTGGCGAGAGGTCCGACAGCCGTCAAGAGTCCACGAGTGTGTGGACTCCATCAGCTGGCGGCTTTACCACTTGCAATATAGGTAACTCTGCCACCACATCTGATATAGTTGACGTCGCGTGAAGAAAGTGATGTGGTTACCAGTTGCTCCATACGAGTATCATACGAGTATGTCATTTCATGGTTGGGGGAGGGGGTCGAAGCAATGTTTTTCGTAGTTGGAAAAAAGCGTGGAGAGATACTATCTACCATACCGCGGCTTTTCAACCAATCGGCTGATGGTACTGAGCGTATGTCGTCGTTTCATCCCCAAGCTGCTCAATAAAATGGTTGCTTTAAGGGCAGTAGAAACGAGCTTACCATCGACAAATCTTGTGCCGACTTGTCTTGTCATCACAGCTCGAGAGCTCCATCCTGCCATAAGAATGGCAATTGTAACTTCTCGCGAGGCTTTCTCAAGAGCAACATTGCGGCGTCAGGGTCCAAATCCTTATTGTCGAACTTCCGTCATCCCGAATCCTTCAGAGTTGTGTTTTCCTCATTGGGCTAGCTTTGCGGAGCTGGACAAAGTGACAGGCCTGACAGCGGGTTGTGGTCCACCCGCAGTTCCTTGGTGTTCCCGAGAACCAATCGCAACAGGTAAGTGGTCCTTATCGTTTTCTCTCCGTGGGATCAGCAGTCTTGTGCTTTGCACGACAACTCCAGACTCCGGCGAAATACTCAGTAGGTATACCGCGGAGTCACAGCTTTATTATCGAAGTCGGGAGGATTGCGGACTGATTACCGAGAATCCAATCCTCAAATTTGCGTTCTCGGACCCAAATCCTCTTGAATGCCACTATAACTCCGCGCCTCGTGTTACAATGAAGGGGAAATGGCACAATTTCGTATTTCGCCGTCGATTCGACAACCGTTCCAGCTACAGTGCGGAGTACAAAAAGGCGCCGAAAGAACCTATTGATGAGCCTTAAATGCAAAGGGGCTTTTGAAGCTTAAGTTGGCTATAGGAGCTGAGCTCATAAGCTTGATCGAGAACGAAGTGGAAGTCCGGTAGCGAATACTTCTTTCTTGGGTGTAAGCTCGCGCGTTAGAAATGTATGTGATACGTTGCACTGCGGCCGTTTATTCGGTTCATGGCAGCTTTGCCCTGCGGATGAGGTGAACGAGGAACCTTTGGCGGCGTCGACAAAGTCCCATCTTCCCTCCGTGAGCCTTCAGCGCTTTCCTTCTTCTTGAAACTCAATCGTCTTCCTCTGAAGTTCTCGTACTCGTACGTTTCGTAGTCGTTGCAATTCCGTTTCCCTGGTCGAGCCGTGTTTTGCAAATTGCCTCGGTATTCCGTCCACAATTAGAAGGCGGCGCCGCCTTAGCCCCAGCTTTCGGAGTTTCCGGTTTCAAGAGACGACCTCCTGCATGAAATTCGTCCAGGACGAGATCCGGCAGGTCACAGTGGGGTCAGAACTCGGCGACTTGCGACAGCTTCAAACTCAAACTTTAATTGCCGCAGGACCGTATCACAACATCACACAGCGGTGCTGTCAATTGTGCAGGACCGTTCTCGCTTCCGTCCGAACTCGACATTGCTGGCGACAACGTATTGGAATTCAACTTATCGAGCACAGTCGTGAATCTCATAGCGAACTGTAATCGAGTCGGGACCAAACCGAAGGATCACAGCCTCCGACTCATCATTCCTCCACATTCCTCGTCACGAGCGTACGTTCTACACAAAATGGCCGACGCGCCAGAGCACTACGTGCCACGGTCCGACTTCGAAGCCCTCAACCATTTCCCAACCCCACCCCAAACATCGTACACCAACCACCGTGACAGCGAAGGACTCCAGCATAACCCATATCCTCAATTCTACACAATGCTAGATGGCACGCTCGCCAGTCCCGGCTACAACCCGCAAAATCCTGGGGCGCATGGTTATCACGAGAAGGATGGATACGTTGCCTTTTCCCAAGTGCCAAGAGCAGGTAATGGTGCAGATATCACGAAGCCGAATAGGAAGAAGAGGAAGGTATGCGGGATACCAATGCTTTGGCTCATTGCCGCGATCGTATCGTTGGTTGTCATTGTTGGAGGCGTAGTAGGAGGAGTGGTTGGCACAAAAGCCAATAAAAAGCCCACATCCGGCGATCCAGCAGCTGAATCCGACGTCACTGCATCAATAGACACATCCATCCTCCTCGACACCGCCTCGCCGACCGCAACACAGACAGGGTCTGCATCGTTCGTGGGGACATCTACAGCAGCGAGCATTGAGCCGACGAATACGATAGAGAGTCAGTTCAAGAGTGATTACTTCTACCGCGTGACCAACAACTTTCTGGGTGCGGGTTTGGCCCTGGATATCCTCGTCACTGATGGCACGGGCTCCAGGAGGGTAAATATGTCTGCAACGGGAAACAACATTGGGCAGTATTGGCAGTTGATGCGGATACCGCCGAAGCTGCAAACCACCTCCCTGACCCGCCGTCAAGTGGAGAGAAACCCGCAACCACAGTACTGGATCTCAACGCTCTATCTTGGTCAGCGCATCCGTCTAGAGGTCGCGAGCAAAGACCCCATACTGCCGAAGATGGCGGACGCAGATGATCTCCATCTCGGGCAAAGGTGGTGGGCCGATGAATGGGACGATGGAACCTGGGCGCTGAGCAATGAGATGAATGGCAAGAAGTGGAATATGTCGTCGTACGCCGATACAAATGAGTTGTTCATGAGGGGTGATGATGACGATGATGGGCAGCATTGGGTTATTGGGCAGATTAACAAAATTCAAGAGGATGGTTGGGTGACGAATTCTGAGAAGCTGAAGACTGCGGTTTGAGAAAGAGTCTGGATGTAGTAAGCGTGCTTTGGGGCGTCTTTGATAGCGGGATGGATGAGAGCGCAGCATTGTGCACGGCGTTCTTCTTGTAATATACCTGGCGCCCTTGCACACAGCGCTGTCTTTGAACATATGGCTTGTCACGATGGTAGTACATGTGAAGCAGCTTCTTCAAGTATCCAGCTGATGTCTGGTGTTTTGATCAGAATGTAAGTCATTTGGTTGTTCAAGTTTAGCGCCGGCTCACATCAAAGCAGAAGGCACGACCTGACAGCGGAACGAGCTTACGATGAGAGCAACCGCCAAGTGCGCGTGTAACTAAACGACATCTCACTTCACTTATGAGCACGGCAGCTTACTTTACGAGAAGTCCCATAACTTTTACTAATGTTTATTTATGAGAAGTTGTGTTTTTATATTTTCTCCAACGCCGTGATCCAAAGCTGCATGCTTCAAATGATATATGTTGTATCCAAATATGCTGTCCTCCCCACGTCTCAGAACTTGGGCTTGCTCTTCGCGCGAATCCTGTCTCCGTACTTATAGAAGACAAACGATACGGGCGCCAACACCACTGCGATAAAACCAAGCAATGAATTGCCCCATCCAAGACCGAGCGTCGCGAACATTGGCTCGCCAGCGAGTGGCAAGAAGGCGCCTCCAAACGAGCGCAGAACCATGTTTGCGGCCAGCGCAGAGGCGGCGTAGATTTCGAAGGTGTCGACCAGATAATTCATGATAGATTGCTGATTGAAGTCAGTCTCAGAGCTCACTTGGAAAAGTCAATGGAAGGACTTACGAAGATATTCACCAACGCGAAACCGAAGATGCCAGACCCGATCATAGGCACGACATAATGCACTTGCTTCTCCGCCGTCCACCCATAGATGAACAATCCCACCGGCATGAACAACGCCCCCACAATCAAGGCCGGCAACCTATACTCTGGTCTTCCTCCGCCATGCTTCTTAGAGAGATAGCCATGCACTTGGTCCGCCCAAATAGCGTACACACCAGCTCCCATAATGGAGCCAATACCGCAACCCAAGAACGAAAGTCCAGACGATCCAATCGAGAAACCATACTGATCCTGGAAGACCTTCGACAGCGTCGTGAAGAAGAGGTAGAGGTATCCATATCCAATCGCCAAATAAAACGACAACGCCAACACAATTGGGTTAACAAGCATATGCAGCGGCCTCGTCATGCTCCGTACCATAAACTGCCGCTCAGTAAGCGGACTCCAATACAGACTCCTAAAGTTGACGTGTCCATACTGCTTCTGCAGTTTCACAGTCCTCTGCTTCAACAACTTCGGCGCAAACGTCTCTCTCATGATAACCAAGCATACAGTAGCGACCACACCGGATGTGATGCTGATAATCCAGAATATCCATCTCCAGCCTAACGCCTGCGTTGCATATCCGCCTGCCACAGGTCCGATGACTGGTCCGAGGATAGGGCCCATGCTGAAGAGCACCATTGCCTTTCCACGGTGGTGGATGGGAATGACGTCCGCAATCGTGCCGCCACCGATTGCCAGTGCCGCTGATCCAGCAGCTCCTGCCAAAAATCTGAACACCATCAATGCTCCAAAGTTGGGAGCTACAGCACAAGCGACATTAAATATCAAAAACAATATGTTGGATGCGTGGTAGACGGGCAGCCGTCCATGCAACTCCGATAACGGGCTGAATATAATCGGTCCAAACACGAAGCCTAGCACGAAAATCGATACCACGAAGGCGCTCAGCACCCTATCTTGGACACCAAACTCGGACATCAAGAGAGGCACGCCGGAAGCGAACATGGTGGAGGAGACGGGTGTGATGAATGTTATGCATGAGACCATCAATACAGTGCCCCAGCGTCGCCATCCGGGCCAGTTGAGCGGTCTGGTGGGGTCATCGTCGGATTCCCAGCCTACGACGTAGGTGTTTGGGAGCTCGGGGTGTTCTGTTAAGCCCGAGACAGCTAATATGTTGGTTCGAGTGTTCGATGGCTGAAGGGCATTTGAGGCCTCCTTTGTGAGACCATTGTTGGCGCTGAGGCGAGAAGGAGGGATGTCGATGTTTGCTTCTTCGTCTTTCTCAAGGACGGAGGTTGAGGTGTTTGAGGAGGGTGGGGAGGTGACCATTGTGTCAGCAGGACGACTCATGCAATGAGTCGTCGATTGTAAGTCGTATTTATCGCGACGATTCCTTCATCGGTTTCGTTCGTTTCCCTTACTTTGCCTTTCACCCGTATATTCGTCTCACTATCAATGCGCTTGACATTCTTTATATACCTCCAGACCACGAAAAAATATTGTAGTCAACAATTCGATAAGAAGTAATCACCACCGTCCCAGGGACATATCGCTTCTTTAACTCGGCCTCTAAGCTTCTCCGCCATTTAATCATCATCCATTCCCCACGCAGTGGCCGCGGGATGGGGACGCCTTGCTTCTTCGAGCAATAGCGAGTGCGGTATAGGCCCTCTTCTCCAGCCTGTCATGGCTGTCAATCTCCGAAAGAACTCCAGCACCGCATGGAAGTCATGTTCTCATTGGTGGCACGTAATGTCAAGCTTCGACCACGACAGGGTAAACGAGAGGAGTGGTGCCGCATTCCCGAGATAGCTAGGTCGTAAATGGCAATGCTTAATAATGCAGACCTGTTGACATCGAATAGTCGAGCGAGGTACGCAGCTCCGACCATCCTCGGCATTTACTCGCATGCGGATTCCCGTCACCGCGGGGCACTCATTCGTTCTGATTAGTGACGGCTAAGTGTGGAGGTGAAGTGCGGATCTAGATCCGCCCCTGATGAGGCGGCCTTGGCTGGACTTGGCAAGATCACCGAGTCTCAATTTCGGAAAGGCATCGACCTTGTGAGATGCTGCAACTTGGTAGGATGGGAAAAGCATCGTAGCAATGAAGACGCGTCTTTGAAGGCTAGAGGCGGACGACGGTATTTAACTCCACGCCCGACTCCCTCGTCGCGGCATCTACTCCATGAATGTTGCCGAGAGCTTCACGGTGGAAGATCAATTCATATCGTAGTCTGTCCCTGATCTTCGCCTTTGAACAACCTTAGGAGTAGCAGAAATGAAGGTTCGATGAGACGATGTTGGGTCGTGATACGCCAGCCCCCTCCGCCCTGCTTACGCACGATTCTACCAATTTGCATAACATGATTTTATAATAGAGATCGTGGTGTTCGAGCTTCGGGTTTAGCACCCGCCGTAATCGGGCAACGCGCGTGCACGTGCCTGCCGCCGCTTTCAACTTCTATATAAGGGCCACTCCTTCCCCCGACTGTCCCTCTCCACCGTCACTCCTCCCTCGCAACACCAACTTTCTCGCACCTGCTGCGCTCATCGTGCGACGCTTGGCCCCCTCCGCCCCCCTCCACACTGCATGGCCCCGCCCAACGAATCCCACTGCTCGGCCTCGCCGCAGCTGAAAACCCGCAGTGGCACATGAACGCTTTCCCAGAGCCACAACCTCGATTTACGCCTTCCGATGACTGCGGTTTCTATGCCACCGAGATCTTCGCGATGGCAACGAGCCCTTTGAGCATCGACGTTCTGGTCGTCGGATCGGTCAAGATGCGAGAACGAGCTGAGCTGCGTTCCGCTCGACCTGCCTCTCTTGCGCCCTTCCTCGTCGCCGCGCACATCTGAAGCCGCGACTGTGGCATGCGCAAGCTGCCTCGAGAGTGCCTTGCGCGACGACCTAGCCAATCTCAAAAATGCCTCGCGGTGACGTGGCCGGCCCTTGCGTAGACTGCCGCGCGGCACCTTTTGCGACATTGCGAGTTACAGGCACTGGCAGCGACGACTGCCTCAGTATAGGCTGATCTTCGAGAGAAGGGCCGATTTGAGATCGAAGTGGAGATCCCTCTCGAAGGCCAACTCGACATAAGCTGCAAGCAGTTATAAGCTAATGCCTGATGCGCTTGCGTCTCATCTACCCAAAAATGTAAATCGCTACATTTGCCTTTGTCGAGAAGGAAGTCGCGGAAAGATGGGTGAAGGAGGCGGACGGGCAGGTCGAGAGCATCTGGTACGTCTAAGATAGCCTGAAGCTGCTTTAAGATTTCGTTTACTTCGCCTATTTGTAGACCGAGCAGACGAGTAAGAGCGGTTGTAGGAAGTGTGTCTGAAATAATGACCGTCGATCCAACTGTCTGCTTAAATAGATCGAGTATCTCCTCTCGATCTTCCTCGTCATAACTCCTAAATATTGCCGATTTTAGGACCTGAGAATATATTTTGTCAAGACTTTGCGTTGGCGACGTTCGAAGCGTTGGAGGACTCGATCCTATGTATCGAAGGATACTCGAGAGCTGTTTCTCGGGGTGGCGTCTGTCAACAAATCGACATATTGTTGCAGCATAAATAAACAGTCCATTAGCATTCTTTACAAGAGAGTTGATATCTTCCACCTTAGGCCAATTTGATAGTAGACCACGATTGTTTCTGATCCGTTCAAATTTGTAAAGGATATAAATAGAAATATCATGCTCAATAACATCCTTTGACATGCGGTGCAGGATGCAATCTTGATGCATGAAATTAGATATCGCGCTAAAGCTGTGATAGCTGACTGAGCCTGAGTGGTTCGAAAAGTTTCAAATGCTGCCTGCATGGCTTGTCGCAAAGCAACATGCCGGGTCTCGATTTCTGTTGGTGTCATTGTCTCGGCTCTAGGTTCTGAGGTCCAGAGCAAGATTGGTGAGGCTAGCTACGGCAGGCTTATGCTATTTGTACAAGGTGAAATGAGGCATACGCATGGAACTAATGTCTCCGCTCAGGCAACCAGGACAGTCGCACACACTGGCCAATACCCTGCCAGCCACCGCCGCATAGAGTAATTGCATGTAGCCACTACAAATTAGATGGGTACAACTTATAAGATGCCTCGGCCAAGGCAACGCTTGTGATTGAGATTGGGGAACCACAAGAAACCGTGTACATGGTTTATACGTACGGAGCACAGTCTGCTTTAGAGCTCTACTCAGTGTCGTCAAACCCACCGCGAAAGCAGGTTTGTAAAGTGGGGGCTGCGCAACCAAATTAGCGTATGAAGGAATGTGGCCGCTGTAATGATTCGCGAAGCCAAGAATATCTGCCCAACTCAAAAATCAATCGGCATAAGAGGGGGATAGAGAAGACCCTTCTCTGAGTGCTAGAGTATGCCAAGACCTTGACAAGTCCCATCAGCTCTAGCATGGATACATACTCTATACATACTCTAGATGTTCAGCTGGCCCCTTCTGCAGAATTTAACAACGTATATATTGCACCGGCCGCTAAATTACACGTTGGCATAGTGGCTATGCTTTGCTGAAACGTTACGTTATGAATATTTACTATACCGCCGGTATCCTGATTTGGATAAAGTACTCCGTAGGTATACATACAATATATATAACAGAAACGTCTTCATCTGGCGTCCATGTCCAACAGATATGGGGGGGAACAACGCCCGCGCGTGGCGTTTTAGCGGATAGTTGGACCCTACTGTACTCGTGCGGCCCAGAAGTCTCCGTAGGGTCCGTGCACTGTTGGAAGTACCAAATGGCTTCGAAGTCCATACGCTTGTGACTTCTCGCCTACAGCACTCAAAATTGCTGTTGGCTATGGTGCACGGGCCCGACCGGTCCACGGGCCCAACCGAGACTTTTCGGGCCGAAGAGTAGTATTGGTACCTGCAATTTAGTTCCCGAACCCCTTGTCAGCCGCTACGCCAAGGCGAAAGATCGCGCCGAAGCGCCAAACAAAGCAAGCCCTCTTATACTCGGTAGGATCATACATAATTCCAACAACTATCTCTAGCGAAAACCCAACAGCAAACTAACAGAAAACTAACAGAAAACCAACACATTAAAAACGGTAAGCCTCGTGACAGCAAGAGTGCTGGCAGCAAGCACTGCCATTGGCCGCGCGACTCACATCATGGAGATGATACTACTTACTCCTTCCGCCTTGGGGAGCCTCCGTGGCGGCCGTATCCACGGCGGTACAGAAAGTAGCATGTGGTTGGTACAGGGTTGAGCAGCCATTCTCACTTATATATCGTTGAGGCCTCAAGAACACGATGGCTCCTTCGTGTTGGTCCTCATCACATCCCGAAAACGGGTCACCATCTCGTCCATTGTGTCTGTAATCCCTTTGTCTGTTTCAGTTCCGGCGGCGGACTGAAGGAAGAGTCGGGGAGTTGCAAACATGATCTTCTCTCATCTTCATTCGTCACGCATTTGCGTGGCGGCACTCATTCTATATGGCCAATGGGTTCACGCTGGAGCCATAAGCACCCCTGCGGATCCAAGGGCAACTCTGTTAAACAAGCCGACAAAGACTATAGACTTTTCCTCAGCTCTACTGATTGAAGCATCACTGGCCGCAAAGCTGCGCCAACCCGATAATGCTCCCGCAATTCCCGTCGCCGATGATACCAAGCATATTCCTGAATATGACACTGTCCGTTTGGCTCTAGCGTGGACCCCTACCCAAGAGGGTATCGGGTTGCCAGATTCTCAGGACATGATATCTGAATATCTCTCAGCCAAGATCAACGACTCTGTCTCCGACACCGGGGCCGGGTCGGCTGTCTACAAGGCGGCCTGAAAGTCATGGTCGCCGGCGACTCCATGACACAGGGCTTGGAGGGAGACTGGACCTGGCGGTATCGCCTATGGCAGTGGTTCATGCAAAACGGCGTCAGCGTCCAGTTCGTCGGTCCTTACAAAGGCACCGTGCCAGCAGCGAAGCCAAGCCAGCCCCAGCCGCCGCCGTTGTACGGCACACCTCTCGTTTCCTCGCCATACCCTGACAATGGCGGCTACGCAAAAGGCGTCGACGGTGCTTTTCTGTCCAACTCAAACCATTTTGCCATCTGGGGACGAGCCGCTGCTGTCAGCAAGGGTCTTGTCAAGGCAGCCATGCAGCAATCGCCAGCGGATCATGTTGATCATGCTGGGCTTCAACGACATGGGCTGGTTTTACAGCGATGCCTACGGGACCATCGATAGCATCGCCACCCTAATTGCCAATGCCAGGTCTGTCAACCCCAACATCAAATTCGCTGTGGCAACAGTGCCGCAACGAAAGTTCATTGGGGGGCGTGAGGACTTGGTGGAAAACACAAACATTTACAACAACTTATTGCCTGGCTCGATTGCAAAATGGACGACATCTCAGTCTCCAGTCTATCTTGTCGACCTAGCCAACAATTACGATTGCCGCCCCCGCGGCTGCGAGGCCGGCTACGATGGTCTTCATCCAAATGCCTGGGGAGAGTTCGAGATTGCTAGTGCATTTACCAAGACGTTGTCCAATGATCTAAAACTCGGCTCCGGACCACTTGCCGTACCAGATCGCAATGATCCAAGCCTCGTGCGAGATTTCTTCGAACCTACAAGTCTTTTCATCGCCACAAGGAGTGACTGCTACTTGGGACCCGGGTAAGTGGCACACGCACATGCACACTCCTTTCGTGACTATTGACGAGCTCGCTAACAAATTGCAGTTTACGGTGCTCATTCCTACGACATCACGGTAACCATCAACGGCAGCCCAAACGCGTGGTCGGCGACAATGTCGCAGTCCAACCGCTGGGACTCACAATGGTCTATAGATGGGTGGGAATACGCCGTGTCGGTGCGAGCAAGCGCCGGTGATGCCATCAAAGGGCCTTACACGGATACCAAAATAACAGTGGCAAAGCCTCAGTTGGCTCCGCCGCCAGACAACATCAACGTCAAGGCTACAGCCGGAGGCATCACGGTAACTTGGAATCCACCAACCGGTGCGTACTCGGATTCAATTGCGGAATACAACATCATCTACTGGGACTGGAAAGCCGATCACTGCCAGTACATAGCCGGCGCTGCGTTTACGAGCTCTCCCGCCGTCATTACCAACCTAACCCTCGGTACGAATTACCTGGTCGCAGTCGTTGGAACAAGAACGGCCAGGGATTCCCGTATATAGCAAACAATGCTGTCCCCGGCGCTGGAACACCGGCTGTACCCAGTGGACTTGTTGTGCAGTCGCAAGATCAGACATCTGTTCGGTAAGTGCTCCAAGCAGTTCACAGTTCGCGCAATCTGGTCAATACTGACGCTGTTTCTTTTCCAGAGCATAACGTGGTCTGGGTCTGCTTCGGCGGGTGGCTATCATGTTTGGGTTCGTAACATTAAGGAAGCTGGAAGCAAGTTGCACTTGATCGGCAACGTGACGGAGGAGACATGCAATGAACAGTATGTTCTATTTCCCGGAGTGTGGAACTACGCATTTGCCGTATCAGCCTTCAATGGCAATGACGAGACTGTAACGGGACCTGAAATGGTTGCACCGTCGACAGATGTTCAAGCGGGTAAAGGAACTGGACCAAAGTGCCCTGCAAAAGAGCCTTGGTGTCCCTGCGGTGTTTTCTCCATCCCGCCGGGCGACTGGCCTCAAGTCACCAATGGTCAGTGCAAGGGTATCGACTGCGTCGACAACCAGTGTGTGGGACCTGCCTGCATCTCCTTAGGGTGCGGTGGACCGGGGTGTATCGGAGGCGTATGTACCACGCCAGACTGCACGGAAAAGGCCTGCGCAGGCACTAACTGCATAAACGGCGCGTGCTCTGGCCCCGGATGCAAGACTAATGGCTGTGAAGGCCCGGATTGCGGAGCTAATGGTAAGTGCACCGACTACAACTGCGTCTCGCTCGGCTGCTCTGGACAGGACTGTGATGTGGACACTGGCATTTGCAGTAGCATTGATTGCGGAAAGACGGCCTGTGGTGGCAGAAGCTGTCAGAATGGCGTCTGCCAGGGAGGTTCCGCCTTCTGCCAAGGATGGGGCATGCAACCTTGGCCCACGTTCACATCGGGGGAATGCAACGGCCTCGACTGTGTCGGTGGTGTGTGTATTGGCATCCGCTGCATTTCGTTTGGCTGCAGCAGTGCGGGCAGCGGCTGTAGTAACGGGATGTGCACTGATGGCAGCTGCACAATAACTGCATATATTGGTCCAGGCTGCGTCAATGGCGTGTGCGTGAAGCCTGGTTTCGCCTACTGTACACGCCTACTGTACACAACATTTACTGTCACCACCCTGCTTTGCCTTCCATGCCTTGACGTCTTCCGCAAATTTGGGGTAATCTCGTTTTGCGATCTCCAGAGCAGGAGTTGGATCAGCGCCTCGGTCCAGCAGCAGCCAAGTGAGCTCCCGCGTATCTCTCTCCAGCATTGCAGAGCCAGGGATGTAACAAATTGGCGTTCCCAAGTGCATAGGCAGAACCGTGCTACCCACTGGTTGATCGGGGGCATTCACGTTGAGTCCAACCACGTCGAGGAGGTGGTGCACCATAGCCATGCGCTCATCATGGTTTATGAAGTCTGTTACTTCCTCGGACGGCCGTAGGTAGCAGTCTCGACAGCAAGATGCCGCGAACGCCAGCCAGGGGGCGCCCCTTTAGAGCGCAAGAGCTCAAATGTCGCAATACTCCCCCAACGCGCGACTTTCTCGAGAACTTGTGGACATTCGCGCCTAGATTTTGTAGTGACGCCGTCGCGGAATGGCTCTTGACCCCTTGGATGGACGCTCGCGCCGTGCTCCAAGCACCACTTAACGAAATCGTAGTTCTCTAGCAACCTCCCACATAAACGGTTCTCTATTATGTGGCGAATCTCGCGCATTAATATCCCAGCCATGCGCGAGCAGAAGCTCGAGGGTTTCTTTCGATGCTCCCTTGGCGTCCGACGGCCACCGGAGCGTGACATCTGCACCGCGCTCGATGAGATTGTTTAGAATCGCTATCGCGCTATTCTGTGTTGCTTCTCGGCTGGCGTCATTGTAAAATTCCTTGAGATCGTCTTTAGCGGTCATTGAGATGGCTTCGTCTAGCAGCGTCGTGTCGTCATCCTTGCATGCTTTGAGCATAATAACCCATTCTGGACGGGCCCAACCTGACATATTTCGAATCGTGTGTATGATTAGGAATGGTGCCTTAAACAAATAGTAGAGTTGTATGGTTGATGTTACAGTGCAAACTTTTGGTCGGCTTCCCCGCTCGACGTGGTCACCTTGCTAGTCAGCCACGTCCTATCACTAGACGGCGTCGCGCGTCACCTCGCCTCGCTAGTTTTGGTGGCGAATTGAGGAGTACACAGGTGAACAGCCCATTAGGGGTTAGCTCAGCTGACCCAAGAATGCTTCACTTTTATAACAAAACCCTGTAAAAAAATCAGCTAAGGTCAGCTAAGCTTGCGTAGCATTACATGATATGGTTAAGTAGGGTAATGGACGTTATATAGTAGAGCCTTAGGGCGTAGTACGTAAGGCTTTGTTGGTTTTATTGTCTTCGACTTTGGGGGGGTATAGAGAGGGGAATAGAAAGTGAGGAGGCTGTAGAGTATATTCCACATGTCACGGGTATAATCAGAACATCCTATACTCCAAAAAAGACGGGACGGACATCTCTGGCGCCAATATCAAAATAGTCGACCAGTCCCAGTGTCGAGGGATTGCGGCTGTGAATATATTTCTATATTTAGCCCGGCTGTCACCGTCCATTGGGTTCACCGGGGGTCAAATCCCACGCACACCATGGTACTTACCCTGTCATAGTTAGTTACTTCTAATCTGGTGTACATCCCACCACAACTCTAGTACCAACACATGTATCTGACCATGCGTTCTTGGCGAGGGGGAGCTGGCTGAGACTAGCCGGAGTAGTTGACGCCGTAAGCCCTACCGCCGCAGACGAGAGACGGTCTTCGCGCTTCGATTCCTGTGGGATTTCTAGACTTCTTTCTCCCTTCATCTTGCCATGTATTCTGCTTTTGTGTGTTATTTGAGCCTTCTGTACGCGCTGTGTTTGTGATTAAGATTGCTATTGTTGTGCTGAGCGGGAGAACGGCTGCGCTGTGCTACTGTGCATACGGCTGGACCCTGGGCTTTTCAGCTGGAGTGGAGGTGTCAGCCTTGGGCGTGTCAGCCTGAAGAGGGTCGACGACGACGACAACGACGTGTGAGGACTCAAGAGGAGGACTGCGGATTAATTGGAGGAAAGAAAAGAGAAGGAAGATACCAGGACAGAGACGAATTGAGGTCGACGACAGCGGAGATATCCGGACGCAGTGAGGAGGATAATATCCGGAGGCTGAGAGCTCAAGATACTCGATATCGACGATTCGACATACTCTGAGTGAGGGCTCGATAGACACGACACAGGGACAAGATCCCACGATACACATACACCCAGAGTCACCATGTTCATCGATAAGGCGCGTCTGTCGCGGCGTGAGGTGAGGGGAGCCCAGTTGGGTCAAGTGGTAGGTTTGCCGAGACCCCTACTTTTAAGCATCGCCCGGCATAATTCTTCACTCTCCTCATCCCCCTACTACCAAAATTATCACTGCCTTACTACCCTCACTTTTATCCATCTCCCATTTTCTCTCAGAGAACACACGGCTAACATCCCGCAAGATAGGAGGCTAATCAGATGGACCAGGAAAGTCAAAATAATACAGACGTTCGAGGTATTTTGAGCGAAGAACGATTGTGGGAAAAGGCGATTGAACAGCAGCATTGCCAACAAAAAGAGCAAGAGGACGAAGACGAGGACGACATAGAGGCGACCAGCGGCGAGGATAAGGGCCCGATTAGCTGCTGCCAGCAAATAAAGGAGAGCTTTCCGAACCAACGCGTGGAAGACGAGACCATAGTTGTGGCCCCTCTCACAAGACCGCGAACACAGCGTCAAATCATATCATAAGGACAATGAGGACACTGGAGCCTCGCAGCCTTGGATTGGCTTCGAGCAGAAGGTTTCATTGCCGAAAAGTACCCCAACAACGTGATTCAGTACTGGCTCCGAGAGGACCAGTAGCTCGGACATTGGAGTATGTACGTACCAGAGTCGTCAGTATGCTGACAAGCTGTTTTTGCTCTTGCATGGGCGGATCCTATTTGTGCCATGGTTTCCAGATTTCATTTCTGCTACTACTGTTATTCTTGCTCCCCGAGAAACAATGTTCATGGACGTCATAATTCAACCAGACTGAATTATACAATGAATTATACAATGATAGTTCTACACTCAGAACTGCTGCAGATCTTCTTCAATTCGAAGCTCACGCTCGTGTGGGTCCAGAACATGAGCTAGCAGTGTCTTTCACCATGTTTGGTATCTACTACCAAACCGTGATTTAGTATACTCCCAATATGTAGGCCACCAACCAGCCATCTCCCAGTCAATGATCCCAGTGATTCTTCCAGTTGTTGGCTCGACAAATATATGATCCCCGCACAGATCCGCGTGAGTAAAAACAACCCCATGATTATCTGCAAGTTGTTGGCGATAGTATATAACAAGCTCTTGCCGAGGACATCTGGCCACAGGGACCACAAGAAAATCGTGAAAATCTGATACTGAAGCGAAGGGTCCACAAGGATAGCCATTGTTGAGGCGATGGTCGTATGCTGAACCACCACTACAAGACCCGACGTAGGCTGGGGTCGGAGAAGGCACGGTCCGTAGTTCGTGGAGGTAGCTGCGAAGATCCGCCTGGGTCGCTCTGCGTGCTTCCTCGTTCATGCTGGGCCAAGCATCCGTGAGAGGACTTCCAGGAATCGCGCTCATAGAGAACCAGCTGCTTGGACTTGCATCGTTCTCGTTGACATAAATTTCGAAAACGGAGGGGATGGGAATAGATGTACGTTGGCGAACAAATTCCATAGCCTCAACCTCTCTATGAACTTGGCGACCTGTTCCGCGCTTGAAATAGGTGCCTTCAGCCTTATGAGTACGCTTTGGTGGTGACTGTAGAGGATTGATAGAAGCTGAAATGTTTGCGTTCGACATAATTCTCGTAAGATAACCTACGGAGCGTCAGGTAGATTTTCAACGCAAATAGCGAGATCATACAACACGGGTCATTTTCAGACGCAATTATGTCCAGGCAGTAACAGAATTGATCATGAAAAGAGCTCCAGAGAGTACAGTAAACCACGGATTCTAAATGGTTTGTTTCGCTGAGGCATCGTGGTGTTCTCGGCAGTCAGCGGGTGGCCTAAGCAAGCAGCATAAATTGGTCCCTCCTGACAGATTTAAAAGCTTGATGTGCGGCGTGGAGGGAAGACCCGATTGCGATTGTTTTGTGAGAAGACCTGGCGATGCGCAAAGTTTGGAGTCGTATCTCGGGTATCAATACAGGAGCAGCCTCAGAAGCATGTGACCTATGACGCTAAGCCGTCGGAGTGAGCCGGATTTGGGCTGGAGGATTATTAGCCATGTTGTGGACGCCTCGTTGCCATTCCTCCGTACTTTAAACATCTTTGTTTATAGCTTGAAGTAAATGCGTTTTTCCATTCATAATTGTACGACTAGAGAACAGATGCCATTCCGAGCGTTGCATACGGTGGCTGCACAAAGGACACCGTATCAGCGTCCATTTGACTTTGAGACAATGCCGCCTCGGCCTGCGTTGTAGGCCCAACCGCACTAATGCATCACATGGCATTACATTAACTTACATTACGCTACACATATTCTCCTACCTCGAAATCAGCGCCCCCCCCCGCATCGTCGTGCGGGCGCTCGATCGGCGACCACCCAGCCACACTGCCCCCGATAATCCCAACCATAACAGCCCGTGCGTTGTCTATTTCGTACAGTATGCGAGCTCAGCGGACGGCCACGTCCCCCTCAATACCAGCACGCGCCCAGTGAGTATCCTCTACCTCCGTGGCGCCGAACAGGACGACCTAGATTTGCACCCCGTCGCCCTGCCCAGCTCGCCTTGGGATCTCACCAAATTCGACTTGCGCGAGAGCACAGGACATAATCCGACGAGCCAATGATGTCACATGCACCCCACAGGCATTTTCTGCGCAAATCAGGTAGCGAGAAGATCAATTGATGCGACTTTACCACTTCTAACAAGTTGAGGTTGTATCATGCATAGCATGAAGCATTCGGCCTCATGAGCGTCGCCCCAGCAAGCAAGGAAGTTCTGGAGCAGGCAGATGTCCTGGCAGCCTGGCTGCAACAGATTTCGGACGACGAGAACTGGCGACCGTACCGAGGCAGCGTCGAGGTTGAACAATGTAGTCCTCCAGATCGGACAAGTAGGGTCAGGCCCTTGATCAGTGCTGGAAACGTTGAAGTATGCTGAAATATCCCGCCGCACTTGTTTCGTAATATATCTATGCTTAGTCTCAGTCGCTAGTAATTACCTAATAAATGTCGTGAGACACACAAGTCATGGGATCCAGGTCTACTCGCATACGAGAACCAAACACCAAATCTAAAACAGATCAAAACAAAAGCACCATGCCCCTTTTCACTTCTAACTCTATATCATGCTTTGACCGCCGTAGAATTCTGTCGCCAAACCACGACCCTGCCACGCCTAGCCTCGGCGGCTCAAGCACAGCTTTCATTATTCTCGAATTCTGATCTTGTTGAACCAACTCTACGTGGCTTTTGAAATACTCCAACTTTTCGAGAACAAGCCCTTGGGACTTGCACGTTGGGTGACATCACTCTTATCTTAGCCTTCGGATCTCGTCCTTTGAGGTGAATGTTTTCAACGTGATTCATCATCGTCGCTGGGCGGCAAAATTTGCCCATCCTCTGTTCGTAGCTCCTCGATTCATCCCCGATGCAGAATGGGCACTGCTTCTTGCTGCATTCAAGAGGAAAAATGGGATCGAGAGGTCCAGCCTCAGGGGACTCTTCTTTAAAGATACTTGGTGGAGGAATGCCGAGTGAGGGAACCTCACGACATTTGCAGAGAGCTAGCATGAGCTCGGCGACCTGAATGCGGCGCTTGACAGCATTCTGCGGTGTGATATCTGTGACGCGAGGACAGATAAGATCGGCTAACTGCGTCTTCTGCGGGATCTGATGCTCAACCACTGGCTCGATGTACTCTTCCTCTTGATGCCCATTGTTATGCCTCTCAATGTCTTCTGTTGGGCGGCGGCGGAAACATTCATCTTGGTATTCTTGAGAGATAATGTTCCGACGCCTACATTGACCGTAGAGCCTATATCGATAACATCCAGCGTATTCTCAACACCATCCACATCAACTTCGAACGTTGAGACATTCACCGAGCCTAATGGGTCTTCAGTAGTCCTCACACTGCCGCCTAGCTCGACTTTGACAGGACTGCAGACTGTTACGACGGACGGGCAGACGCTCACTATTCTACCGGTGCCTACGCCGACTACTAGCATAGTCTCAGCACCATCCGCATCAACTTCGAACGTTGAGACATTCACCGAGTCTAATGGGTCTTCAGTAGTCCTCACACCATCCGCGTCAACTTCGAACGTTGAGACATTCACTGAGCCTAATGGGTCTTCAGTAGTCCTCACACTGCCGCCTAGCTCAACTTTGACAGGACTACAGACTGTTACGACGGACGGGCAGACGCTCACTATTCAACCAGTGCCTACGCCGACTACTAGCGACATCATTACAGCAACTATGACAACGGTGCCTGCTGGGCTGTCTATTGAACCCTACACCGACACCCCTGTCACGGGAAATATGTGGCTTACGACCACGGGCAGCGATCACTCGACCACGATTGTACCCATCATCTTGCCCTGTCCAACATGTGAACCGGAAATCGTTTGGAACCTGCCAGAAGTTCCAGACGTCGAATTCAGTTGGCCAACCTTTCCGCAGCTCCCTAAATTCCACCTGCCCTGCGTCAAGATTTTCGGCATCACTATTGTTGGCTCATGCCCTGATCCTTCGGGACCTACTCCCCAGAACGATGCGCCCCCCGAGAGCCCAGAGCCTTCGACTCCACCGACCCCTTCACCATCTATTAGCTCGTCCAGCCCATCCAGCCCATCCAGCTCATCCAGCTCGTCCGGCTCCAGCAGCTCTTCAAGTGAGTAACACTCGCAGTATCGTGCTAAAATATGTGTTAACCGTTTCGAAACCAGGCTCATCGGCTTGCAGCGCAACCCTAAGCGTGCCTGTGGCTCCCCCTCAATTGACTGCACCAAACAGAAAGATGTTCTTATGGGGTTGGTTTCTTTAGCTGAAATTTGTGCACGGAGATACTTTTCGTGCAGTGCGTAGTTTCTAACAGGACAAGCTTGGACTTGAACTTGCATCAATTCGGACTGAAAGCAGATGAAGCTTCAACAATTTACGTCCTAGAAATAGTTACATTTGATTCTTTCCTGTTATGTCGTGGTTTGGCTCTTCTATTTGGGCATTGAATACTATGCCGTTCCCCGTACTATCAATTTAAATTTTGATCATGTTCTAGTTTGTTGTTATTGCACGCTGCTCGTTTTTCGTTTTCTCTTTTCAGCGTCCTTCATCAAATGATCCACGTAGGCCCATGTCTGGGGGTGGCCAGCTTCTGGCGGCTGCCCCATGTCGATACGGGGCCCATGGCTGGCGGTGGCCAGCTACTTTCTGGCCCCACCGCCACCGCCCCACATGCACCACCTGACATCCTGGTGGTCTTCTTCTGCCACCCAATTATCCTCTTTTGTTCCACCCAATTATCCTCTCTTGTTCCATCTGGTTATCCCCTCTTGTTCCATCGGTGAAAGAGACTCACGGTGAAAAAGAAAGAGACTCACGGTGAAAGTGACTAAACTCCTTCCACCTTCTTCCACAAGATTCTCTGGACAACTATCCTCAGATCCTTTGTTCTTCTGTCTGCGCTTCAACTGCGTCTCTCCAACCCAACCTTCGCTTGCACTTGATGACCTTCACATTCACTCATTAAATATATCATGGAGGCCACTTACATCTATGTTATTGCTGCAGGCGGCATCTTCACCATTCTCTTTCTCCTCACCCTTCGCCCACACTTCGTGCAATTTATAGAACACATCGTCCTATGGCAGTCTAAATACCTGACGTATCCGCAGATCCTTCAGCGCCATTCACAGCTCGGGCCATGGACTCCAGCAGGAGTCGTCCTGCACACCGGATACATTGCAGCCAACGTTTCCTGCCTCGAGTTCTGGAAATTGACGACCACGAAAGTTGGCTTCCGTGCTGCTAACCTAGCCCTGATTAACATGATGCCAC
>RCNJ01000263.1_pt1 | contig 30688 bp, 31 predicted proteins | sample 2041171 | NCBI WGS metagenome assembly RCNJ01 (sample SAMN09708213, study PRJNA481090) | feces metagenome | biome: feces | host: Pygoscelis adeliae | place: Antarctica: Rookery Lake | collected 2010-03-01 | reverse complement strand
GATACCATTTTCAGCGTTGGCGTGCCGTGGCGTTTTGGCGGGGTATACCAAAAGCTCTGCGGAGATAAAGACGGATGACATGGCATTGCTTTGCTAAGTGTATGATACTAGATATGGGAGATGACATTGCATTACTATAGCCGCGGCGAGTGGGCGCCGGGGTAGACCATAGGTAAGGAATTACACTGGGCTTCGAAATCAGATGTCACTCTTGGTGTGCTCCCTGGAGCCAACCAATTAGCAGGATGGCATACTAGACAAAGCGCTACCAGGAGACATTGCTGAGAACCGGCTAGCATGCATAGAACGGATTGTCGACGGAATCGAAATTACAATTTATGCATCTGTAAGACAACATCGGGGGATCGTTTTACTACTGGCCCAGTCAATTACGGAAAAAATTCATGATCCTCCCTTCCTCGGCGAACCTCCCACTTAGCGTTATTTCTTTTTGAGCTTTAGACAATCGACTGGCAGGAACGAACGTCTTGGTGAAAAAGTGCTTTTAGAAGTCGATCTTGAGAAATGAGAAACGGTTAGCACTCAGGTAGGGGGAGAGGACGTCGGAAATGATTTCACATTTGTGCGTTGGCAGGTAGCTCAAATCAACGATTTTGCTTACGATTTTACAAAATATCATGGTAGCGACCACAATCACTGATTACAAAAGTTGGAAAATCAATTTAAAAGTAGCTGTGTGCAAAAAGTCAAGACCAACATCAGAAAATCAAAATCTTATGTGGTAAGCTAAGCGCGCTGAACTTCCTCGCACAGAATGGGTGTGCTGGCACCGGTACCTCATCTTTTACGATGTTGGTAACTAATGATCTTGAACACTAAGTAACCGGTTGGTATCATGTCTATCAATTCAGAGGGTGGGGTTCTACGATGGACGATTCCATTTCGGCAGTCCCGAAGTGACAAGAGCGTGGGGCTTGGAAAGGAAAGGAGGAGAAGAAGGCTGGAGGCGCGCCAAAGCTGTGGATGCCGGAGGACTCCGAAGATTCTAGTGGAGCTTTTTCAATCACTAGGCCTGTGTTCTAACCCCTCGATCTCGACGCGACGTGGGCCTACTTCGTCAATAACGGCAAATGGTGGGAAGACATGCAAGGATGGTTCCAAATTATAATCGGGGATGTCACGGAGCGGCACCACTATGAAGACACAGACATGGGGTGGCATGTCCTCTACGATTACCGAAAATGGGCTATAGAAGGCGAAAATGTTACCATCATTGATGCAGATGAAGGACGCGAGCAGTTCTGCAATAGGTTGATACTAACCCTCAAGATTGAGTGTGTCGAAATACTGAATGAAATGAAGCCCCTCGTCAAGAAATACTTCCCTAAGGGATGGCAGAATTTCGATTTCACCAAATTTGATGAGCACAATTGCGATACACAACCTATGGACCACGATTAGGACGCCACTTCAACCAGTTACTCCGAGGATGATACAGCGTCGAATGCCAGCGAGCGCTCCGAAAACCTCATACATGACCTCGATCCACCCTCATCTGGTGAGTCAAACCCGGCTGCGGATATCACCACAATACTCAGGTCAGCCGGTTTGAACGAGATGAGTGAGGTTGACGTCTCCTTGAGCTAAATCCAGATCCTACAAGCGGCTCTTGTCAGGATCAAGAGTACGCAAAGAAAATGAGAAGCTGGGAGGTTAGAGAGTCACAGAGATAGCTGGCATTGTTTGCTTCGGTTGTACTCACGGCAAAAGCAAAGACGGAGAAATACCGAACTGAAGGCGTAGTTAACCAAGGCCCAGCAACCTGGATTGAAAACGGCTCCCCCTAATATTCCATCTAAGGGAAGCGACAGCTTGTGGCCCACGCTTCGACACCCCTCCTCAACGTCAAATCCCGTTACACGACATCCCGACGCAAGTACAGGCTTCTTCAAATTCCGACTCGGTCTGTGGCTACTGCTAGAGGCTTAACGGGCGCCAAAGATATGCCGGACCTCCCCAGCAATCCTCTCAGCATCTGTTTGAACCTCACGAACAAGCCTGAAAATCTCATTACACTGGCGGCGGTACTCGTCCTCGCGCTCATCAACAGAGAGGTCCTGAATCGCCCTCTCGCGGTTGATAGCCTCAAGCGTCCTACTTGCCGTATCATTCACCGGGAGTGGCATCGGGGCAATTCCCCCCGTGCTGCTGAAAACCCCAGAGGTTGGGCCGGTGCGAGTTATAAGCGGTGGTGGCGTGAAGTTCCCAATTGGTGGCAGACCATACGGTGCCTTAATATAGAATGTGGAGCGCGGACTGGCCATGGTGTACTCAGCGGCAAGCGCCTCGTTGCCAGCCTTGGTGCCGATGGATAAAAAACGGACCCTAAGATCCATAGGCTTGAGCTCTTTACCCGGGAGGCTGATGAATCTGGATTTTGGCTCATTGGCAGCTGGCGATGGGATGGTACGAGTTATCTGTTTGCTGTCAGATTCTCCTCCCAACCTTCTACTTTGGAGGATGCGTGTAGAGATGGGTGGACTGCTACCTTCTGGTGGTTGTTGAGGGTGCGGGCTGGCTTGAGAATGCCTGCCCTCTCTGGGAGGATCGGGGAGTTGGCAGGTCCATTGATTGGCGTGAAAGCGATGGTGGGAGAGCGGTGCATGTTTATGAGCACATGGGCGGCATCTGTCTCGCCGTCTCGGGGGCTGATGACGAGATCTGGGAGAGTGTGTGGGTTTTGTGGTGGCCGGTAGAAGCTAACTGGAGCGGCGAATGGGAGGGGGGTACGCTGGTTGGGTTGGCGTTGTGCTGCTGATTGTGGGGCTGAGATGCTTACTTGGTTGGCTGCCTTCTCGACCCTCTTCCTCTTCTCAGCTTTGCTGATTGAGTCCATTTTGATGTCGTTTGTATCGAAGAGGAAAGGGTTGGGCAAGTTGTCTTGAAAAACAACGGAGGGGATGTCAAGTGGAAGGTTTCGAGACGAAGGTTTGAGCCGGTTGTAGAAAGCTGACGACTTGGCCAAGCGCTGTAGGAGAGTTGCGGGCTGTTTCTGTCCTGGCCTTGGGGCAGGCGTCGACTACACCAGTTTGGCCCTGATGGAGCTGTTGGCAAACAAGCCGGCGCATCCCCGGGTTTGATGTGGAATAAAATTTGTTCGGCGTATCCAGAACGGCTTCTACCGTGGTGCGTTCGCCTTGCGCCCATGCTCGGTGCTTACAGACAAGAGAACCAATAAAGGATGTCACTTTTCGTACATCATTGTCGATGGCGATGAACAGCTACACTCATACTCTGCCACTCAGAAAGCTTTCCCCCCGAGCGATAGCACCGAAAAAAGACGCGGTTGGGCACCTAAACACAATAGAATGGGGTAGAGTCGATATATTTCCATCGGCACTCGCCCAAGTCAATAGAGAATGCGGTCCACTTACCTTAATATTCTCAGATCACAAATCAGAACAAGTTACAAAGTCATCATCCAAGAGGGGGTTGCGACACAACATAAGGGGGAGAGCAACGTGTAAATGCTTCATTAACCAGTCGCAATGCTATTCATAAATATACAGTTGTTCCTCCCAATCTTTCATCACAGCAATCATCTACGCCGAGACTGACCCTGGAGCACTGACCTTGAAGTGGCCTGGCTGGAGCTTCTGGTAAACCTGGAAGGGATCATACTTTTTGCTCACAGCCCTCAACTTCTTCAAGTTCGCCTCACCATACGACGCAAACACATCCTGGCTAAGCGCAGCATAGTTCTGGTACAAGAACCGGTTGGCGAGACCCTCATCCTGAGCAGCCTCTCCGCAGCGCTTGACAATAGACTCGGCAGCGGCATAAACACGAGCATCATCCGAGGGCTTGAGCCAAGCAATCGCGATGTTAATGATGTTCAACGGTCCCTTGGAAAGATCGATACCAAGAGCGTTACCGCCGTTCTTGGCAAAGTGGGCAGCGGTGTGGGTGCCAGTTGGCTGGTGGACCATAGCCATGACAAGGTCCTGGATGTCGCCAATAGCGGTGACCTCCTCGACGTAGATGGCGTTCATGGTGGCAAGGAGCGTTGGACTGACGCCAACAGCAAGAGCGTAGTAGGACTGACGGAAGCCACCTGGGTTGGAGACGTTGAACTCAACGGTCAACTCTTGGAGAGACTGGATGCGGATGGTGTCGGCGACCTTATAGCCCTGGACGGCAGTAAATGGAGCCAAGATCTTTGGGTTCGCGACTGGCTGCAAGTACTGGAGCTGAGAGGAGATAGCAAGAAGACCGTAGGCCTGGGAGTAGGCGTAGGCGATGATGATCTGGGCGTTGGTGTCGGTTGGCATGGCGTTGGCGAAGTCGACGAATGCCTTCTCAACCTGGACGGAGGTTGCTAGGTCGTAGACGAAAGTCTGGGATCCGGCCCACATGTCTCCTTGTGGATAGGTGTTGACGTCGAAGCGGGTGACAATACCGAAGTTGTTGCCGCCGCCGCGAAGAGCCCAGTAGAGGTCGTCCATGTTGCCGCCGAACTTGACCTGTCTGATGAGTCCATCGGCAGTGACAACCTCGTAGTTGATGACGTTATCGCAAGCCCATCCGTGCCTGGACGAAATAAAAGAAATACCTCCACCAAGAGTCAAACCACCAACACCAATATCAGCAACACGGCCACCGGCGGCAGTAAGACCCTGCTTGGCGAGAGTAGTGTAGACATCATACCAGCGGAGACCAGCGCCGAGGGAGGCAGCCTTCTTGTCGGCGGAGACATTGATCTGGTTCAAGTTCTTGAGATCGATGGTCACGCCGTTGTCGATGTTGGAAGCACCGCCGTGTGGAACATGCCCGCCTGACTTCACAGCAAACTTGCACTGGGTGACCTGGAAGGTGAGAACGGCAAAGGAGACGTCGAGGGCGCTCATTGGTGCATAACGACAGGTGGAGTCTGGTTTGGCCTGCTGCTGGGACCAGTAGTAGTTCTCTTGAAGGACATATTCGGTAGAGCCTGGGAAGGAGATGAGCTTTGGCTTGGCGAATTCGAGGAAGCCACACTGCGATGCGTCAGTCAGAGGTGGAGACCTAATGCTCAGCAAGCACAATAGGCTGGCATTTAAGACCAAAGGAAACACCCAAAGCAGCCTGTGGTGGTCGACGTAGTATGATTCGGGATCCACTCATCAAGAGTTGTCAGAGGAGCAACGTGTTATTCCCTGATGTTTCTCCCATGCAGACCGTATGGCCAACCTCTCTGCAAGATACTGCTACGCCTTCGGGGAGTTTCAGCAAAAGTAGTAGGGTGAGAACTTACCGCGAGCTGGCAACCAGTTGGAAGCTTAATAGTACGCCTCTTAAAAGTTGATGACTCCAACCCCTCGGGCAGCTCAACCGTCTGTATCTGAAGCAGCTGAAGGTAAACATCAATGCCGGACTCCACAGTCTCCAAAGTCAATGGCTCCTCAACAGTCTCTTGAGCGACAGTCGCGCCCAGAGTCGTCAGCCCCAAAAGGAGCAAGAATGCGTTTCTGAAACCCATCTTGGGTCGTCTCTTAAGTCGCGATCTGGTGTGAGGTGTGGGTAGGGCTTGTAATGGTGCTGCAGGGCTACTGTCTGACCACAGGGGACTTTGAAAAAAAGGAAAAGAAGAGGGGAGGTGGGAAGCAAAGAAAACGAAGGGAGGACTCTGAACGGAGGTATTAAGTAGATGAAGGCGACATTGCGACCGCTGATATTCTTGGATCCCTGAGCTGTCATCTCCGCAGATTCATGGTCTATCAGGCCCACGGGTGCGCAGAGCGTCCAAGAGAACCAAGCAGACACGAATACCGACCTATCATGTAAGCTCTTGTGCGAGCTTGAGGCTTAGAAGGACGAACAACCGGTTACCCGTGCTGTACCTTCAGAAGCTAAGCAGGCTCGTGCGACGATGTCTTCGTTAATCATCAAACCGGCAGCTCCAACTGCGAGAAAAGTGGATGATTAGAGCACGCTTTTTGAGGGTCGGTTCGGCGTCTTATCAAGCATTATTGAGCTAAGTCCAATGTTGAAAGCGCACAGTTCAGGAGGTCGGCCAAGAACTATCTACCAGGCACAACTTGCAGGGTTCTGAAGTGGGGTTGCCATGGTGTTGTGGGGATTGCGGAACGTCTGCCAAATCGGAACGGAACGTCAACATGGCTTGACAGCTCTGGCACCTGAGCCATGACCTCTCAAGACCTGCTATTTTGGAGGAAATCACGGCCTCATAGGGTAACACCTCGGCCCTCAGCGGCATGAAGCCGTGGACCATGCACGCGCTCGGTCGTTTAATTTCTGCATGATGGTTACTCGTGCGGCCGTAAAGCCTGAGTCCCCGGTTCTTGTCAATGCATTCATGTAACGAACGAGAACATCAGAAAGCCTCAAAATTGCGCCACTATTGCTTCATTATACAGTAGACCAGACTTTTGGCCCGCACGAGTAATCGTCGTTTCCGGGTGTCTAATCGCATGTCACCGTGCCCGCCGCGAAGCGAATGGCTTCAGTAGCTTCAGGACGCGGGCTCATCGGACTCGACGGCGTTCTTCAAAGTATTCGTATTACTACTTAGTCGTGCGCGTAAGAATTTTGGTCAGGTCCATGCGTTCTTGTGCAGAGTGGTTACTCCAGTACAGGCGCAAATCAGGAAAATGGTGCTGTTGTTCCAAAAGCCATCCAGGCACAGACCCGGGCAGACTTTCTACGCGCACGAGTATCAGCAGCGTTGGCACTATTCCGTGGCAAGATAGGAAGGATGGGATTCAAATTACTTGTTGTCCTTTAGCGGCCATTTATTAGCAGTTAGCAGTTAGTCGTTAGTCCTTAGTTCTTAGTCGTTAGTCCTTAGTCCTTAGTTCTTAGAAGCACTCCACTGCGACCTCTCAAAATTTCGTACTTCATATAGGCCGCTCGGATGTTTGGAAAATAGCTTTCTCAAACAGACGACCTTTCTCACGAACTTCCTCACGAAAGGAACAGGCGCTGCGTGCGAAGACGTCCGGTTAATGTATGGAACAGCAGGAGTTACTTCGCACGGCTAAGTTAACCAAGACCTCTGTCCACATGTTGTCGTCGTATGTGCCGTCCTGCTGGCCAAGGGATTCCATGCAGGCCCGAGAAACTTCCCGACAGCTAGCCCTTATGAAGCTGTATCCGTCCTTCGCTTTTGTGAAGGACCTTGCATGAACATACTCCCTGAACAAAGTAGGATCGAATCTCGATCAGATTGATGACAGCATGCAAGCATCCACCTCAAAACACAGAGGTGAGGTCTAGGCGATGATTGAAGGTTGGCCACTGAAGGACCAACCAAGCATTGCGTCTGTGCGAACGGGCACACTTCATCAATGATGCAGTAGTGTTGTCGCATTCGGTTCTGCATCCTGGTCCTCACATGTGGTTTGCGACGGCAAGACCCTCAGAAAGCACTCAGAAAGCACTCAGAAAGCACTCATGAATCATGAAGGAGTCGATAATCAAAGGCCTTCAGGGATCGAGGTGTGGCGCAATTGGTCTGGATAAACTGACGCTTCCACGTGGAAATGCTTCTATATACTCAGCGCCCACATTCTACAGGATAAGTCAGTTTTCGGTGAGCTATCGCTGAGACTCAGCTTACACTCTTTTACGTTCTTGGCACATCTCTGAGATCGATTCTTGGTCCTTATTCTCCGACCAGATCAGCGTGTGCCACACCCACCACACCACTAACCAGATCGTCGGGCTCCAAGTCTCGCTTTCCACGAATGAGTTCCTTCGAATCAACGGTCGCAGCGGTCGACGATATACGCAGAAGTACGAACTTTGTCAGTATTATGGACCTTACCTGTCTTTTCGAAATCGCATTCATTAACAATATCTGCAGGCTGCCCTTATAGTATGCTTAACCGTCGCATCCGTCTTCGTTGTAGTCCGTACGGGCGCACGCTACCTCAAGCTTCGTCGTGTTCCACTCACAGCCGAGGACATATTCATTTATGTCGCCCTCGTATCACACATTGTGATGACCATAATGTACCTAAAGATCATACCGATCTTCTACGGGTTGCCAGAGTTGATGCCGAAGGTGTTGAGCGGGGAGTTGACAATGGCCCAAGTTGAGCCGGAGATGATTACGCTTATGAAGTACTTCTTCTCGGTGCAAATATTCTTCTGGCTTACGCTTTGGGCTGTGAAGTGGAGTTTGTTGTTCATGTTCCGTCGCTTGACTGAAGGTATTCAAGTTTATGAGAGGATTTGGTGGGCGGTACTCGTTTTTACCGTCCTTACATTCATCGCTGTCGTCATTACGAACTTCACGAGTTGTTCGAGCATGTCCGCTTGGTTCGGCGTCGGTATGTCACATCTCCCATCTCGTATTTTGTAACTGCCGCGGGATTCAAGATGTGCCGTGTTGTTAATGTCTCCCGATCGCATGGGCGTTTGTTGGTTGATGCCAATGTTGGTGCCGGCGGGAAGCATGAACGACATGTCGTTTTTGACGACGACATTGTCAACGATAGTTTCTGGCAGCACATCTCGTCAACTTCGCCTCGATCGTACTGGTAGAAACAAATGCGGCCCCGCTAACATTTCAACAGGTGAATGTTTCACTGAGAGAGATACCAAAGCAAAAGCGATTAGTATGTGGTTGGCCCTGGCCGTGGACCTACTTACAGACCTCTTGAGTAAGTTTTTTAATTCTTCGTCGCTATCCTTGTTATTTCTTGACAGAAAACTCGATGTGAGGTCTGGGCTGTGTTATGCTTCGACCGCATCTTGATGCACAGATCCTGCGGCGGTAACACTCTCGCTGTAGCCGAATGCGGAATTCCATTTTGGATAGAGCCTGGGGAGCAGTCAATTCGTCGCGATTCCAAGCATCGTAGGCAACCCCCTTTCGGATGTTTATATGGAGCTAGAACAACCCTGAACATTCAGCTGCCAATTATACTACCAGTGGGGTGCTGCGCATGAGGTACGCGATTTTTGAGATCTATCGATCCATGCGTCGTAATCAAGATCGTCGTTACTGCATCGCACCGACCACTTCTCCCTGCATGCTTCCGCGTTTACAATGCACGGGTGACCAGCAGCTAAGTGTCCTGCAGTTATGGCGATTCCGATTCGCGTGCTGCTCACGCTCCGCATCACCACTGTCGAAAAATTCTCAATCGGCTTCGTCTTCCTCGTCGGCATAATCACTATGGTCGCTGCCATCATACGCTCCGTCTCCCTCTACGGCTCCATCAACGGCGGGCAGGTTTCCACTACCTGGCTGATGTTCTGGGCTGCGGTTGAGTGCGGTATTGCTATCATCGTTGGATGCCTTCCATCTTTCGCCATCTTCATCAGAGCAAAGATCGAGAGCTCCAAGGCTTCAGGAACACCGTACATCTCTGGGCCATTTGCGGGTGTCGGAAGTGGCACGGGTCAAACTGGGAAAGGTGTCAGCAAGATTCAGAGCGTGAAGATGAGAAGCCTCAGACACGATAGTATCATGCTTGACGATGAGGTTGATGAGAATTGGAAGAGTAAGAATAGTCTCGCGAGCGACAGCCCAGAGATAAAGGTAGAGAAGGGCAGGGGCATTCGTGTTGAGCAGGGCTGGGACCAGCGCGTTGATGAGAGGGCCGAGGATGATGGGCGGAGGGAGCGTGAGAGGTTGACCGGTGTTAGAGGCTTTGGCGTTGCTTCTTGAAGCTCATCAAAGCAACGGCAAAGACCCGTTCAGAGGCAAGCCTGGAACCAGCATTGCTCATCGATAACAGCGAGTTTGTAGATGTCGTAGATACCACTTTCATTTGTACCTTTCATTTGTACCTTTGTGGGAATTTATCAAAGAACCCCAAACTGTTCCGCTGTAAGAACCAAGTGTTTTACACCAGTCCACAAGCCTAAGAACCACCGCTCAGATAACCCCTCTGTTGATGGAACCTGGAATAAAGGTTCGAATACAGCTACATTCTCCCATGGCCAGAATTAACCTGTGTGCTCTTCAACGACTGGACACTGTTGCCGCCATCCGCAACGATCTGGCACCATCTCCATCGCCAACCGATTGCCGCCTTTGCAGGGTGCAGCAAGCTCCCGTATTACCAGCCGGCATCGCGCCAGACGCATCAGAGTAATGAGACAAGAAGCTCAAATTGGTATATTAAATCTGAATGTGATGAATCTATATGCTAACTTTAATGCCCGAAAAATGCCCGAAAAATGCCCAAACGCTGTCAATTATACGTCCTCCCTTCCCTGCCGATTCTTCTCCCTCTGATCCCTCAACCTCGGCAACTCATTTCTCAACCACGGCGTCCGAAACACATCCCCACTCACCGTATGCCTAATATGATCGCCCGCAACAACGATCCACAGACACACCAGTATCACCATAAACACAATCCCCACAATCTTTAAAAACAGACTCGGCAGTTCCGCACCAAGCGTATACGTGCTCAACGTAAACACTCCGAACGGGAAGACGAAGGACCACCATCCCATGTTAAAGGGGAATTTGCGCTGGTAGAGCATGGAGGAGACGGCGAGTGTGAGCCAGACGATGCCGTAGCCCCACATTATTAGCGCGATGATCGAGCCAAATGTGTAGAGGGAATCGCCAGAGGTCTGTCCGAGCAGTACACCCGTCGCCGGAAACGTCGTTCTGGACACCTTCCCAAGAGTCTGGATTGCGAAGCCACCGGTCCCCAAGGGTCCAATGGGGATGAGCATGCTCACTATATCGGTGCTTGGCAGCTGGCGATGGAGCGTCAGGCGGGCGAGGAGGATGGCGGAGAGGCTGAAGGCGAGGGGGATACCGGCACCCCATAGGAAGTAGGAAAGGAGGATGGTCCACAGGGCGTGGGTTGGATGGTGGTGCGGGGAGTTGGCGAGAGCGGTGGCCACGATGGCGCCGGTGCCGGAGACGACGACGGGGGGGAGGACGGGCATGAGCCAGGCGCCGGTCATGGCTGGGAGTTCGTGGGTGTGGAGTGTAATCCTGTAACTAATTAGCTCTCGGCCCAGACATAGAGTGCGTAGTAAAGACAGTGGCACTTGTCTCGATGGTGCACAATGGTGATACACAATGGGTTGTGCATCGTCCTTGGTGCAGAGGCAGACCTACATCAAAAATGGCACCGCACAAACACTCGCAAATGACAGCACGGCACAAACGAAGAACCACGCCCACGCAAAGTTTAGCGCCCACGGTCCCCATTCAGCGCCTTCCACACACACGTATACAAACATGTTGACCAGCGTTGCCAGGCCCATGACATACGCTCCCAGGAACAGACTCTCCTTCTCACACCTAGCCACCTTTCCAATAACCTTCGGGAACAGTATAAAGCGGACGGTCGATATCGCGCTGAAGATGATAAACAATACCAAATTCAGAATAAACACTATGATGCCTAGGATGCGCAGCCACCTCGCGTTATACGGTTGGGGGACTCGATAGAGAAGGATGGATATCATCCCAGTGCCCATATTAACCGTAAACCAAGGCGTCGTGAAATTTCTCACTATTCGTCGCCACCCTTGCGGTTCCCCAGCCAATTTCTCGGCCTCCATATCTCGAGGCGGCGCATCCTGTCCTTTTCCCTGGTTCGGCGCCGTCGTCACATTGCCATACCTCTGATCCCCCTCGTTCGGCGCACCACCCGCACTATGCCCGTGCGCCGGCGGTCCAGGTGGCGGATCATTAGGATTCTCAATATTGCTGCTTCTCGACATCTGCGTTGTCGACGAGCTGGCTGATGGCGTATGCTGCGCGCCGCTGGTGTGTGCGCCAATGGTGGTATGGGAGACGCTAGGACGGGAGTGCCACTGCGGGCCATCACTATGCTGTCTGAACTTCGCCCTCCTCTCCGGCTCACTTCGCCGCCTGCTTCGGTCCCCGTTAACGGCATCGATGGCTTCAGACTGCTCTGGTGTTGGAGGACGAGCAAACATCACGTGATGCAGGAAAGGCGGGGCTTGGTCGTCGTCGTATCTCTCATCTTCAGACGTTGCGTATGCGGACGTCATTGAGACGATTCGGGTCCTTTAGCGCACGACAGCTTGACAGTTGTGTGGCACTTCCACGGTCCGCTCGATTTGACAGCTCCGAGATTCCAATGGTTGTAAGGCGGCAGATGTAGCGCTCGGTGACGGCTCGGCGACGGCTCGGCGACCGCTCGGAGATGGCGCTTAGCTTGTGTTTTAAGGTGGTCACGTTAGAGATATTCTGACAGCTTTGCCAGGTATTAACAGGAGAAACTTCATGTTGTATAGAAGATGCCAAATATTTTTAGGTCTATCGTGGTCTCGCCGAGAATTTTGAAAAATTGGTGGATATAAAGTATGGAAGTCGGCACCGAAGTGGAGAGAAGGCCAAGAATGTGACGTCGCTTCTGCGCATCAACGCGCCCCTAAGAGGAATACGCGTGGATCAAGACAGCTATGACAAGAACACACGATTTGTTGTTGACGAACAAACATGAATTGCATAGTAGTTTAACACTAAAAAACCACTTACATTACCAGTACTTGACTCACCTGCGCTCTAGATATCCCTATTGAGCTTACCAGGACGCAGAGGGCTCTATGGCATGTGTCGGAAAAGTCGGCAGCACGCCAAACCTTTGGTGTTTTCGCTTCCCGTCTGTATGCCGCATGAAAGCGAGATGCCCATCTTACCGGTCTAGCATATGGAGAACCCGCCCGAGACGAAGTTAAGAGCCTTCTTTAGCCTTTAGCCCGGACTTGCGCTCCGCATGAAACGCGGGGATGGCGACAACTAGAGGTTGGCAAAGAAACTCACCCAACCGCAGTCAAGAACAACGCCAGCGAAGTTACGCATTGTCTGCACCTGTAACTACTTGGCGCACTGATGATGTCTGGGACAAGAACATTTTTCTGGAAGTAGGAGCCCTATGGCCCTATGGCCTTATGAATGCCGACATTTCGAAAGCGCCTTAGCCCATTCATTGCCAGAAGCTGCTAACAGGTATTCATATGAATTTCCGCTGTAAGCGCGGCGTCCCATGGCGGTCTCAAGTAAAGGGGTCGCAACATTCACACGGGCGAGGAACTAAGTTGTCGCCGGCCTCGTTTCACAACAACGGAGAAGGAGTTATTCCGCGAAACATCCCCAATCACAACCCTGCCGATTCATCCATCAAGCCACATGTAGACTTGTTCAGCAGCATTATCCATTTGAGGATGCAACCTTTGCTTCACGCTGACCTCTAAAGAGCGATGCCGATGCGGAATTTCAGGCACGAAACGTTTGCGACGTGTAAAGGTTGCGAAGACGCATACAACAACATCCGGAAATCGAGCCGTTGAGAACGGTCTCGACGACTCACAAGCTCGGGTTGTTGTCGTCGAGTATTTGAAGGGGAAGTCTGGACGGGCTCGGCGCAGACCAAGCCATTACCAACGCCGAAGCTTGGGCGAATACGCTACACGAGGATATCGCCAGGGACTATCACATCTTAGGACTCCCAGCTGGCCGATAAAGGCTAAATCACATCTTACCGACCCCAACTGGCCGATAAAGGTTATATTACATCTTACGAACCCCAGCTGGCCGATTTGAGGCTAACTTATCTCAACGGACGGCCAACAGTGTATGCCTTCATTTAGACTTGTTAATTTCCCACTTTCCCATCGCGTTCCTCTACCTGGCAGTTCCCAACATCTCCATGGTTACTTGATGTTGCAGTTCCCAACATCTCCTTGGTTTCTTGATGTTGCGCGTCTCGTCCGCTGCAGTGTGCGATGTTTCTTCGGGGAATACCGTCCCGGTTTGGAAGGTTCCGGCGAGTCATGGCGGCTTTGCTTGGCCGCCACAAAACCCTGGCCCTTTGCGCTCGTCGGAGCACCTCTCGACCTTTGGGCGGAGGATTCCAGATGAGCAGCTTCACATGGACTAGCCATGGCCTTCCCGGGTTATATCCACGAGGTGGCTTGTTGGGTTGGCAGCCACCATTTTCTTCGGCCCAACATGTTGAAATGATTTTTATTTCACAATGTGGTATTTTTCTCTCGACTTCGATCTATTGTCCCAGATGGTTGGAGTTTGGTTCGGACGGTAGTATGGTTTGGCAGATCTGGATGTCCCAATTGTGGAGTTGACAGCAGGACAACTGGGGCGTGGTGGGGAGACCACGATGCCCTGGCCATTGACTCTGCTCCCCTCAACCCTCCTGCTCTAGCTCGCACTACCTTCAGGAACGACACCCCGCCTTTCCGCAAACCGTCCAATTTCACGAGCTATGGACACCAGCTCCTTCAACATCAGAACACTAAGCATATGGTTGGCCATGGGAAGCGACCTCGCTGGGATAGACTTGCTCTCCTCTGGGACGACGGCCACGGACGCAAGTTGCAGGGACAAATATCTGCATCGGAAAACGGGCTCAATGGCCCCTCCTCCTCAACACCCTTCGCACGGTGCGCGATCTGTGACCTGGCCGCTCTGGGCACTTTCAATTCGGCTTCTCGATTGGCCTCTCCCAAGCCACAAAACATATTGTTCCCCAGCTAGTCCAGCACCGATGTTTCAATCTGCACACACGCCTCCACACCCGGCCAACGCGCCCCAAGTCGGGTAACCATCTCATGGTGCCATTTACTCTGCCATTACGGGTATCTCTAATTCTTACATTTTTTTCGACATGTGGAGATTGACGACCCGTAATGGTCTACTCCTCCCCATCCGTGCTCACTTAGCATCACCCTTAGAGTATTCTTAGTCCGACCCGCTCCCGTCGTCACTTTTATCTCCAGTCGCAGCTTTTCGATACCACTGCAACGGAGACGACTCGTCCAACTCATCACATTCCTTGCTTTCATTATTATATTTCACGGCATCGTGCATCTCCAAAGACATTGAATAGACCATCCATCACCACAGTCGGCGCATAGAGGACGACACCACAAGAAACGGCTCCACAGCGAGCGAAACGCCATCATGGCCGCGCAAGATAGAGGGCCTGAGTTAGTGGCTGTTGGCGGCTTGATGTTGGCGATATCGATGATTTTTACGATGATGCGGTTTTATTCTAGAGCGATTATCGTGAAGCAGGTGGGGAGTGACGATTATTTGGCGTTCGGTGCACAGGTGAGTCCGCTCGAACAGTGCCACGAGAAGTGGTATGGAAGTGGACCTTCTTAGCCGAAGGTGTGGGGAGGATAGAGTGCTGATAGTCAACAGTTATGCTTCACGTGGATGTGTATTTCGGTGTTTATAGACGTTAAGTATGGGATGGGGAAGAAGACGGCAGATATCCCAAACACATTCGAGAACGCGCCGACCGCAATCCTAGTTGGTCTCCCTGTTCTTCCCCATCCTCGTCCTCAATCTAACAGCACTTAGTGGTGGTGGCTCGCCGAACTCTTCTACCTCATGGCCGGCATGCTCCTCAAGCTCTCGATGGGCATATTCCTCCTGCGCATCGCGACCCAACGCCGAATCCGCATCGTAATCTGGTGCATCATAGCCTGCAGCGTAATCGGCACCGGTTATATCCTCCTGCAATTCATCTTTCAATGTTGGCCGGTGAACTATTTCTGGAAACAGTACGACATTTTTGGGAACCCAAAGGGGAAGTGTTTGAGTCGCGATTTCACTACCAATTGTGCCTACGCGTATAGCGCTATTACGTGCGCCGTGGATTTTGCGCTGTGTATTGTCCCGCTGTTTATGGTTGCGAAGTTGCAGTTGAATCGGCGGACGAAGCTTAGTGTTATGGCCGTGTTGAGTTTGTGGTGTTTGTATGTCCTTTATCTCCCACTTCCCTCCCCACCTTACTCTGCCTGAAGCAACCACGGACTAACAGAAAGCAGGGCATCGATCACAACATTCATCCGCATCCCTTACCTCCCCGGCCTGAACGGCGACCTTTCCGATTTCCTCTACGTCACTTCCGATCTCGCAATATGGTCCATTTGCGAGGTCGGAATCAGTATTACATGTATCGCCACCGCAACGCTCCGTCCACTTATGCACCGGTCCTTCTTCAGAGGCTCCTCCGACGCATCACACTCCCACACCGTGTCTGGAGGTGGAACATTCGACCACTCCAGCTCACGCTCGCGCTCTGGCTGGCCATCAGGGAATGGTGGTATCGGCACACCCCGGCAGGTGGGGTATATGAGGCCCAACAACCGCAAGCGACCGATGACGATAGATGAGGAGGTTGGGATGGCGCGGGGGGGGTCGAATAGCAGTTTGGAGGAGCTGGAGATGAAGACGCCGGGTCTTGCTGTCACCCGAGAGCATGGCGGACATAGCTACTCGAGGAGTGATACTGAGAGACGGGTGCAGATGGATCGGGGGAGGCAGCTGGCGATGGGCACGACGACTTATGTGAGAGGTGGGGATGAGAGTGTCAATGGACGCGAGGGGGAGCAGAATGCGGATTTTGTGTATGGATATGGGATAAGGAGGACGACTGTCGTTACGACGCAGCGGGATTGATGGCTGGGATGTGCAAATGATGCGTTGGAAATGGGCGTAGGTGCATGGTGGAAAACTGGTTCGTTGTTAGCATGATACCTGGATCTTATTACGTGTATAGTGTCTGTTGCTAGTTAATGCAGACATTCTTATGCGCCGGTCCTGCCTAGATTTGAGTGCCCTATTGCCAACCGATTTGCAAGTCAAGACGTCAATTTATAACAAAATCACCACAAGTTTTGGTAAGTTGATTGTGGTCGTTCATAGCTACGATGCCAATTGGTGCCTATGTACTACCATCACCCCCCTCCCCAGGACTCCCTGCGTCCACTTCCAAGGCCGTCAGCCTCCACATCTCCTCATTTCCTCATTAACAGCATTACAATCACGGCGCTCCCACACCTCCGGATAAAACCTCCTATGCAACGGTTCCAGCTCCTTCACCGCGCTGCAATAATCCACTTTCAAAGCTTCTAACAGTCCTTGATAATACGCATCTCTCCCCCTATCTCCACCTTCCCCGTGATCGGCTGCAATTGCGGCGTTTTCGGTTGCGAGGATCCAGTTGCTGTAATCAAACAAGACCCGCAGTTCCATATCCAGGCCTTCGAATTACCGGCGGGTAGTGCGGTGCGTGGCGGTTTGTCAGGGCGTTTTCTTTGGACCTGTCTTCCCAGTCTTGGCCGAGGTACCAGTGCATCACGTCGAGGTCGGGGTGCGAGGAGGACGGGAAGGGAGAGAGAGAGAGAGAGAGAGTGCGGATGTTAATGGTTCGGCGTCAGGTGGTATCCGTTGTGGCGTAGACCCGTCCTCTCTCTGCTTCCGCTTGTATCTTTTTTGCGTGCGTCCAACCGGTCTGCAACAGGCGTGGAGAATCCATTGTCGGCGAGCAGGTATCTTTGCCAATGCCGGTGCTCGTGTTGTATCTCGCTACTGTCAGCGCGGTCTTTGTTCTTCAAAATTCCCACATAGAGCCCTCCTCGTGCAGACCAACCAGTTCATGACTGATGACAAACGCTTCGTGGCGCCAGAACGACGATGCAGCCAGCTACCCTTGGCGCGGGGTGGCCGGCTACACAGCACACCAGGGCCCGCTTACTCATTAGTGAGGTATCCTGATACAAGTGCCGGGCTGCTGCCGAGACCTTTTGTGCTGTTTTATGATGGGTGGAAACTTGCAACAGCTGAGCAGCTGGCTAGAGAGTAGGACAATAATCATGGATACTTTATTCTGCAATAATGTAATTCTGCGTCAGCCGCATGGGCCAAGACAACCGTTCGCGGTATCTTCGCTAACTCAAGAACAATAAACCCGCCGACGCCACCTCAGACCAGTGAGAGCTTCTTTTTGATGCCTAATGCTGCTGAGAGGTCTTTCTTCTTCTTTACTACCCGCTTGAATGGCGCGGGAGGCGGAGGCATGGCGATGGCATCTTCTCTCCTTGACTCTGCCGTTGATGTGGAGGGCGGGGGTGGCGCCGCAGAAGCACCATCGGTATTGGTCTGTGGTGCTGCGGCAGGCGCCGAAGACGCTGTAGGACCCCACGAAACATCGTCATCCCCAATAACCTCCTCCAGCGCCTCCTGCCTCCTCATGAAAGCCCTCCTCGCCGCCTCCTCATCCTCCCTATCCTGTCTCTCCCTCTCCTCATCAACAGTCGGCGCCTTGACTCCGCTCTCCACAGCGTCTTTGTCCAGCCGCTCGAACCTGGCGTTCCTGGTTCTGATTTCGTCAAGTGCGTCTGCGACAGCCATTTCGCGTTTGGCGTCGACGGTTTTCATCTCCAACTCCACCATTGCGTTCCCCTCCTCCTCCTCCCGCTCCACCCTCTCCAACCGCTCCTCGTCCGTCTCCTCCTTGCCGCTTCCAATCCTCCAGGGCTCGAAATTCCTTTTGGCACCGCGTTCACACTCATAATCCATGTTCTTCGGATCCGTCTTAAAAGTAATCTCACCACTACATCTCGTGCAGCGGATGTAGAAGCGGTAGATGGTGATGTTTAGGTATTTTTCATCCGTGGTTTCCTTGCGCGCGTTGAATTTGCGCCCTTTGTAGATGTATTCGCCGCAGGGTATGCATTTCATGGGGAAGGGGGCCATCAGGCGCACGGTTTGGACTTTCGGACCGGCATTCTTTGGCTTGCGCGTGCGTGTGATCTTCGATGGGTCGAAGTCTGGTGGATAGTATTTCGAGAGGACTTTACGTTCAGACATGGTGGGCTAAGGTGGTGTGCCTTGTCTGAGACTGGTAGATGGACTGTAATCTTCGGGTTTACTTCAAAACGGCTTGCTTGGCTGTCTGGTGAATAGAAGCAGGGCAATTTGCGAACTGCGAGGTGACTTATTGTTGATGATGTTCTGGGAAGGCTACAGCCGTGTGGTTTAGATGAGGTTAGGTAGAGGCGATAAGCTTGCACAACTCGACATAATCTCCGATAAGCCACAGCCTTGCACAACGGGTCCGTCCCACTGACGCGCCTTCTAGCCTTGAGCTCTGGAAGTAAACACAACCAGCTGTCGCATTCAACAACACCACAAACAAGCGTTTCATTCTTTTTCTACTCGGTTTCTTTCCTTCTTTGCATCACGGCGTCTAGATACCCAAGGAGTTTGTTATGGAGTCATTTCTTAGGGAATGGCGCCAGGATGCCCTGAATAAGCATCAGTTCGATTCCGCCATATTTATTGGCGACAAGCTGCTCGCTATTACACGTAAGAATGTCTCTAATTTGATGAAGACCTCCGCTTATATTGAGTAGAAAATGATAAAGATGCCTTCTGGCTTGCTCAAGTACACTTCTCGAGCGGAAACTACACTCGCGCTCAAAGCTTCTTAGACAAGCACGACCTCGTCTCTCGCAGTCCATCATGCAGATACCTCTCCGCACACTGCCTGATCAAGCAGAACAGATTCGACGAAGCGCTCAACATATTAGGCGACACGAACCCAAAGCACTTGATAGGGGCATGGGGAAACAGGAAGAGGATACACACCATGGGACACGTACGGACACATAGCAAAGCGTCATCGAAGTCATCGAGGAGAGACCAAACCGAGCTAGACCAAGAGATATCCGACATCAGATACGAAGCTTCAATGTGCTACTTACGAGGGATGTGCTACGCGAAGCAGAACGCCTTCGACAGAGCGAAAGAGTGCTACAAGGACGCAGTGAGCATAGACGTGCAATGCTACGAGGCCTTTGAACAGCTCATGAAGAACTCCCTCCTCTCCGCCGAAGAAGAATGGGCATTTCTCGACTCCCTCGACTTCGACAGCATAACCACCACCGACCCAGCAGCCTCACAAGAAGCCTCCGAATTCACCAAAATGCTCTACACGACCCGCCTTTCCAAATACAAAAACCCCTCAACCTTCATCACAGCCACCGAGTCCCTAGGCACACACTACAACCTCTCCACCAACCCCGACCTCCTCCTCTCCAAAGCCTCGCTCCTGTATACCCAGTGCCGATTCCAAGAAGCCCTAGCCATAACTTCCTCTATTCTCCTAACAGACAAATACAACTTCGCGCTTTACCCCCTGCACCTCAGTTCCCTCTACGCCCTGCACGAGACAAACGCACTCTTCCTCATCTCCCACGATCTAGCCGATACCTACCCCTCCGAGCCTTGCACCTGGCTCGCCATCGGCACGTACTATCTCCTCATTAAACGCATCGCCGAGGCGCGCCGCTACTTCTCCAAGGCGAGTATGATGGATCCGCACTTCGGCCCCGCGTGGATCGGATTCGCGCACACCTTTGCGGCGGAGGGGGAGCATGATCAGGCTATCTCTGCGTACTCAACGGCCGCGAGACTTTTTCAGGGAACGCATTTGCCGCAGTTGTATCTTGGGATGCAGAATTTGTTGCTGGGGCAGTTGGGAATTGCGGAGGAGTTTTTGAGGACTGCTTATGAGCTGTGTGATCGTGATCCACTGCTTTTGAACGAAATGGGGGTCGTGGCGTACAATAATGAGCAGCTCCCTAAAGCTGTGGATATGTTCACCCAGGCTTTGCTCATCGCCGACGAAATCGACAGTGACCCAGCGGCGTGGATCTCCACTAGATGTAATTTGGGACATGCATACAGACGGCAGAAGAAGTGGACCGAGGCACTGGAGGAGTTTGAAGAGGTGCTTAGACTGGGAGGGAAGGATGCGCAGGTTTTTTGTGCCAAAGGATTGGTGTTAATGGAGATGGGAGAGCCGATGGAGGCGGTGAGCGCGTTTCATGAGGCGCTGGGGATTAGTCCGCAGGATGCTGTTGGGACGGAGTTGTTGAATAAGGCGCTTGAGGAGGCGGCCGAAGTTGGGATGGGGGGTGATTTTGGGGTGCAGGGTCTGGATAACGACATGGAGAATTGGGAGGTGAGGTTGGAGGAGAAGAAGAGAGAGGCTTGGCAGGAAATGGGGAAGGGGACGAATGGAGTGGTGGGTATGAGGGGAGGGAGGGGAGGGAGGGGGGTACTGGTTAGGGAGGATGTGGTGGATGATAGTTTGATGGAGTTGAGTAGCGATATTGAGTAGCGACGCAATATCACTACTCACGCTAAAGAGATGGTCAGGCGTCGAGCTTAGCATACGAAGCACGGATGAGCGACGAATGCCGATTCATGACTGCTGGTGGGTGGTGTTCTAGCGGCGGGACAGGCCTTTGATACCATAGATTTAGCATTCTAGCAAAGAAGCATCGAGCGCTAGTCCGGATGTCAATCATGCATTCCTGCCTAGCTATTATTGACAGTCTTCACTGTTAACCGGTTATAACCTGTTCGTTTGGGATGCTTTGAAATTTGTCCCCTGACTACGTCCGCCGGTAAACCAATTATTATCCGTCAACGTGCCCTCGATGGCCCATAGCCGTCAACCGTTTATCTTACAGTCGCTTTTACTCTAAAATGCGACTAACGGTCGAACATCCAGAGCAGGGAAGTAGAGGCGTAGGCGTAGCAGATTAGGATACCCCCGAGGCCGAAATAATGCTTGCTCCATCACTCTGACGAAAAAGAGCTTGAATGGAGGAGATGATGAAGGCTTGTGTTCTGAAACTTGTGCGGTGAGCTTCCCCAATGCAGAATCGATAGAGTTAATAGACGGGCGAGGCGCCCGTCTGGCGGCGGATGAATAGAATGGTGAGAGGAATTAGGATGCGCTCCACCATTGTTTGCAGAGGAGGTGCTGCACCTAGGTTGTAAACGCGATGTCCCAGACCATGAGTTGGAGCTCGACGGGTAGATTAGGGAAGAGAGGGAAGGTTGTAGGCGTTTTGGATGACATTAGGGACTTGCGACAAAGCTTGATGTTAACAGATTCGAAGCTCAAGATATCCATAGTGGACTCGATGCAGGCATCCGTCTCTCCGAAAACGTTCCCCCTCATTCTGGGCTCCAGGAGCATCATGTACTAACCAGTTAGCTGCTTGAGCGCACATCATTCTTGGTTCATGGCCGACCTGCGAGTTGGGCTTTTCGGAACAGTATCGATACTCCAAGGTTGATATTTCGAAGCGTTGTTCTGGTAAACAAGAGGCGTTACCTCCAAAGCAAACGCCGCAGTTGAGTTCGGAAACACATTCTTCCCTTTATGATCCCCGTCTCACTGTTCTGAAGGCGTTTGCAATCGTATAAGGAGAAGCTTGTGAAAATCTGGCAGTCATTGTCATTGCCACAGCTAGGGTAGCAGGTGCGCATAGCCCCGAGGGCCGGCAAGTAAAGAGCAGGTTGGGAGTATCAGGTTGAGTCCGGAATAAATGCGTTTCTTGGAGGAGGTAGAGGGTGGTGTGAGCACGCTGTGTTGTCAGGTTGTGAATGCCTCGTCCCATATCATGAGTTGGAGCTCGGTTTGGAGGCGGCCGAAGATACGGAAAGTTGCGAGGGTTATTGTTGACCTTGAGGCTGAGGGTTCGACTCTAGCCGCCCGAGAAAAACTGTTGATAAGTTATTAGAACTTCGTGGCCGGTGCCGGGTAGACAAGTTTTCAAAGTAGTCGTCTCACAGTAGGCAGTCGTTATGGAAGCGATGCAATGCCTCGAGACAAACAGAAGAATCTACGAGGTAATATCTCGCATTTAGACTGAGAGGCTGGGCAATACCCGCTATGAATAAACACAAGCTACTTTGCCACTGTAAAAGCTCCAATGTTGTTCTACGAAATTCGATTCTCCTCGACAGGGTCGCCAACACTGCCCCAGTGCAAACTGTCAGGCAACATTATACGCAACAGGCGCCCATAAAATGTGACGGCAACGAAGCTTACGAGTTGGTAGCTAAGAGAAGTTTTCCTCCACTGGGAGTTCGCAGTGAGGGACGCGACTGAGTAGAGGGAGAACGCCTCGTATTCAAGATACTTCCGGCTGTAGTAATCTCAGCTTAAAATGGATTTTGCGCATTGCCGTGATAGGTGACAGACGATGAACAGTGGAGAGATGAGAATGAGCTGCTGCAACTTGACGTTCCCATGTACTTGGTGAAGAATATGGTACCTCGAGTCTGAGAAGGCCTCTTCCCATACCATCACTTGTGGCTCGACAAAAAGCCTAAGAAAATGGTGGAAGATATTTACTCTCTTGAGTGCTGTGGAAGACATTATGGTGAGCTTTTGATAAGTTGCCAGGACTGGGTGACTTCTGTTAACCGGTTAGCATCCGCTACTCACCTGGAAAGCTCGGAAGAACGCACTCTCTGCGTCAGTCCTCTCTCACGATGCAACGCCTCTCCTCGAGTCTGCACGTTGTACGTGGTGCCGCGTTCTACGTCGTTGCACCTCACTTTCGTACTCTGCATCAGTGGCACGCCTTCAACGCTCTAAGCTTAGCTGGGCAGCCGTTGTCGTTGGTTCTGAGACCGGCGGCTAAGGCGCTGCATTTTTAGAAGTCATTTGGTGACGAGTAGTATTCAAAGGCGGAAGGAGAGTTTGGAAGCTGGTTTTCAACGGCGGCTTGTGGTTCTGGAGTCAGTTCGGCGACTTGAGGTGTTGGGTGATGGTGATCATTGGTGCGGTGTTTTAAGGTGATGGTTGGAGATTTGGGCCACGAGATCCAGTGTTTCAGAGATGAGGCGGCTGGAAATGGGTATAGGGCGAGACGTGCTTGTTTACAGCTTACTCTGCAAATCGACGCACGGGGGAATTATAGATGGATGAGATTCGAAGCCAGTGAGATGGCTATGGAGCATATGAGCTAGTGTTTCTCGTTAAGCGCGTTAATGCGGTAAAGTACTTGCGTTGTTCCGAATCTGGTTGGCAGTTCGGGCAGAAGGGCGGTGTGGCCTAGCATAATCCGCAAGGCTACGGCGACAACTCTGGTAGCTTCTATCCCATCAAGTGCAACATCTACGAAACTCATTTTGAGATACTTAGATCACACCGACTCTCATACTATAGTTTTAACTGCGCTCGTAGGCTGAGCTATTTAGAGTTCGTAGCCTCCTCATATCGACCTTAATCAATAGGACTTATCCTCACGCAATCTGCCGACAAAGAGCACATCAAAGCACCTGAAAGAAGCACCCCAAGACATCCCAAGATGACTTCACAAGCCGCCCGCGGCTCCGCCGCCATGGATGCAAAGAACTACACCGGAGCCATTTCACAGTATACCCTCGCACTCAAAGAGTCTCTCTCCCCAATCTGGCTCATACAGCGCTCCATCGCGTACCAGCGCACCAAGCAACTAGAGCACTCCCTCCTCGATGCCGAGGCCGCTATCCTCACTGCACGCACTCGCGGAAAGAGAGAGCTGATTGGACAAGGGCAATTGCGCAGAGGCATTGCGCTGTATATGTTGGAGAGATATGGAGATGCGAGGTTGTGCTTCAACTGGACAAGGCAGTGTAATCCGAAGGAGAAGGGGTTGGGGAGTTGGGTGGAGATGGCGAAGACAAAGTATGAGGCTTTGTTGGAAGAGGATGAGAAGAGGAAGTGTACTGTGCAGGAGTATCCAGGTGAGGATGTGCTGGAGACGGCGAAGGCAGCTCAGGGTGGCTCACAGAAGCCGGTCGTGCAGGTAGCGACTGAGGACAAGGGCAAGGGCGAGGAGCATGCCGCACGACCACAACCGAATGGAGTAGAGGTGAAGGAGGCTACTGTTGTTCCTCAAGCGGCGGCACCTAAGCAAGCAACACCAGTACCAGCACCAGCACCAGCATCAAAACCAGCCATTCAGCAAACACCCAAGGATAAGGTCCGCATAGATTGGTACCAGAACGCGACGACAGTCTATCTCTCCTTCCTTGCCAAAGCCATCCCAAAAAAGGACGTTCAGGTTGACATCCAAAGCAACTGCATCAGAGTTTCGTTCCCAACCTCTACGGAGCCATACACTTCCATCCTCGACCCTCCATATGGAACTGTTAACGCAGCGGAGAGTAGCTACAACATCACACCACACAAGTTGGAGCTTAAGCTCATCAAAACACTCGGAGGACACTGGAAGGGTCTGGAGGCATCTAAGGACACCGCACCACCTACGACTTCTGATGCCGCTGCGTCAACACGTACCACCATGCCATCTATCGTAGAGGCAAAGCCAGCAGCCCACCCAGTCTCCCCCAAACACGGTACCAAGAACTGGGACGCCCTCGCCAAGGAAGAGTTAGCTAAGGAGCGTGCGGCGGCGGCAGCGTCAAACCCGCAGTTGAAAAACGAACAGCTGGGAGGCGACGACGACGACGATCTTGATGAGGAGGGTGACCAGCTGACAGGGTTCTTTAAAAAGATTTATAAGGGGGGTGATGACGAGACGAGACGGGCGATGATGAAGAGTTTTATGGAAAGTGGGGGGACGACGTTGAGTACTAACTGGGGGGAGGTGGGGAGTAAGACTTTGAAGCCGTATGAGGAAAAGAATGATGACGAGTAGGTGCCTGGTGATGGAGGAAAGGCGGTACTGGATGTGGGTAATGAGAGTGGAGTTTGATTAGTACAGCGTTCCTAGAGGATATGCTCATATTTGATGGACGCTTGGCTCATAGGGGCTTAGTATTGGAGTTTGGCTGTTGAAAGCGTACTGTGTCAAACTTTACTCTGTCTACATCAAGCTAGCGTAAGTCTGTAATTTGTGAAATTTCTCAAGAGCATTAGGATTCGTGTATGTCGCGACGTCGATTGTGATTGGATAAGCTACATGTATCCTCGTACCCCAGCTGGTGTAACCGCACTTCAGCCGCTCAGCTTCTCCACACCTGTGTTCTGTCAAGGCTCGCATCGTCTTTCACAGCAACATCTTTTACACTATACAGATTCATCACAGTATCTATTCTTCTGGTTTCAGAAACCGCTGATCGGTTTTGGATTGGCAGCGTCAAACCAAGTCCCCTCAGGCTGTTCGCTGGCAAAGCTTGAGATCGTCACGGATTGGTTGGTAGCGGCTGACTGGTTAGTGCCGATTCATCAGATTGCTTCGGTTTGCCGCGGGGATTGTTGTTTTAGGGATAACTATCATGCACCAAACAGAAGAAGGCAAGTAGGCCTATATGGATATGCTTGGATGATGCTGATGGTTGTTGGCCAGTCATTGGCAGCAGCTTCGCACAACGAGACTCCCGACTAGTGAGTACCAGTTAACAACTCAACCGGTTGCCGGTGAACGATGGGAAGAGCAGCGCCAATCTTGGGAGGGTCGCCCGGACAGCGGGTGGACAAGAAAGAAAAGGAGAGGGCGGACGAAACACCGAGGCATTGGGTGCCGGAGCACGACGGACCATCGACTGCTGAGTTCTAACTTACTAGGCCAACGTTCGAACCTCGGAACTTTGGGATGATGAAATTTTGGTGTAGCAAGGGCTGGGAAGACGGGCAGAAAGAAAATGCGAAAAAGGTTAAGAATGCCACTATTCGGCGGCAGTATGAGGACATTGAAATGGGGAGGGATGTGCTTTGCAAATATCGTGACTGGGTGCAAGACACTGGAAAAGCTGCAATAAAGGTGGCGGATGAAGAACGAGAGGCTTTCTACCAAGATCTCTTGTAAGCTTTGGAAGTGGAGTTTCGAGACGTGATGAGAGAAGCGGAACCACTTGACAAAGGCTTTTTCTATGAAAAGTGGTCTACATGGTATATTACCCGCCAATGAAAGTGGACTGGGTGCTGAGACCTACTGAAGAGGACTACGCCGGTTTCTCTGATTCCATGGAAACACGCTTGTCGAAGTTTCTATAATTGGTTGGTGACGAATGTATTAGGAGGCACATTGAAACCCCAATGGAAACACAGGATGCGAACCTCGAAAGGGATGATTTAGCTCAGGCGGTTGCATAAGACGCTATCAAATATGAGGATAATGAAGCAGAGGATTTCTATGACGGCCGTCTTCAGGCGTTAAAAATATATTTTGTTCGCCTGGAGAAGCATGTCGAACCACTCTAAAAGGCTTATATGCCGGCAGCATGGCGCATAGGATCGAAAAATATGGATTGCAACAAGGTCTTTGTGTTTGAGTGGACACTGAGGCCTGCTGATGAAGATTTGGTGCAATTCATCCCGGACGATGTCCTTTCAGTATCCTCCGACATGCCCGAAGTCCATATCGACAGCGGTGGTCCTACCACGGAGGCAGAGCCAGCGAATGAGGTTCGCACGGCATCAAGCCCAAGTAAGAGTTCGTATAGCCTTACCGAAGTCGGTAAGCTTCGATCAGATACGAATCAGGCTATAGAAGGGCAGACGCCGTCGACTGCGAGCAAAACGAGGGGATTAATTTGATCGACTTCGACACACCAACTGACACAACCAGTTCAGCCTCCCAGATCATGAACATTCTCGCTTCGACAGGCCGAGACGAGACGAGTGAATTTGATAGACTGCTTCGTTGAAAGCATCCTCGTACTTCATCTAAACGGCTCAGAGTTTACGGGCCGTATGCGTGTAGCTAGATAAACCATGAATCTTTTACATTTTGTGAATATCGAGGCTGCAAACCTGTTGACGTACTACTGGCAGCTCTCCTCGAGGCTCCGACTTGCGGATTGGCAATGGCCACGGGGCTATTGCCTATTTTGAGACCAGGGCATCAAGGCACCGCAGCTGAGGTTAACGAGTTGAAAGCTGACATCGTGCTATTTTCCCCGCATTTGTATATCCACACCTTCAACTCCATTTCAAAGACCTTGGGAAGTCGTCAAGGCTGAAGTTAGCATGTTGTTGTAATAAACACAGAATGTAATCTTCGACAACGAGTTTTAGTAAAGGCTGCTAATCGGTTTCGGCTTCAGTCTACCTCGATCAGCTGATTATGAAGAATTGAAACAAGGTTTAGGGCAAGTTCAAGCTACGACTAAGGTTTTATGTCCTGTATAACCAATCAAGAGGATTATTTAAAGCTGTTGGCCTTGTTTAAGCTTTATCTGCTATAATAGGTACGGCGCTGGAATCAGGAGAAAGATCGATTTATTATTTACTAAGCCTAATCAGGACATTTACCCCAGTTTAGTATGTCTTTGCTGTCTTGGTTATTAACCGGTTATAACCTTGGGGTGAAGGGTGTTTCGCACACTATGGCGGTTGACGATAACTGCCGGTTGAGCCGGTTAATACCTGACTGCGACGTTCAAACCGCCGAACACTGGTTTGCCGCCGAGCTCAAAAGAAATTCGACCTCAGAAAGTGATAATTACAACAGTCAATCACACAATGCCATTCCAATGCGATACTGCTTAAAATCATGCTCAAATCGCTTCATTCGCTACGAAACAGATAACTCCATTCCTTTTCGGTGAAGTAACCACCATCGTATCTGATCACTTATCAACGCCATGTCCCTCCATCCCTCCTATCCATCCGTTTTCTTTCCGCTAGACATTTATCCCCAAACAGCATCCTTGCCCCTATTAGCACCATGCTCCTGTGGCGGCGACAAAATAGTGTTCTCCCACTTCTCCTTGCCGTCGACGAAGAGACGATACTTGAGGATCGACTGATCGGCTGCCTCTGGGGACTCAATGGTGATGGCGCCGAACTTGGAGTTGCCTTGTGGTATATATCTGAAACAACGTTAGTGACATGCTCAATCCGAGACAACTTAAGAGGATGGGGAAGGAGAGGCCCTCGCAGTTGGCGACACTGGTCGTGTGGAACTTACTTAATCATAACGTCCTCCTCATCCTGCTGGCTATAACTCGGAACCGGAAGGTAAAATTGCGAAAGTGGGCTAGTCGAGTACTCATGAACAGTCGAGCTCAGCGGCCACCTACCACCCTTTGGCGGCGGGAGGGCGGTTGCGGCAAACTCATGACGATCACCAGACAACACAACGACTCCGACACCGCCCTTGAGTCCAACATCCCACATCGCCTCCAAAATGCGCTGACGCTCATCAAGGAAGCCCGCCCAGGTATCCATACCATTGACTCTCCAGTTCTTGGTGAACGGCACGGAGGACGCCACAATCTTCCACTTCACACCCCTTGGAGCCGGCTTCTCGAGCCAAGCGAGGAAGTCATCAAGCTGCTGAGCGCCGAGCATGGACTTGCCCTTTGCGTTAGCTGGGAGGTTGTTGGCGTCACGGTAGCGGCGGGTATCCAACATGAAGAAGGAAGCTGGTCCCTGAGTGAACTCAAAGTAAGTGGCGTGCTCTCTTGGCTTGTTATAGAAACCCCTCTCAGAAGCCAAAGGCGGGTTAGCAGAGCCCTGGTAGTTGTACCACGGTTCAATGGCAGACTGGTAAACGGCATCGTCACCCCTAGCATTGATATCAGGGGACGCAGCAGAGTTGTTACTGAAATCGTTCGCGATCTCGTGGTCGTCGATGACGTGGATCCAGCTCAGGTTCTGTCCAGCAGCTGGCCAATCAGGTGAGGCGTAGACTTGGCGGTATGGACGGCGGTAATCCTCGAGCGCGGTGCCGAAGCGGCGCGGAACGTCGACGTAGATGAAGTCACCCAGGAACAACATGAACTGTGCGTTCAGACTTGGAAGGGCCTTAGCTAGGTGCTGGAAGCCTGGGATGGAGAGTGGGTGCTTGAATGGGTTGTATGGGAAGCGTGGGGTGATGCAAGACGAGGTCAAGAAGGTGAAGGAGCCGTCGGCGTCGGTGTAGCCTGGGCGCGGGGCGGATGTGAAGTAGCCGGTGTGGTTGTTGCTGGTTACGTACTGGTATCTGACGCGCTTGTTATTCTTTGGGATTGGGACTTTGAGAACGGCCGTGTGGTCGGTGACATTGTTTACGTAGTTGATGCTGCCGATGCTTCTCCATCCCTGGTCTGCGGCAGAGTTGTCTTGGTCGACGGTGCGGACTGAGACGTAGACTGGGAGCTTGGCGGCATCTGGCTCGCGGAGGAGGAGCTTGGCCTCATCAACACCGACGTAGCCGACTCGGGTGAAGGAGACGTCGTTGCTTGGGTAGTGGGTCTTTGCGCGGTAGATGAGATCGGTAGCCATTGCGAGCAGAGCAAGGTTGATCAGGAAAGTCAGCAAGCTGAGCAAGGTGCTGGTTGGGCTTGGCATGCCGGTCAAGAGTGTGCGCCAGAACTTTGGGCTACGCTCCTGCAAAGTTATGGTCTCCTCAACATCCACCTCCTCAAGCACGGCTGGCGCATTGTCGCTGTCGGTCACACCAACGGTTCCACCCTCAGTGTGAGCGACGGTCGATGGCAATGGCTCTGGCTCCTCGCCGACGATTGGGATATCGGTAACAGTAACGGCGACATCGTCAGAGATGACATTGTATTGCGGCTGGGTCAGATAAGAGGAGATGAACGATGGCACGTAGAGCGCGAAGAGAGTGTAGATGAGCGGTGGGCAGAGGCTGCTCGGAATCTACAATTAGTTAGTCGCGCTCAATTGTGTCGCGTGGTTGAACTTACCCATCTCAAGAATACATAAGTGACAATTCTCAGCGCGACAGAGCTTGTCGCGGCCAATTTGTCTTGGATCGCCATAATGGCGATTTCTTTGTGTATCCGTATAGGCCGTCAATCAAACGGTGTTCGGGTATTTTTCAATTGTGCATGAAGATAGTGTTGTAGTAGTGCAAAGGAACTAAAATTGATAGTGTGAAGAAGTCTCAAATACAAGGCTAGCGACTATTACCTCACAGTTGCTTGTACCTCGATCAAGGATCGCGCGTGTAAGGGTTTGTGGTGATCGTTACTGAGGTCAAGCGCTACGTCATACCCGGCGGCCGCTGGTGACGTGCGGCGCCAAGCAAAACCTTATTAAAAGCGTAGCTTTTTCTTAAGCTCCGATCCCCCCGCGTGTCACGTGGGCCATATAGTGTTGGAGGCTCTGTTCAGGACACGTGAGATAAACTGCCGTTGTCACGTGATAACGCCGTGATTATCCCTGTTAGCCGCGTCCGCCGCCCTCCT
>RCNJ01000272.1_pt1 | contig 30974 bp, 41 predicted proteins | sample 2041171 | NCBI WGS metagenome assembly RCNJ01 (sample SAMN09708213, study PRJNA481090) | feces metagenome | biome: feces | host: Pygoscelis adeliae | place: Antarctica: Rookery Lake | collected 2010-03-01 | reverse complement strand
CTGTAGCCGCGTCATGCCACGACTGCCCAGGCGGCTCAGCAGCGAGCGCGCCAAGAACAAAGGCTAAAATTTGCGCAACGCTTGTCCTGTGAAGTTTGTTCTCATCGTCTTCCTGGAAGTCTAAACGCGGAATAGAAAGATGATAGCACACCATTGAAGGATCATCATTTGGTATGTATAGGAAGATGATGGCTTCTCCATCAAAGACGTAGCCGTGCTGGACGCCCTTCGCAATCATGTATGAGAATAGTTGGGTAATCACTGCAGCGACCAGAGATTTCGAGAGAAAGTCAAAGCCGTCGCCTTCCTTATTAATAATTTCGTCGCCTGGTCGAATCTCTCCGTTTAGCCCGGCAATGATCTGGGCCAAGGGGAACTTATGTGGTGCCTTGTACTCAATGGAGACAACTGGAACCATTTGTCCGTCTGCCTGCTCGGTTATGCAAAATTGATCTGCACTCCCTACCCTCTTCCTCCAGCTAGCACCTCTCGTGTTGTGCTGCCCTCCCACTTGCTCGCCTTTGCCTTTGCCTTTCGCTTTGTTTCTACCTGCCCTTGACGTATTCGGCTCTGATATAGACATATGTTCCATCTCATTCTCCATCGATTGCTCGATTGGCTGCGCTAGGTTTGTATGGCTTTCAAAGATCATCGCTCCCCGCAGTTGAAGCTGTTCTCTCAACTGCTCGTGTTTATGTATCTCTTCGATCAAGGTGCGTACCGGATTCTCGACAGTGTCTCGCGCAAAGTGTCGAAGTGCAACCTCTGAGGCAATCGGATCAAGATATTTCCGCACATAATCCAGCTGATGTGCGGACGGAAAGACGCGCTGCGAATTGAAGTCTGGGCTAATTGAGAGCTTCTCCCAGATCTTCTCCTGCTGTGCTGGAAAATCTCCCCAAGGCACAATGCGCTGAGGGTATGGCCGGCCGGCGGGTACAGTAGTGTCGCCCCGTGTAGATAGAGACTTGTCTGTGATAACTTTGAGGGCAAGCGAGAAGCTATGGCAAGTTTCGAGATACTCGATGAGGTTCTTTGGCTGAGATTCCGCTTCGGCAGCTTCGCGTCGTCGTTGCTCCTCCTCTGCTCGGGCCTCGGCTTGCTTGGACTTTCGTTGCTCCTCCTCTGCTCGTGCTTCGGCTTGCTTGGACTTTCGTTGCTCCTCCTCTGCTCGTGCTTCGGCTTGCTTGGACTTTCGTTGTTCCTCCTCTGCTCGTGCTTCGGCTTGCTTGGACTTTCGTTGCTCCTCCTCTGCTCGGGCTTCGGCTTGCTTGGACTTTCGTTGCTCCTCCGCAAACTTCCTTTGTAGCTCTACAAGCTGCTGTTCCATCTTGGCGATGTTGTTTAATTTTGGCTCATGTTGTTGTTTGTTTACAGCACACATACATAGCTTCCGTGGATTAGCCGAACCGTCCTCGCCCGGGGTCACATGATGTAATATTGGAAGAACGTTACCTCAGTTCCTCAGGCCTTCGGTCGCGCCTACGGCAGCAGACGGCACTATACCTAATCGGTGGATATCAGGTGACGTCCTCGACCAAATAGCCTGAGGACCATGTCCACATTTTTGGGCGTGTGCGGAGACATTTTGCGCAAAACCGAAGGCCATCTTTAATCCCATTTTTCTCCATCGTTGGAGATCATACAGTCGATTGGATGGAGTCATTCGATCCCCTTACTAATATTCTATAATTGATTAGATTTTGGACCCTGTCAACTCAAGACTAGCGCCGCTAGAGCTCGCCGTTTAACGTACCGACAATTTCCACTCCGCAACCCAGCACAATTAGTCCTAAATCTGACGGTGTTCTGTTTGTCCCTTTTTGCACTTTTCATAAGACGCAACAACAACGGCACATTTTAAAAAATTGGTCTATGGATAGAATATACCTCGATACACAATTGATTAGAATTATGAAGAAATACAGGGTGTTTTGAGGTAGTTACCGACGAATCTGAAAAATTGCGACCTCGAAAATAACCGCAGAGCAGTGCGCGCGATGGACATGGTCCTCAGGCTATTTGGTCGAGGACATCACCTGATATCCACCGATTAGGTATAGTGCCGTCTGCTGCCGTAGGCGCGACCGAAGGCCTGAGGAACTGAGGTAACTACACATGACAATCGAAAAGTGCCCACGTGATGGGCAGCCACCTCCACATCACGGACATGCAATTACAATTTTCCGAAGGTAGGGGTCCCACGGTTGTGGCTGAGTATAATACCTTGGACATGAAGGCGATACAGTTGGGCTCACTTTATATTGATGCCTAAAACGCCGATCCAGCCCAAACAGATAGTTGCCACCCCTCTCACAAAATATACATAGTAAAATAGAATGTCTGGGGAAGCGAGGTTTAATATTTCGTTTACATAAATCTGGCTATGGCGACGCTAGCTATATCAAGCCAGCCTAAAGTCACATGTTATCTAGCCGAGAAGATAAGATTATGCCAGAAATTCCCGTTACCCCTCCAGATTCGTCATTTTGTAAGAAAACCAACCCATTAACACTTACGCCCTTTATAATGGCCGGAGCATTTGAGCACTTAAAAGTCATAGACTTAAGTAAAGAGGAACAAGATGCGATAGCAGAGTGTGAGAGGCGGATCACCACCCTCAAATTTAAGACATCCCCACGTGGCTATGACCTCTGCGACGACATCGCGGGGTTAGAAATTGTTGCGAAGGATTTTATTAGGATATTCGCTCCTTGGTCAAAAGTATAACCCTACAACACTATGATAAACTTTAAGCTAATATTTGCATCTATAAGTTCGGAAAAGAGTCCCAGCTCCAAGCGTTTCGATTCGATAAAGTCGCAACAATGCCAGTACCTGGATCGATGCTCTTCATACCTACTGCGATTACAGGGAGTCCTAGTATAGGAGGGCAACCGCTAAAACTCGGGTCATTTGTGCAACTCAATACAGCTGTCACTGTGCAACCGCAAGTTACTTGCCTCGTTGTCCGGGCTGACTAGAATGAAATCGGACATAGTGATATATTGGGTTTTGGATAGGGGTAGTTTTAAAACTACTATTTTAGCCATCAAGAGTGTTTTGGAGATTCGCCGTGGTTGTTCAATCTGCGTTTGTGTTTGATAGTTCTATTTGAAGTAGTATCTGGTCTTTAATCGGGAGCTATCTGATTTAAAGAAATGTGAACAGCATTGGTCCCAGTCGTTGAAATCGACATTACTGAAATTGTTTGATCCAAGATCATTAAAATTTTGACTGTTGGGATTGAGGTCGTTGGGATCGATCGAATGGAGGAATTTGAACAGAGGGTGTCCAGTCGTTGTAGGACTCGATGTTGTAGGGATCGAAGGGAGGAATTTGTACAGAGGGTGTCCAGTCGTTGTAGGACTCGAGGTTGTAGGGATTGAAGGCAGGGATTTGAACGGAGTGAGTCCACTCGCCTGAATTAACGCCAGAAGTAGGAGTAGAACCATCCCAGTTGTAACCTAATTCATATTTTTGTATTAGCGTATGAGTGCACATATAAGGCAGAGAATCTGTAATATACCAGGTATTTGGTTGTTCAGAAATGTTCCAGAACTAGACAGGGAGAGAAGACTCATCGCTGCCTCTGTTCCACCCGGTATATTTTGCAGCGTAATGTGATTTAACTGAGGGTTCAAATGGTTCACTGTACTCGCATTGGTTGATGGATTAGACCTCGGTTGGTGCGTTAATGTCCCTGGATTCGACTTCTGACCCTGAAACGAAGTAGTAGGAGATTCGGTTTCCATGCCATCTGGCTCGGTGTTTGTAGTTTCGGTGTCGAGATTGGGATTACCCGCATTTGTTCCGATGCTGGTCTCTGAAAATTCCTGTAGTTAGCCATGTGGTCAAGCGACTGTTGTTGATATTATCTTACCCGTTACAGACGCGTCCCCTACACTGTTGTTGCTACCGGTTACATGCCAATGATAATGCAGGCGGGTTCCTGGGTCGTTAGGACGCTGCTGTAGCCCAGCATTCATCTGGTGTTGATGCCACTGATCTAAAAGCAATGGAAGCGGCACATGCCATTGTGCGGTTTGTAGAGGATCCAGATGTGAGGATACCGTTTGTTGACTGTGCTCACTGTTAGCGATTGGTTCCAAGATTGAGACATACATACTTAATATTTAGAGCGTTCCTGATGTACAAACTTGGATAGAACACGTGAGAGTAAAGCGATGAGGAAGGACTTGAGGTTTCTAAGAGATTATTGATGACACCATTTATTATATTGGGCAGCGAAACGTCAGGAACCGATCTAATACATCTCATGTTGTAATGTTTGTCTGATTCATAATTAGCTGCGTTAAATAATAGACCATATAACTTACAGGCGAGCGCTTCGTATACCATCGTGGCTACTGGGCCCCACTTTGGCCACATGCCGGCGACGATTGAGTTTATCACCCTGACAGCAACTACCCACCGACTCCTGGTGGATCGGCATATTTTGCCTTTGATAGCTTTGGGATTCATGTTATGCAAGCACCCTGCGATAAAGGAACACTTCCACGCCGTGATCTGCGAATCTTGAACCACTTTCAACGCATCCGACTGGTCGAAAAGTTCGTACTGATTCCAGTGGATATTTTCCAACTGTAACAGCCGATCGCCAATGGAACCACGGAAGCTTTGGGATGTACGAACAATTGAATCGATAGTTTTCTCAGTCAGAGCCTTTGTAGCCAACACCCCTTTTGTATATGGTATCCCATTTGTAGACGGTTCGCAATTCGTAGACAGTGCTTGTTTATTCCTAGCTAGATCTTGCTTCTCCTTAGCGAGCAATTTCTCTTTCTTGATGAGTGCTTTCCGAATTTTATTTGTAATAGATGCGATAGCCTTTTCTTCATCGACGTTCGTCTGTGTGTTGACGCTTGTCTCTCTGACGCTAGTCTCTCTGTCGACGCTGGCTCTGTCGACGCTTGCTCTGTCGATGCTTGTCTCTCTGTCAAGGCTTATCTCTCTGTCGAGGCTTGCTATGTCCACGCTTGTCTCTCTGTCGACGCCTGTCTCTCTGTCAACACGTATCTCCTTGTCCGAGCTTCCATGATCGTTTAGCCTCTGCCGTTTGGTTCTGGTACATGGAAAACTGAACAGACTTCTGGTGTCGTAGTCAGTATTTCCTTCATTTGATCTGTATGTATCGAAACTTCGACGGTGGTTCTGATGTGGTGGTACAACGTGGACCCCGAAATTATTCTTGAGGTCCTGGTCGTTCTCGAGTTGAGCGAAATTGGCGAGAACGGATTCGACTCTCTTTGTGCACGTTGTCGTGCTGGGAAATTGAGCGGGAACGTTGGTGTAGCTAGAATCTGTCAGTAAAAGACAGCATAAGTGGATATCGAAATACCATACTAATCCGTGTTTGAGAAATCCCATCCAGTACCACAGTAAGAGTCGTATACTGGTTGGATAGCACGGCCAACTTCAGAAAGGTTGCTTATTTCATGAGCAGTTTCGCAGCACCAGGTGTAGCGAACAGAACACTCAAAATATGTTTGCTTTGGAATATGTCCAAGTTCAAATGGGACGATAGATATCTGAACGGCCGCCAAGTGCTGATTGTGCGGTACGGCCAAATGAAGGCGTGTTGTGTGTTTCGTTGAGAGCTCTTGGCGGGATGATTGTACAGTGGTCCCGTGGTCCCGTAGAGAAATATAAAACGAATGGGTTCCGCAGATCGCCTTTAGTTTACTCTCGTCCATGTTCTTTGCGCTGTTCATCAAGTTGAGAATAAGTTGCTGAAGGTGGACCAATGCTGTCACATTTCAAAATGGGGCCCTGTGTATCTAAATAGGCACGCTAGAGACCATTATAACAACTGGTCTCTAGCGTCATCCAAACGAGACTTAGCGCTGCACATTGATTTAGGCGACCTTTCCGGGGTAGCGGGCCAATGCATTTAACTCGATCCGGCCGAATTACCCGACGATCATGAGACTACTCGGAGTGATATCAAGGGAGCTTGAATGAGCTCCGCACTCAGAAGGCAAATTGTGAAGGCCGATGAGGACCTTCCCATCTAGATTCAGCTGATCCGGACATTGAACGTTCCATGGTTTGCAGACTCATGCTGCAACCGAGGATCTTTGTTCCGTGAATGGACAAATGATTGATCTGGAGCTTGTCCAGTACGATGGACACCATGGGCTCCAACATGGGGATCCCGCTCAATGTATAAGAACAAACTGCAGCGAGGCTGCCACCTCTGTTTTATTTTATTTTATTTTATTCATGCCCAAATACATTCGTACCTTCTTCACCGGTCAGACTTCACCGCTTTTCTTGACGCTCACCGAGTGCACTTTCTGTTTTTTTCCCCTGCAGCAGTTCCAAACAGGCATCTGCATCCCCAAGCCTCTGCCTAATAGGCATTGGCTTGCGAGTGGAAGACTCCCAGAGCCATGCTATCATTTAACTCCCTTGGATCTCAGGATACGACTTATGCGCTGCAAAGCACTTCTGAAGACAACTTACTGGATAAGCTTCCACCGCGTCCGGAGCCCATTTACACTGGCAGAGCCCGGGATGGTAGCGGGTATGTCACAGAATCGGTGAGTCCCTTGCCTGCCCGTAATGCATAGCACGCGTTAACCGTATAGCGGGATGGTTGCTTTCACCCAAACTCTTTTGTACGAAATACACCGGGTGGCTTAAAGTTTACATATTGGGACCCTATCCCTGACCTCTATGGGGTATCCTTTGGCAGGTCTCGTTGTTACACCTCACGGGAAGCAATAGAGGCAACTTTGCCTGGCCGGTGGTCACTGTCAGACAGCAGCTGGGGTACCTGGAATACCTTCGCCTATGTTGTATGTGGCAAACGAAATAAGCCCAAGGAGGAGCGGGTAGAAGCTTTTAGATTATTGTATGTAGATGCGGGGAAGTTCGTATTTTCAGGGTCAGCATGTGCATGCCAACTGCGTGGGTCAAATAAGGAGTTGATGCGGACTTTCGGAGGGATATTGTATCTCATTCAAGGTGTCTTTTCAGCAATAGGCATATAATATATGTACATTATTTGCATCAAAGTCTACCACAGCAGCTGTGAGCGTAGTGTCCATGGAAACTGAACTCTGAGCAGGCTTCCTAATATTTGACATACGACATGGAGGAGTGATTACAATTGCGGGGAACTTCGCTTCTGTCAGCAGTTCTCGACCTGCCCTTCCAATGCTATATAGAGGCGATAGGGGCGGTACATGGCGGGTCCAAATATACTTGCCTTGTATCATTAATGGTTATCACACTCCAAGTCACTAGTGCCTTTATCATAACGCCATGTCTCGCCTCGGTCTATTTCCTCCTCGACGTTCATCATCCTCGATTGTCACCCTCGTTCTTTATCCTCCTTCTTTTATTTGCCCTTCTTCTCACCCTTGCCCTTCTTCCCATCCTTCTCGTTCCTTGCTCATCCTCGATTCTCACTTCCCTCTGCAACCAAACATGGCGCGGGGATTCGATTTACCAGTACGGCAACAAACGGAATGCGTTCAAAGACCTCGCCGACCCCGCAATCTCCGCATCCCGACGAGACATCATTGTTTCTCAAGGAAACGTCGGCTAAGGTTTCTCAGCTTGCGGTGCTTCAAGTGGAAGCATATCCGTTCTTCTCGCCATAGGACCAGAATTCGAGGCCACCGGCATTCTTCCGCAGCGAAGCTTCATATATCGCAGCCGCCGGATTTGACGCCTCCCAACAAACTGCCCTCGTCCTCGCCACAGCCCGAAAGCCTTTCCACACAACCTCCGGATGGTACATCTACGGAGGGCCTGCCATCACCATGGGTGCCAGCTACAGGCACCACGTTTCAGCCATCTCTCGACGCGACCTCGTTGACGTCACGGCAACCTCAAGTACAACAGGGCGACACGGCAAATACGCATTGCAGCAACGAAGACGAAGGATTTATTTCAGCATCAGATTCAGACTACAGCAACTGTGAATTGGAATATGAGGGCGAGTACGAGAATGGACGGGTTTACTGTCCTGGACGAAAATATCACTTTCCGATTGATAAGAAGCAACGAGAGACAGCAGAATTTATGATGCATCTTATGTGGAAAAAATACAGTCAGGTTTGGCAAGAATCTTTAAATATCCAAAAAATACAGTAAGTTGCTAGTCTTTCCACGTTGATGATAAACCTCTACTTATTACCTGCTTAGGAATGTTCTCGACATTGGTCCAGGAGCTTGCTACTGGGCAGATGATTGTGAGTGTCTTAACTAAAGCAGAGACAATATGACAGATGAGCTAACAAGAGGTAGTCGCCTTTGAAAATCCCCAGGCTATAGTCATAGGGGTTGATCTTTTTCCGAGCAAAGAAAAGCATGACCGAAATGTTCAGTTGATAAAGGAAGATGTAGAGGAACCTTGGCTAGCACGAGATAAGTACGACTTCGTCCACTCACGCGATATGGCCCTTGCAATTAGAGATTGGGATAAATTGTTGAACCGTGCCTTTCGGTGAGTAACTAAACCCTTTTGTGCCACTAAGCATCTTGCTGATAATTTACGTCAGCTCCCTTAAATCTGGAGGCTCGATCGCAGTGCAAGAAATACACTTTTCCCCACAATCCAAAGATGGAGGCCTTCATTCAACTGCGCAACCACTTGCCGATTTCTTTTCAGAAATTGCAAAAGGCTTGCGAGTTTTACACATTGACCTGCACGCTGTAACTTCGCTTGCTGCAAAAATGCAAGCAATTGGTTTCGAGAATGTGACAACAAAAATATCTTATATAACAATCTCACATGACACCCAAGATAGTGCGGACAAAACGGCAATGTGGATGAGGGGGGCTATTTACGAAGGGCTACAAGGAACCGCTTTAGGGCCTCTCACTCGAGGTCTTGGGTTGGATCGAATGCAAGTTGAAGTTTCCTTGGTTGGTGTTAGAGATTGTCTACGAAGTGGCCTGCAGGATACGAGGTTGCCGATATATACTATTCATGCTCAGCGGCCATGAGGTAATTCCTCAATTGGACGGGTTTATTGTAGGTAGCTTTGACTAGATTTCGCCATTTGGGTGTGAATATTTAGGCTTTGTATTATAATTTGAACATATATCTAGGTACAATACCGTATTACTTCTAATGTACAAGACAAGTCCACCTTTCTAACTAACGTATATGATTCAGCAATGAACGAGGGTCCAATGTTTTGGATGGACTTTTGGTTGATGGTAGAAACTTGATTGAGGTAAGGTCTCTCCAGATGGGACGCAGTGGCGGCTGGAGCCGCCACACACGACTTAGGCGGCGTTCTGTAAGGATGGGGAGTTTGAGTGCTCCCATCCAGGGTGCTGCAACGGCGGGTCGGCAGGGCCCGCAGGAGTAGGTGCTGGTAGGGTGTTAGTGTTTGGTTGTTGTGGAACAGAGACCAGGCAGCAGTGAGAGTGAAAAGTGCCAACATACCGCCGCTCATAAGCAACAACGAACAACTTGCAGCGGACATGCGTCCTCTCGTATTTATCGCACCACGCCCGCACTGTGTAGACCCGGTGTCCACATTTATATCGCACCTGTGTAAACGGGCACATCTTGTCATGATATCTGCTGCTCTAAAATGGGTGAACCTCTTCTTTATATATGAAGACTACTATATGTTATACGCCTGCGGGGTGGGGGCATAATGAGACTCCTCCGAGGTGAATATCCGAACCTCGACACCCGCTTGTCTCAGCGTCTGTGTACCCTCCCCCACCCCAACTACGCCATATAGCGCATCTGATAGGATATGTTTGGAAAGGTTGTCCAGATTGCTCCATTTTTGCGCCACAGTGAAAGTGCGGAGAAGGCGTAGGATTTGAACGGCAAGCAGACCCCGAAATACTTGCAAAGGTTCGGCAGCATATAAACCAGCCAAACTCCCGCTCATCATATCCCATTCACTCAACTACTAAAGACAATTTAAGATGTCGCTAACCAGTCTCGAGTGGCAACGTTTTGGTTCTACCCTCGGCATGTGTAACTTAAATACTGCTGAAGAACAAAACGACATTCAGCGCCCGACGTCAACAGCTTGTGAATTGAGGCTGCAAGACCAGAAAGGTCCGGCAGCTATTTCAAGTTCAAGCCCAGGTAGGATGGAACCTCATTATTTTTGATAGCTTGCTTGACACGATGCTAATTGTTGTAATAGCTGTGATTTTTGGAGCCACGAACACGATGAAAGAACCGACGGATGAGCTTGAGGCGCCTAGTAATGTGAATGGCGGGCCTCGTTTGCCAGATAGGCATGCTGATTCGGAAGTCGCAAAGGAGGATAAGGGAATAAACACGGCTACCACGGTTTTCACGATGCCCGCATCATGCATTTCCTGTAAGGCACCGGTAACCTGCGACAATAGATGCGGCGCGATGTTTGCAGCATACGACATACTATTGAGTATAGGTATAAAATGCAAGAGGTGTGCAGCAGCAGCAACAGTGGATGGTTGATTTCACGGGTGATGCTTAAAGTCACCGAAAGTTTAAAGTTTAGACACATGCTGGCCAAAGGCCCTACCTGAGTCCGATAATTATATCGCTATTGTCGTCCAATACATGTATCTCGCGTTCTCTCACTCCCTCTCGGCCTCATGAATCGCTAGTGAACGCCCATCTCATTGTTGCCTGGCTCCAAACACAATCCGCAGCGTTTTGAGATTGAAATTTCTCCCCAGTGTAGTGCCAAGGGCGACTGACAGCACCATCAAAGGATATAGAGACCCGTCAAGGAATATCTGGTTGCAAGCGCTACATTATTGTATGTAGTTGCAAGGAATATCTGGTCTGATGACGCCAACTCCTGGCAGAGCTCCTGGCCAGCTGTGCGCTGTTAGTAAGGATTGAGACGAGCCTAGCTCTCGACTTACCGATCTTGATATCCCCTCCGTGCCAAGGAGAATGTTGGAGCAACTGAGGGAGCCGTGCTCGAGCCAATCGAGGCGAGATGCGCAAGACCGTCGAGGATCTATTCCAGTCAGCAAAAGCATCACGTCTCGTTGCGGAGACGCTCCTGTCTAAGTATAGCTGCCAGTTCGACCTCGGTGAGGAAAGGAGGAGACTTTGCGACTTGAGCGAGCGAGATAAAGCTGAAACATTCATGGAAGCTATTGTGGCAAGATTCCTGTAGCAAGCGGATCTCTCTCGCATCATCCGGAACCTTGAGAAGGTCGTGGGGATATGCGATTGGAGGCAACGGAAACAAATCCACCCCAAGTTTAGGTCGCAGTACTCACGGAAATAGTTCCACGGCGATTTCCGTTGATTGCAGTCGAGCACGCTGACGCCATGCTTGGCGGCCTGTACGGCGTATGCCACTGGGAGGGTAGGGGCCATTCTTCGGCAACAGGCACGTTATCATTATTTGCGTTGCTGGTTGAGGATTGCATTTCAATAGTAAATCGAATCCGCGGTATTAGTTTCCTCGGCGATACAGCTTTCATTACAAAACGATGCTGCTGCCATTATGAGACCCAACTTCTAAAATGGAGCGATACTTACGTCATTTAAATTCTGCAAAGAACCCGATATTGAGCAGGATAAGAAACTAAGAGTCTCCTTTGACCATCTCTGATCGTCTGATGTGTGATGGTAACGGGGAAGAGTCATAGCTTCTATCATCTCCTCCAGGACGGGCATTTCTAGTAGAGCTGGCGCAAACCTTGGGTTCTCTACTTGATATCTGACGTTTTCCATACTCAATACTTCAACAACCTATTAGCTCGCTGATAATCATTATTCTAGGGGCCAACTAACGCAATTTAATCTCCCCACGGACAGAAAGCCGGATACTTGCGGTGGTGAGGTCTTGGCAAGAAATATCCTTGGAAGACATGTAAGTCAAGCCTTTTAGAACCTGAAACTGTTAACTGTGAAATCGACATAGAAGACGGTTGCCTACTTCAGCAACGATAGTAGCAATCTCCCATTCTTCTGTTTTATAAGATTGAAAGTCTAACTGAGCTAAGGATATATCGAGATGCTCGGTAACGACTAAGAGTTTGTCAATACAAGAATATACGCCGTAGATGCTGGCAATGTTTGGGTGTGATACTCGAGCGAGTACTTGAGACTGTTGGATGATGTTTGTTGCTGGAGATTCTTGCATGTTGGCGAGTCTGAAATACGATGACCTCTGCCTTACTACAGTAACCTGATCACTCTGTCGGATATATTCATACTCAACCCAGGGACTCTCAAACTTTATGGTAAACATTGTGGCCGGTTGCGTAAGAGTTGTTTCGTCTACGCAGGCTCGGTTCATCGTCGCATTTCTCTTGACCTTCTTTGGATGACTTTGAAAAAAGTTAGAAGTTAAAGCCTTCATTTCGCGTAGGTGCTGCGGCACGGATAATATCTGCGTGCAGTAACTTGTTAGTACGGTTATGTCTATATTTATATAATCAAACGTACCTCGGGGGCTGAGACTTTAGGGATATCTTGCGTTTGGGTGATATCTTCCATCTGCTCAGCAAACCCGTCGTCGTCTGTTTTAGTTGTCTCCTGGGAGGTGGCTTCGTCGGCTGCTATCCTTCGCTCTAATGCGTCCATGATCTGGGGACCCGATGATTTCATGGTGAGAGTTATGTCTCTTATGAATTGATATCAATAGAAAAACTTCTCGTTGGGAGTAATATAATCTGCCATTTCGCTAGTGATTCGCTGGTGGTTTTGTCATCTCGATTGAGGGCAGCAAACATTTGAGGGGGGACCATCCGATTATCCCCCAGAGATCGGATGCCACCCTTTTCTTCAACAACTGGCATATGAACCATATTTTTCTGACGGCGACTGATGTGGGCCCACAGTATATTATTGGGTGGTACACGTACATCACGACAGGCGGCTTCACAGGCATCATCGGATGATGCACGTACATCTACGACTGGCAGCTCCACAGGTACGTCTACGGAAGACCTTGCGGGTAGTGCATAAAATTGATGCGGTTCCGATTTATCTTTAGCGTGCCTTGCCATCGCACTTCTCAGTGTGGCCAGTTGCACGTCCTTCAGTCCGTCCAGATTTTGCTGCCCTCCGCGCTGATTACTTTTCTCCTCCCCCGTATGATCCTCATCCGTCCCCTCGCCCATCTTCTTGTCTCGCCTATGATCGTATCTCTCCCATCTTCTGTTAACTATCTTTTGTTTATCCTTCTGTCCATCCTTCTGTCCACTTTATGTCCCGACCGCTTACGTTCCTCAACATGGACTCACGTACTCGCCCACTTACGCAAATCAAACTTTTAGAGGCATCAGAAGCTGTCTCCTCAGCTGGCTAGCCATCCCTTGTAAATAGACATCTACTATTCTATAATGATTTCCTAACGTAATTTGAGTTGTCATCCATAATCCGCCATACGACCAGGGGGTAAGGTACCGTCGGGTGGTCAGGCACAATAAGATCGGGACACTTTCCCTCCCATCATAGCTTTGGACACACTACAAGCCAAACTATCCACCCTTGAAAGCAATGGTGATTTACTCCTGCGAATATCGAGACTGTGGGAAGCGGTTTGGAAGGCCTTCGCATCTCGAGAGACATAAGAAAATTCACACTGGCGAAAAGCCATATATGTGTTATTGCTGTTTCTTACCAAGAGCCTTCGGTCGAATAGATAACCTCAGAGCGCACCAAAAGCTGCATCTAGAGGTTAGTAGCAGATTTCACCGCCCAGAGGTGCCAAAACAATTTCGACTAGATCCGTGCATGGAAACACAAACCATAAAGCAGGATTCGAGTGCCTCGGCAATAAGGATAGAAACCAAATATGAGATTGAGCGCTCCATGAATGTATGGGCTTATGCTGACGAGGCCAATACAACGCAAGGGATCAACTTAAATTGGTCTCAATTTCTCGGTTGGGATCCGCGTTGGGAGTAGAAATTATACTTAAGGGGTGCGACTATTTGGGGGGGACCATCGGATGTACGGTTCATGTTTAGGATGCTCCGGGTGGCAAGGAAGGAGTCAAATGATGAGGGCAAGTCCGTGGGATAGGGTCTATTCAAGTGATCGAAAATCAATCAGAGTAATATAAATAAAAAAGCGATCTCCGTTATAATCACAATGCAAGTCACTGGTCTACATAGTTGCAATTATGGCTTCTACGCAAAATAATATCCGAACCAATTCTCAAAGCTCTACTGGGGCTATATTCACTTGGCAAGGCAATAGCGGACCAACCCTAATCCAAGATCCTCCATATGACGGTCGTGGAGTGATTGATCTTACGTGTGAATTAGTTAGTCGCACAGAGAGAACAAAGTTTTATCACTAATACGAGTAGAATTCAAATTTCGAAATGTTGCAGACGAACATGAAGCTATTACAAAGTAGAGTTGCCATGCCTCAAGTTAATATCATTGCTAACCAAAGCAGATCGTGTCAACTGGGTTGACTCAGTTAATAGAAATCTACATGGTACCTTAATCCCCCCATTATTAGGAGACAAATACTGAACCTACATGCGAAGAAGAGTGGATAAAGACCAAGAAGACCGCAGACGAACAAGAGCGAGAAATTCAGTGGCTTAGGGCTGAGAACTCACGTTTGGGGAGGGAGTTGCAAATTGCAACGTGCGCAAACAATGGATCTACTGTAGGTTTGGATCATGACGAGTTTGTGGGGGCCTGGTGGGCAGAGCCTTAAGGGGTAGGGTAGCCGAATTTGAGGGCTACCACCGGATGGTCCTGAACGAATAGATGGATGAACCAATGTATCAGCCATAGATAGATTATTAAAGGGCGATGTCAGGAACAGGTTGGAAAGAAAAAAAAATTGTCACTCAGTATTTTGTATGATTTGGCGAACCATTTATCTTCCAACTTATCTACGTGATGAATCTAATCTATTCGATTATCGCTTTCACTTGCCTCGCTGCCGGTTCAGTTGTCAAAAATAGTAACTCTTCAGCTGCAACGAATACTTTAGTTACCACAGTCGTCCCTTCTGGCATCACCTACCACGGCATTACACCCACCTCTTCAGCTATCGCTAACTATCCATGTGGTACCAACCAGACTGCTATTAACTACCCACTTGGAATCCAAAAATGGGCGGGGCAAGGATGCAAGTCTAGCTATTTAATGTTCGAATTTACGCAGGGCCTAACCGTCCTTTAGGTACAGGATTTATGATAGAGAACAAAAATTTGACACTGCATTACGGGATAAGAAGCTATGCCAGCAACTTTACATCTTATTCTAGCTTCAGAATCAGTCGTCCTCTTTGTGGAAGAGAACAACTTGATTTCAGTCGCGAAATAGGCACAGACTGGTGTGGGAATTTTTTACACTCCTATTGGCCAAGAAATTCACCAGGTAGGTAGGTATTAAGAAGATAGGAGACGTTGAGGCTAACATGAAACAGTGGGATGCGTTGATCTTGGTACATTTCGATGCATTCGAATCTGGCTTAACTAGGTATATCAGAGTTTAATACCTTCAGGAGAGTTTCGCATGGCAAAAAAGAGAAGGAATTGTGTATTCCATATTTAGCTTAGACAGTAGATATATATGCCAATCAAGTTCCTACGTTTCTATCTTTGATAACTGACAACATAAAGAGAAGCTTAATTTAGGCATGCGTTGCCTTCGTCCCATTTGCTCAGCTGTTCGTACTGTACTACTACGGTACTGTACTATTACGGTACTGTACTACTACGGTACCGTGCCTGATTGATTGATTGATTGGTTCATAGACTGACCCAGCCGCCCTATGGCAGGTATGCAGCGTACATCTATAAATACAGGTGTTCCCCCCTCCCATTTCTAGAGGGCAAGCCGTGCTATCAACACTGCTTCCTACCTCCTACTAATGTTTGGTGTGAGAATTTTCATCTACACATCTGATGGTTGTCCTGTATCTGTGACTTGTCAGACCTTTCCTGTCTCGGAGTCTGTCGAGCGCCCGTATCGCCTCGATAAGGATATATTGTCCGGAGGGGAATTTCGGGTTTGCCATTGCTTGGATGGCGGCTTGGTTGTCTGTAAAGGCGGTGCACTTGCCGGGGGTGTTTGTCGTTACATGTACGTCGAGAGCTATCTGGAATGCAAGTTCGATCCCTCTGAGTTCAGCTGCGTATACAGTAGAGGTGGTTGATTTGCCCATGTATTCCATTCTCTTCGTACGGACGTCTCTGAGTTGCAGCATCGGCGCAACAGCAGCTGAGCCGACATGGCCGGCCTAAGTTACTACAGTTTAGGGAGGGTTTTCGTATCGACAGCATTTGAAAGTGCATGCCATGGTTTTGAGGCGAGGGTGCTTGCGACCTATCGAGCCCAGGGGTCACGTTCACGTGATCTCTTGGACCTTAGTGGAGTTGGTTAGTTCTTCAAGCCCATGGACTATGTTCATATCGTAATGAGAATATACTTCAGATAAAACCTAAACAGTGTAAAACTGGGTGTAGATTCAGCTATCTAATGTACTACAGTCTAGTACAATCTTAGCGATAATAATCATATCCACATTTCTTTTGAAACACTTATATTGAGATATTCACCCTACTTAATATCATCTAGTTCAATCGCTAGCATTTATATTTACCTCACAGTACAGATAAAGCCTGCCCACTTTGCAGCTAAACTGGCCTGATAAGAACTACTGCTGTCCCAGTCCTCACGAGCATATCAAAGCAGTTGCGCCAGAGGAAGTATGCCCCTTGTACTGTTGAAAGCTTCTTCCCAGAATCCGCTATCCGTAAAGCCTGTGCGTTGACCGCATCCTTTGAAAATGGCGTTTCATGAACTATGACCCCGCCTTCAGTAAACTTAACGACCTGTTGTTGGCTGTAGCTGGTAAGGTGAGCTTCTAGTGTTGTAGCCTCATGTTTATGTCAGCAAACTGATATCCAAAACACATGACCAGACTTACCTCGGGGGCCGAGTCGCTTGGGATATCTTGCGTTTGAGTGATATCATCCATCTGCTCAGCTAATTCTTCGTTGTCAGCTCTAGCTGTGTCACTCGGTATCGACTGATAGACAGGAGCATTGCGTGTCTCTTGGGCGGTATTTAGCGAGGCACTTGATTGATCAGACCGATCTAAGGGCCCCCAAAATGCGAGGTATATTGACTGTTTGACGTAGAATGAGCTTATGCCCTCGCCGCCCCTTTGTAGCTCGGCCAGAGGAAGGTGCATTTTCCCAAGGAACATGTGCTTTAGATCGTCTGAGTCAACGTCGCCACCCCAGACTTCTGGGCCACACCTCCGGAGGATGGGCACCCCCGTTCCCGCCACCGTGAGCCAAGGCTTTGAGTTTTCCACAGCAGAGGAGCTTAGTGATTTTATGAGCTCTCTAATATTTGTTGCAAGAGGCTGAGTCTTGTTGTTGCGGTCTGCAGGCTTCTGAATAGGCAGCGCACGGTGGAGCAGGTTTAGCGCCATCGTTTGGTACGGATCGTTCTTCATTATCGCCCTAATCTCATCCGAGGCAAAACCCAATGACTGGGCAAATCCTGCCACTATGAACATGGAATATCCATGCTCCCGTTGTGTGGCCGGTTTCGCAAGCTGTCTGATGGCGAGTAGAAAGAGTTGGCGGATTGCCAGGTTGAACAGGCTCTTAACGTTTCCCGTGTAGGTAGAATAAGTTCGCTCACTAATCTGAATTTGGAGGGTGGATCGGCTGGATCCTAACTTCTCGAAGTGGAAGAATAAGTTCTGTCGCAAGGTCTTCTTGGTCCTTTTTGTTACAAGGCACCTAATAGCCTCTACGGCTGGGCGCAAGTAGCGGAGATCCTTAAATAGAGAATGAATAGTAAGTATACGATGACTGATACGTAGCAAACGAGAGGCGATTCCTTGCCGCTTCGAAACTTCCCGAATTTGTGAGAAAAACTTTCCGGATGCTGCCATATTCTCCTGAATAAAGTCATAGTCGGACCTTGAAATCCCTGGCGCTCGTAGCTGAATTTCTTTGACTGTAGGCTCATCGGTACGCTCCATGAGGCTAGCATCGCCTCCTAATATCTCATTCCAATGCTGCTCAATCCCACTGCGTATGTAGTGTGCGATTTCCTGTTGGTTTTAGAAAATAGTGCCAACGCGTACGGTGGTAAGTAATCATACCTCGTCAATTCGCATGTTAAGAATAACATGTAATGACCCTAGACGAAAGTCTTTCCATAGAGCTTTTATTGGAAGAAGGGAGTCAAAGGCGTTGAGAAGAATCCCCCGTCTCAGTAGTTGCGCTACATCCCGTTCCTTCGTATCCGTGTACATTGATCTCCATCGTCTTTCTCCCAATTCGTCGCCAGAGACTTGACAGCGGCGCATCTGACGAAAGATCTCACCGTCGGTGAAATTGGAGGAGTAGCCGTGCCCCCCCAGTAGGCTATGTCTAGTTTCATCATTGAGATCTGGCCGAGTCAGCATGAATCGTTATATTTGGTGCGGAATCTCACCTGTTCTGTAAAAGTCCACCGTCCACCATCTCTCGTCGGGATGTAAGTATCTACTCGCAGCGAGAATCCGATGCTGCCCATGCAAGCATTCCAGTACCATATTTTCCGGGAACAGCAAGTTTTGCAATTGGCCCGAGGCGCCTTGGAGGCTCCCCATATCCATCCCTGTTTTGAGCAAAGCGGCTTGAAGTGCGCTATCATCAATGACGGCAGGTATCCTGTGCTGATCATCCAGACATCCCTCCGCTGCAAAGGTCCTCTCCAATTTCCTAATTGTCTTCTCAACCTTGCCGCGGGTTGGATTGGGAAATGATAGATGATCAATTCGGACCCGAGCTGTCCCTATTGCCTTGGCGGCTTTGTCTTCTGCTACCCTTTGCTCAAATGCTACGAGGATTTGGGGACCCGTTGCTTTCATGGTGAGAATATGTAAGTCTTCTTCCGATATGATTTAAATAAAAAAAGACGCTGGAGTAAATCGATATATATGTAATTTTCCATTTCGCTGGTGGATCGCTAGCGGTTCTGTCATCTCGGTTGATGGCAGCAGGAATTTGAGGGGCATCATCCGATTATCCATGGGGGATAATCGGATGATGCCCCTCAATATTTGACACCCCGCTGGGATCACGCGATAAAACTGGACATAATTTGTGCGCTGAGCCCTCCCTTCTCCTTAACTCATCTCTTTGGCACTCGTCGTCAACATTACTTTATTTTATTATGGCAGAGACGACTGCATCGGTGGATAAAGATAGCAAACGTCACACTCGTTGGCCAAGCGAGGATGGGAAGGAGAAACCGACTGCATTGGAGGATGAAGATAACAAATCCAAGCTCACCAAAATTCAAAGAACGTTTCCTGGGCAGAACTACGAGATACTGCCTTTGAAAAGCCTGAGTTCTTTGGAGATACCGAAGGCAGGCCGACTGAAGAAAGATGTATCTGCAGCAATTCCGACCAGTTTACCCTTTAAAGTCAACTTCTCCGACTTAAAGACAAGGGTCACCCATAAGCGTCCTCCATTGAGTCATTGGGTAGAAAATCCGTGGGACACATACCTACAGCTTCGGACAATAGACCGTGGCGGCATCGTCACAGCAGCATATACGCGAAAAACGCCCGTTGAGATGGTCACCATCAAAGAAGTACGGTCGGCTATTGATCCAAAAGATATTAAATGGTACTCTCATCGCAATCTCCTAGCTTTCCTGGAATCCTATCAGTTTGGAGAGAAACAGCTCGCTGTGACGGAATATACAGTCGCCAGTCTGGACCAGATAGTAGCAGCTCCTTTGCCACTCAAAGAGATCCACATATCGGCTGTGTCCTGTCAGGTAAATATATTTCTTATGCATCATTATTCTTCTAATATGCATTTAGGTATTTGAAGGTATTCGGCACATGTCGCGATCCGGATTTGCTCTCAACAGCCTCGATACTTCCAAGATCCTATTTACGCCTGACGGATGTGTCAAAATAGGTATGCTTATCATAACAGGGCGGTTAAGGGGCTGATCTATCACGTAGCATTCTTAGATGATTATCAGCCGTCAACGTCTACTCCTCACGCTCGTCCTTTGGGGGTCATTGCAATGGAAATGATGCAGAATGGCATACCTCCCGATCCGGGACACGGCCTCATCCTCAGACACCCAGACAAGTGGACACCGGAAGCAGCAAACTTTTTGGCTGTAGCATCTTGGAGCAGTCTAGATGACCTTGACAATGTGAGCCACGCCGGATCTATAACTAGCATACACTGACTATTGGCCAGAACAAATTTCTGATATGCTCGTCGCCAACTATCATGATCCCGCACATAGAGTCTGCTCGATGGAACACGCTCGAGGAAGGCGGGACAGTTTCTCAGGGAAATGAAAAAGAGCAGCAGGAGGCTCTAGAGGACCTCTTATTAGAGTATACATGAGCCATAGGGCTTGATTTCGCATTAATTTCAAATATATTATACTCATATGATTGTGCACTTAGTGCCAGTAACTGTGCTATTCATCAAAGTCCTCTACTTACAGCCATCATACCTATGCAACTACTGACGCGGGAAACATTCGGGTGGTGACTTTTAGGCTGCCGTTCACCCAGTCCATATCATCTGAGGAAGTCGCCCAGGTCCGGTCTTCGATTAGGAGTGCCAGTGCTCCGTCCGCAAAACATGGTCTGGGGAACAAGCAGATAGCATATCCATATTGTCATCGATCATATCCCAGTAATTTAAGTCCGAGTCTCTCAGACGTCTAAAGTTGGTTCCTGTCGGCTCGAAGCTCTGATCTCTGCACAATATAACATTAGACTCTCCCCAACGACCGTCGTGAGAAAAGTCTCCCCAAGCAAGAATTTGAAGTTCGGGTATCCCTTCTGAACTAAAAGCCCAACGTGCAAACTTTAGCAATGCTTGAGCAGGACCACTGAAGTCTGACCTGTTCGCAATTCTCTGTGTTCTCGTGGAAATCTATTGCCGAATCAGCCAGCACATTCGAGCACCCATGGGCTGAGTGGCAGACCTGCGCATTCTGTTTTGCGAGTCCAAAAACAGCGTTATTAAATATGAGCTTCCCGCCGTTCGAGCCCCCATAGCTATAGGCTAAGTGGCAGAAATCCTTCGAGCACCCATGGTTGCAGACATGCGGTTTCTGGATTGTGAGTCCAACAGCCTCGTTGAGCGTTTCTGTCCGCGGATATGTCGGAAACTTCCCGCCGCTCCCGGAATTAATAAGGGGCTCGGAATCCCCTGTGCCATCGAGGAGCTTTTGTTCGAACTTCTTGTGATGATCAATCCAAGACATTTTGATGTGTAAGATGCGGCATTTAGGCTTCACGGGAAGTTGGGCGAAAGCCGATTCCTTGCAGATAGTAATGTCAGCAATGAGACTCTATATAGGGGCTAGATCTAACCATTTTAGAAACTGGGCCACTTGTGCCAAAGCAGCTGAGCCTTGGATTATGGGACAAAAGTTCCCCTGAATTTTGCCACGGGATACCACCATCCACAACGTCGTTGTTTGGTCTATCTCTGTCGTGAAGGACCAGGCGCTTTAGGGTCGACTGATGGTTTGCGATACTATTTGCTATAAAATGCCACTTGAGGGGCTGGGTGAGCAGGAGAAAAAGGTCTTCTAGGCCTTGGAAAGATGCCAGAAAACGGACAATGACCTCGGTCAGCGCTTGTTCATACACTCTGTACCTGTAATTGTGAAGACAGTCCCAGTCAATGACTAACTCAAAGGACTTTAGTTTTAGAGTTACCCCTTCCTCAAGAAGAGCTCCTAACAGCTCCAGGGAAGAAGGGCAGTTCCGTAACTGCAGCGTGCTCAAGTTCAACATGTTGAAGGAGTGAACGAATTCGTTTGCGAAAGGAGCAAAGTTGACGCCTACAAGTAGCAACGTTTCTAGGGACTGAAACAAGACTTTGATCCCGGCCGGTTCTATTCCGAGAACTCTTGTCGCAAAAAAGTTGCGTGACGTTTCATATTCTTCTTCATGTTCGTACCATCCATTCTCCGCCGTCTTCCAGTCAATAAGATCCAAAACCAGTGATCTCAGTCTTCGAGCTCCGGCCTCGTTCTTTACAAAACCTTCGAAACAATCAAAATGATCGCTTCTACTTAGCCCTTTCCAGGAAAGTGATTGTAAGCTGGTAAATGAACTGAGATCAAAATATTGCTCATACGCAAAGGTCGGACATCCACCATCGGTGAGAAGCGATATTGATCGAATGTTCTCCTGGCGTCCTATCCAATGATTTTCATTTTTCAGTATCTCACTTGAAACACAACACCCCAAATTTAGGCTGCGCCCTGTTAGTATCGAATCCTACAATCAAGTTTATAAGAAGTACCTTAAACTCTGGAGGTTATTCTCGCCGAGAGCACCCAGCAAGTCAACAAATGCGATAGATAGATTTCGAAATGGATCCAGACTGGTGAGATCTACCTTAACTATACTCAGCATTCATCGGGGGTGAGCAGAAGTAAAGATTGGGTTGAGGGCATACTTCACTTCCATCGTCCATGTAATCTGGCATCTTTGAATCGTAGTGCGAACACCGTTTTCTCAAATATTGATGTAGTGGGGCTGCAAGGCAAATGTTCTTTGTGAACTTGACATTGTTATTAGAACAAAGCTCGATCTTCCGCTTTAAATCATTCAAGTGCAGAACCTCATTCGCGTGCAGGGTGATTGATTCGTACAAACGAGGTGTCGCAAATTCAGCGACATATTTAGACACGCCGCAAAGACTCTTCAGATCTGACTGTGTACCGATCTGCGCGGCGATTTTTAGCTTGAGTGTTTCCTCAAACAGGCGATGTGGTCTTACGTTTTCTACGATCAACCTAAGCACTTCGGCAGGTATGCGATCAAGCATCTTCACGTACTCTGGATAGTGTCCAGGTATAACACAAGATGTTATATTCAAATTCAAAGTTCGCAATGTTTTGCGTGGGAAAGAAGTCATGCCATGCCAATGCTTCCTATTGTGGGGCTGAAGTGGTGCGCAAAGTGGAGTACAGCATCCGGATCCCAGCCCTCGTGCGGAACGGGCGGCATCTTCGCCATTTAGAGGCCAACGGTAATAGAATGATGCGCGAAGGGTGCTTGACTCATTATATCAGGTGAACTCGCCAGCATCCGTGACGAAAACGAAACATCTAAAGGCAATTCAGAGCATGTTCAAAATATAAAGAGATCGTAGTACTTTAAGGGGCAGCAAATGTTTGACCCGTTCAACCACAACGTAAATTAAAGAGAAATAAATATAGCTGTTTCTAGAAACGTCAACTGCTAAAGCGCCTGCATCACCTGCTTTAGCGCCAATGGGGGCAAGCTCAGTCCCAGGTTACATCTGCGGGCAGTGACTTCAGCTACAACAACCAACCCCATAAGAACCTCTTTCTGGCTGCCATGTCGCAGAAGTGCACGCTGGTAGTGTCAGCCAGTAACTGTTGGCTGAAAAGGGCTACGTACCTTTCTCAATTCGCGTGCGGACGCAGCGGACGTTGTCTCTGCAAGAAATGTGACGGCGTCGGAGTCGGAAGGCCAACGATCCTTATTATCTACGCCGACTGCTCCATCGTCCTGGGTGTACTTCTGCACTGATTCCATCGTGATGATTCCGACGCTGCTCCAAGCAAGGAAGAAGCTCGAACTACGACTACAACATCACTGGATAAGCGATACCTTTGTTGATTGTACAGTCTTCTTGCACAAGGACTTATCAATAAACAGCCGTTTTAAGACCTCATCAGACAAGTGAGACTTTTGACCTCGTCTCAGTAATGGCAATGAGCAAGACAGGTTACTAGGGGTTACGCTGGATACATAGAATAATGGATGTCCGGCATAGCGCTATCAATAGAAACAATTTTGATATATAAGAAGTACCTGATGTGTAATTCTAAAAGGACATGTCCTTCTCTAAAACCCCCCCACAATTGCCCGCGTCACAAGCTCCTGCGCAATCTGCCATCTCAGATCCATCCTTTGGGCATCGGAGTCCAAGTGCACCATTGCCAGGCTCAACGCGATAGATTTCGCGTTCGCGAGCAAATACAACCCACTATCCGCGTCATTTTGCTGAGGCTGGCTGAACTGCGAAGTGAGTATCCAATCCGACGGATTAAATTCACGAGCCAGTCGAGTCTTCACGAATTGGAGCGCATCGCTGGCAGTAATGGCTGTTTCGGTCGAGTTGGGGTGGCTGTCATAGACCTTGACCCGTCCCTTGGCTCCCCCGAGAGAGGCTGGGTATAACACAGCGAGGAGCCAGTGGGTGCGCACTTTGATTGGAACGTATATCGTGGAGAACCCAGCAAGCCTCTTCAGAAGACCGCGTTGAATGTAATCTGTGCTTCCGATCATGGTTATACTATTGTTTCCTCTTTGGGCGTTGGTGTATTGAGTGAGACAGTTTAGATACCCATTGATAATCTTATGACCGAGATGCTCCACATGAGGAACCAGAGTGATTAAATCCCGTCGGTACAGGAACCCAGTCAGACCCTGTCGTAGCCCCGTCGTAGCAATTTCTTTATCGCCCCGCCCAAATACCAATACACTAGTCAGGCTATATTGGAAAGAAGGCCGCGGCTTCCAGGAGGGACCCTTGCGTGTCTGACTTCCTATGGCCGTCTTTAACGCTGCCAACTCGAGTGATGTTTTTGTTTTTGGGTTACCGCCCATCGCATCCTGTCTTAAAGCATGACTGGACAAGCTCGTGCTGATTGGGTGAGCCGTGGGCCGACGAGCGTGTGAGGTTGAGGAAATGGCAGTTGGCGGAAGCACAACATCTGTTGGCGAAGGGAAGCAGGGAGGTTCTAAAAATGGCGGAAATGGAGGCGGCTTGTCTGTCAAAATTGATATAGCAATGCCTGGCCTTTGGCAATTGCTTGATAGTTCAATTGAAGATTGCAGCGGACCAGTCTTGTCAAAAAAGGAAGGTAAAGGCGTTGTGATGAAGGCGTTTGTGGCCGAATGTGGATCTTGAGTTAGAATAAAGCTTCCTGGAGGGTATAACTGCTTCACTTCCTTGGCGATATTTGCAACCGGCGAGACATTCCGCTGCTGATTACACCACTCCGTCATATTTGCGTCAGAGGACATGCGAGCCGCGATGCTAGGCAGATATAGGGTTTCCTCGTCAACAATTTTGTTCTCGGTATTAGCCTGTTCCGATGGTTGGATCAATGGTGTCCAAAGCCGGTCCTCTTGGGCTTTTCGGATCACCTCCGTAGTGTCAAATGGCTTTGGATGCTCACTTGATTGTATAGTTTCTAGCGGCTGGGACAGACCTCGAATATGATCTCTTATATTTGAATTTTCATGGTGTCCTGAAACTTGGGTAATATCTCGTTTTATTGAGACCATGGCCGGAGTTTGTCGCATCTCCACGTCTGCAAAACCAGAGACCTCCGGCTCGTCACTGATCTCTCTTTCCTCCGTCACTTTAGGGTTTTCCTCTTTCGCCTGTGCTTGATGGCTAGCACTTGCGTCCTCTGTAATCTGAGAGAACTCGACGTCAGCTGGTGACTCGTCTAATGAGGTATTGGTATCCATCAGATGGACTGTCTCATGAGCCTCATCATTTCTTAATGTTGTCCCATCGAATTCTTCTCCGGTCTTGACCGCTGCATTCGCTACGTAAGAGTCAGTTGCAGGCTGAGTCTCTGAGTCGGTATCGGTATAGTAAGTCATAACTTCGGAATCTGAATCCGAGACCCCATCTTCAAAACTTTCAACCGCTTGAAGAGAAGTTTTCAGGCAGATGATGTATCTTGGACATTGCTGCTCAACCCCTTCGAGCGTCACTTCCGCCTGAGCGTTATTCGTATGAGCAAGCTGCTGTAAACCTATAGGAGCTTCTTGCAATACATTGCATTTCCGCTTTGTTCCATGGCACAGCTTTTGTACAGCAGCTGCTGATGCCGTGTGATCGGCTCGCGGCGCCAACCTCATTGGACGTAGATTGCTACTTGACGGTTTCAAAACGGTGGTGGCTTGAGAGTTTTCATCGATCTTCAAGTCTGTCGCCTTTGAGGTTGCTGGCAAACAGATTTCGTGGGCTCGGTCCTTTGGTGGCCGGCCTCGGGGCCGTTTGAAAGGCGGGGCAGCATTTGGAGAAGATCTAGATCTGTACTCACCATACCCTCGCTTCTGAATCAGTGAAATTGTCATTGGACTTGTTGTTCTCGCCATATAATGCCACACTGGTTTGCTAATAGTTCGTACGCCTCTTTCATGGTGAGCCGCTCCGAAGCGATAGCATTTGAGAAAGGGCGTATGGTGCAAGACCGCTCAAGTTTTGGCAGAGCGCGACAGGACATGTGATCTGACCTTCATGCGGCCTATCATACCATCCCACATAACGTTTGATGCCGGGCGCCTACAATCCGTTGAGTCTGGCCAGTAATAGAAGTGTAGCATCGAGGGCCCAATTATCGATTGTTCCGAGGTACGTGCCAAGGCTAAGGGGAGCAAATCAGATCCTTTCTCGTCTAACAAGCGGATGTCGCGGCATTATCACCAACAATGAACCTGAAAACTGCCGCCCTCAGACTTTTTGATTACCCGTTTAGTTAAGCGGCGTTCGAAAGTCACTTGTATAATCCATACTGTTTCGCACAGTCCCGAGGTACCGCCGGGGGTTGTCGGATTGTCCTTAACATCGTAACGCGCGTATTGGCAGGGGTCAGGGTGATCGCTCATGCTGCGGCTGCTCCCGACACTACGGTCATTGGCCATTGGCGGGCCATAGCGTGCAGGTCACTTACAAGGATAAGCGAAGCACGTCGCGTTGAAAGATGAAGACCATCGACAGCTCTCACGCTGCGCCGCAACACATCTCCAAGCCGTCACGATTGATAGGGCTAACCGGACAATTGCAAACGATATTACTATTAGTCTCAAACGTTGTCAACAGCAACACCAAGCATACTTGGAGATCTCGTTGTTATGTGGATTCTACAGTTAGCGCGGATCCTAAGCAAACTGGGGTCAGATCCTTCCGTATTTATTGACATCGCATCTTGGAGTAAAGCGGGGCTGTGGAACTGGGGTCAGATCCTTCCGTATTTATTGACATCGCATCTTGGAGTAAAGCGGGGCTGTGGGATCTTGTGCACTTATTGTATCGATGGGCTCCGCTTTACCTTACTAGATCTAGTAATGATCTTAGAAACGGGGTCCGTGAGCTCTGTATACGCCTCAACGTTGCTTTCACACTGATGTGGAGGGCCTGGAGAGAGTTGCGAGCTGAATAGGCGCTGTAGTGCTCAAATAAGATTGGATGCATTGGCTTTGTTTGGTAAAATGCTAGGACTCTTTTTTGATCGACAACACCGCCTGCGAAGTGTGCGGTCAATGACTTTCGATTTGAAAAAAACGGTGCTTTATTCATAATATGTACATCAAGTAAACTACTCTTTCTTTACCTCATCAAGCCGACTCATCATCTCATTTTGCTGACCTCTTAAATTTCTAAGATCAGCGTCAAACTTCACCAGCCGTTCTCCCATACTTTGTAACGCAGTACTGATTTTATACGTCCACGATAATAACTCCTCATGGTTGCCCGTAACTCTGACTGCATCCCTGAAACAGGTCAGTATACCCTTGTCAACAACGAGGGCTTACTTACGTCTTCACCTCTTCAACCTTCTGGTCTAGGTTTTGAAGCTGCTGATTCAAGTTTCGATCTAGTTGGTACACCCTTATGTTTGGGTCAGTATGTACAATCACAACCAAATGCGTCGACTCACGTTTGGAGCAAAGAGGTGGCCGATGTACCGATATCTAGATCGGCTGGAGATGGTAACAAAGTGCCCGCAGACGAAATAGCCGATGAGGAGGATAGCGATTGGGCTGGAGAGGGTAACAAAGTGCCCCCCGACGAGTAGGATAGCGATTCATCGCCCATCTGTCTTTGTTGTTCTTCTTCTGACGACGGAGGAGACAAATTAGCAAACCAGAAGTGATCCATTGGATTAAACGTTTGTGGCTGTTGGCCAATCTGTTGATTGGCCTGCATTATGTTCTGATGATAGCCGTAGTGCTGGTGCTGTGTAGAGTCCTCCATTGTTGCTTGGACTTTGATGAAACTTTGATGAAATCCAGCGGGCATTCTGGTATTTGCATTATATATAGCAACCGCTCACAAACGTGGCTTAGTCAGGCACCACGGGATCATCGCATGATACCCAGCAGTAGTTTGAGGCCCCCGTAATTGTGTACAAAAGTCCATTTTGGTTACTTGTGGCCGAGGCCGCTCTATAAAATGTGCCATCTGCTCCGTGAGATCCACATAGGGCCACTGCGCTTCAAATCAAGTTTGTCGCCTGTCTTGCCGTCGTCGCCACAACGGTTCGTCCCGACGGAACGGCCATAGGTGGGAATTGTGGGGTCTCAATCGGCGACATAGTTTGGTACCCAATAGGAGAAATCTAGCCAAGCAGGGGTCAAAGCGGGTCATCTTCGTGATTATACCAACGAGCAAAATCCTACTGATAATAAAGCATCTGTACGCCCCGTCTCCTCCCAGTTTTATATGTATACGAATCTGCCTAAAGTTCGTCTGCTCATCTCTTTGGCAATGTCTGTTCAGCGGGTGAAATGGGAAGAAGACGAGAAATTGCAATTGAAACGGCTCTTCAGATCACATCCATTAAAGCCAGCTTCATATATTAGAAACCTCTTCAACGCGGGAAAACCACAACATCAACGACGGTCGCTCAATGCAGTTAAGTATAGAGTAACCTCGCTGAAGAAGTAGTGGTACCGGCGATGGCTCAAAGAGAGGAGTAAGTGGAATTATCGCTCTGCCAGAAGGCATGGTGCCCACGGCATCTGCATCATCCACGTCTTCGCTCTTCAATAAGGTAAGTTTGACTTTGTTCTTTACGGTCTGAGCTGTCGATGAATGCACGAAATGTCTTGTTAGCGTTACGGCTAAGCTCTCGGGTAAACCCATTCTTAGATGAGACCAAGATAGAGATGGTTAGCCCACTTCTATCACGATCCCACCACGCGATTACAAACGGGTGACCTCGCAGCCCCGTGAATATGCCAAGTCCGGGTATTGAAAGGAAGACGTGCTGGCCAGCCCGGACCCCCCACGGTCTAGGTACAGTTATGTCAACCTGCAAGAGTGCTGGATATGCCTCGCTAGCAGGCATATCCAACACAGGTTTTGCGGGTGACAGGGGCGTCACTACGGCAGTTGCAAACGGCCGACCAAACACGAAGTTTCTTCTTGCAAATAGACTCCAGTGGACTGCTGAAATTATTGCCCACTGACATATCCCGATATTTAAAAACTTCGCTCCCGCTGTCTTGGTCGGAAGGTGGCGCCAGATTGCGAGAAGAGCCATGGCAGCAAGAAGAAGGTGCGAGTTTAGAAACCACTCGTACACACGACGTATAACAGGACGAATTGACAGAATGACTATGAGCCCGAACGCCGAACCTGCCTATCGCACAGTTAGCATCAGCTGCGTTCCCGCCGAAAGATGGGTACATACGACGACCCCGAAAACGCTACCCCACGTCCGGCTGAATCTATCCCCGTCTTTCGTGATGATGACAATGTGGAACGCTGCTAGCGCTATTGCGGTCCTGCCAATCCAACTGTGTGAAGCCAGGCTTGTTCGAAGCGAGATGCCCAGCAACTTTGTCACCATACTCAATCGTGGTCCACAGAGGAGGGGAATGAGGTTGATCACCGCCATGGTAGCAGCGCGAGTGCCCATATCCGCCCACGTTGCCTTCGGAATAGTAACAAAGAGCGCGTTTACCATGAGATACAATGTGGTTGCAGCGATTTGGAACCTTGTAGCTGTTCCTGTGAAATAAGTCCTAGGTAGCAGATGCGGATATACTGCGTGCTTTAGAATGAAGAATGAAATTGATAGCCACTTAGCAGTCATCACACGATAGAGACCCCGAAGTAAAATCCATAATAGAAAGATAGCTGCTGAGATCAGTAAATACCAAGTTAGAGTATCCGGTTCGATCTCTTCGAATCTCGAGAGAATCCAAGCGTAAAATAAAGAGAATGTTGAGAGAATCCAATCGTAAACTGAAGCGAATGACATGTTGTGGCGACGAAGATGTCTGGGAGGACAGGAAGTTACAGTGAGCGAGCTGGGGTTGGGGATGCTTTCTAACTCTCACGGTCATCCTGATAATATCTAGAGCCGCCAGTCGTAGATGTACGTGCATCATCCGATGATACCTGGGGCCGCCAGTTGTAGATGTACGTGCATCATCGGATGATGCCTGTGGAGCCGCCTGTCGTGGTGTACGTGTACCACCCAATAATACACTGTGGGACAACATCGGTTACCCTCAGATAAATATGGCCCATATGGCCTGTTGTTGAGGAATCATTGCGACTTCTGAGGGCCTCAATACAACCTCGCCTCACACACCTAGGAACTAGAAAATGGTGGACAAGAGATCGCTAGGAGAGCAATTTAGGAAGAGAAGGCATAGTCTTTTCCAGAGAGTCCACGAGACAAGCGCTGTCTGCGAAGCGAATATCCTCATAGTGGTCGAAAAGAACAATAGATTACACGTCTACGGGACCATGGACAACCCGGCCAAGTTGTTATGCGAGGAATGCAAAGTAGGTCTGAAATCCCAGGTGCTTTCTTATTTTCCTAACTTATCAGGCCAAAAAGGAAATTACCTTGAAGCGACCAGGAGAACTCAAAACCACATCCCGCATGGAAAAGGCGGCGTGTCGCAGGAATGATGCCTTGAAAACCCCCCCGAGTCCACCAAGAAGCCCTCCAATAACCATCCCGGCTGCACCAAAACTCGATCTGGATTCTCAGCGTAAACTGGCTGGTTTGAAGGGCTCATTTGTGGATTTTGTGACGCATTCCCGACTGTCAAACTATAACTGAAGCTGGTCGGGTTACAGAGAGTAGTAAAGGAAAGCAATTATACATGACGTTATTTTGGGACATAATGTAGCCAATTTATAAAATCAAACAGTACATCTCATCTATAAACTGAGCTACCTATGGATGGCGGGGAAAATGAAAGC
>RCNJ01000429.1_pt1 | contig 31283 bp, 29 predicted proteins | sample 2041171 | NCBI WGS metagenome assembly RCNJ01 (sample SAMN09708213, study PRJNA481090) | feces metagenome | biome: feces | host: Pygoscelis adeliae | place: Antarctica: Rookery Lake | collected 2010-03-01 | reverse complement strand
GAACTGACGCTGGTGTTCCGTCCGGCACGGATACCACTGATATTCCATCTGGCACTGGAGCAGATATTACCGACGGTCCAACGGCCACAGACCCAACAGGAGGACCGACGGCCACTGATGTGCCAACTACCGGCACCTCGAGCAGCGTCCCGGCACCAACGGAGTCCACTATCGCGAATGATCCACGCGCTATCATCATTCAAGTCTTCTTTGGTCCAATTCAGTTCAATAACATTGCCAAGCGCAGCTCCCACAACATGGCTCGCACAAAGCGCCAAGCTGTCGACTCTCCAGGCGGATTCATTGGCTCTGACGGTGGATGTGGTGACGCTGCTCGCTTCCTTATTCTTAACGGCCAGCTAGTGACTGATGCTGGCATCGTCTCCACCTCCGCTGGCGCTGCATTCGGGCCTCTCGTCCCCACCCTCCCACTCAATCCAATCTCCGACCTCTTCACCGTCGAGGCAGGCTTCCTTTTCTGGCGCAACGCCGCTTTTACCGATGGACAGGCGTACTATTGCCAGGCTGCTGATGGAAGCGTTAACACGCTGTTTCGGGGTCTTGGCGCGAACGCAGCTTATCCACCTAACTGCCCAATTGTCAGCTTGCGGACTGTGCCGGCGACGTTCTGTCAGAATGATGAGATTGTTATCCCACCACAGGCTTCGCCGACTGTTTTGCCCGAGGATATCTTTGCCGTGCCGCAGCCGTTGAGGGTGTGCTCGCCGACTGTGGTGAGCTTCTATATTGGTGAGCCGACGCTGGCGGCTGTTGCTCCGATCAATGGGAGAAGATTGTAAAATGGTGAAGAGATGTCGGCGTAGTTGAGTGAGTCAGGAGGCTGAGGACAACGAATGAGGAAGAGGACGACGGAGGAGGATGAGGAGGTGGTAAGACGTCCACTGAGTGAAATCATGGTATGACGAAGGATGAATGAAAGGAGATGAACAAAATCCATGATGGAAGATGGAAGGTCGCCGGCTTCGCTTCTAGGATTTCAGCTTTTGAGGACTGGCTTTTGTTTTTGGGGATTTTATTTACTATTTATGTAGTCTATTTACGAATCAATCGTTGCATGCAAGTGCTCGACCCATTGATATGTGATAGTCCTGGTAGCGGTGTGCATGATGCTATTTCTGGGACTGTGCTGCCATCTTCCCTTCTAAACATTGATACTCCAGTTCGTTGATGATTGCATCTGTCTGTGCTTGAAGGTCGCCTCATCTACCACGAGTTAGCGACAGCGTTAGACTCCCAGCTGTTTAAGGAGCCATCGGTGCGGTCAGAAAGCCGGTGACTAAGCGTGCGGTTCCTGCCATTGAGTATCTTCCGGTAGAAAGTTACAGGTGTCAGTGAGATTCCCTGCAGTCGATGGCTTCTGGCAACACCAAGAGAGTATTGTAAGTTGTTCTTGATTACGATTTCCTCGATAAAGGGAAAGTTGATACCAACCGGTTGGTGTAAAGTTTTGACTTTGAGGTCAGACATAACGAATATGTTCTCCAAATTTAAAAAAGATAGCAAACCAGTTGACAAAAGCAGCGAGTCGTGAGGAGTACCACAAATGTATATCTCTTAACCGAGAAAAAATATGACCAAACTGTTAGCAGAGCGAGCTAACAAGGACGAAGACAAAACATCTCACAAAGCAGACCAAAATCCACAGGCGTCAACAGCAGCTGGTGCCGGTGAGAACTGTTGTAATCACGGTACGGAAGTGTTCATGCAGATAGTAAATCGATCAGAGAAGAGGTTATTTTATTGCAAGATGTGCTACGTACTTGTCTATTTAAGTTACAGGAAGATGAGGCGGAGGACGGCAGATCACCACGAGTTTCCGAGTTGTCGATCATGTTGATACCGCCCTGGATTCCCAAATTGGTGTGATCTACCATCCCGTATTGCCCTACAATTCCTTCGAGGCGTTGGTTGCCGATCAGCCCAAGTAGCGCCTTGGAGATCTGCAACACCGACGCTGATCTCACGATCGTCTCATTCTAACAAGATCGATGAAGAAGAAAATGAAGATGGTAACGAGACGCCGGAGACGGCAAACTGGTTAAGACGTCTTACTGGTTACGTGCTAAGGATTGGACGCCTACATGCAGCTCGACCTTGGTTCTCGAGGATGCATTTTTGACCTCTTTTCTTGGCCTCCTCGAGTTAGAATGGCACGGCTAGTGGTTAGCGAACCACTCCGTATGAGAGAACGCCATAGAGACCGGATGACGGTGCACATAGGAAGCTGGGGGAAAGTCCCACGCAGGCTAATCGAGGCAGCCCAGCTAAAGAGTTCTATGTACCCACGGAGTCTGAACTCGCCGCGATTGAGACAGACTTGTGGTTCTTCCAACATGGAGAGACGCAAGTACCAGGGCACCTTCGGATAGTCTTTTGCGCTGTAACAAAATTGAGCTACACCACGTCCACGCTGACAACTATCGCCGTTTAGGCTGTTAAATGTACTATATACTGAAGTTTACGAAAGTCACATATCCGTCAAAACTGGTCTGTTCAATCATGAGAGTGGAACGGTAATTAAGTAGTGACGAGCGGTATCCACATTTGCAACCCGCAAGACGCCCATATAACTCAACCACCATCACCACAACTTCTGTTCAAAAGGTAAGCTCCTATGATGAGGTTGGAGTGCGTGTGATATGACGAAGGAAATTAATCGTTAGTGCAGCGACACTGCCTGGACTGCTGCGCCCGCTTTCAACCAAGTGCCTGCGCTCACCATTCAACAGAGGAAGTAGCCGTCGTGATTATTTGCCATCAACGCTCAGCATCTACCATCACGATAAAGCCATTCCTAAGGCCTCAAAGCCTAAAGTTTTGAAGTTGTCGCTCACCCGCAACCTACAACCTCGGTAGCAAGGCTGCAAAGTCGTTGGGCATCAGTGAGTTCCGGGTCCTGGTCTTGGTCTTCGAACTTCATATCGTGCCATACCTTAAGCTTACTAACTGGTTGTGAGAAGTACTGAGAAGCAAAAGGCAGACCACATTTCGATCACCGAGTTTCGTGCGATGGCAGACGTCAGCCGTGATAAGGGGAGGGAGACACTCACCAACGTCCAGATTCCTGCGCATGGTAGATGGTGGCTCATCATATTCCGCTTCATCTACGGCCAGGTCATCGTCGTTGTCACTATTCTAACATATGAGGGACATGAAGATGTCGCCTTATTTGTCGCTACTTATCCTATGCATGATCCAGAGGTCGACGTTACTGATGGGGAGGATGATGCGGAGTATGCTGAGCGAGTACGTCCTGCAGCCGAGGATGATCTACCGCTCAGAACGGTTGAGGATTGTGGGCTGGGCCATAGCCAGCTTATATTTGCAGGTTCGCAGTTCGTTGATGCTCAGGAATGGAGGTATGATGCCGATCTGGGATTGTCCGAGGATGAACACTATGAGACTCCGGTGGCGACGGAGTATGATGAGGAAGGGTATTCCCAAAAGTTGGTTGGCAGGTCTGAAGGGGTCGATTCGGAGACTTCTTCGCGGGTGACTCTGGGCGATGGTCGGGAAAGGTGGTTAGTCGGCTCTATATCCAACGTTCTTGCTAGCAACGGTTTTCTTGTCATGAAGAAGAGGCTATTGAATCGAATTGTCGGAGACTTCTTACAGTGAGTACTAACACGTTTCCACAGCAGTCTGTCGGACATCGGAATGAATTCTGTCTCCCAAACTACTATGTCACTCGGCCCGCTCGCATTCAATGATGGTTGTCGTCGTCTTGGCGACTATATGCTGCCACCGTTAGCAACCAGTTCTCGTTCGGCTCGACTTATGGAAGAAGGGTTTGCGAGGGTTGCTACTCAGCAAGATGATCGTCCAAACGTCAACCAGTTGGCCAAGTTGTCGACAGAATCCAGTCCACTTCTGCTCTCCGCTGTTGAAGGGAGTATGATTGGAAGTGCTTACCGTGTCGCCGCCAAGCGTATTTGAGTAGTTACCATCGTGTTCTTTGTTGTTCTCGCTTATCTTATTTGTTTCGATCTGGCAAGCTTTCACCGAGTATAGTGTGCTTGGGAAAACAATACTGGTGGTGATATGTTGCAGGTATGCCGAGCTATATGTCTAATCGGTTTGACTTCGATGCTGACTTGGCTAGGTTTCCGAGATGCTACCCAACACCCATTTCGACCGGATGTTCGGATGTTTGTGCCTACGGTGGGAGGCTTCTCGACAACATCAATCCTCAACTGGACGACGTTTCAGGTGGGATAAACCCTACACCCTTGATGATGTTAGAGTACTGAGTTTGAGGCTCTATTTGGATATGTGGGATGAGGGCTTACGACTTCCAACGATTGTGAAAAAGGAATGATTGGATACATCAGAGGTTATTGATTCTCGCTTGTGTTTCGTAAGATGGTGGCAAGTATACGATAAAACGGCCGTAGCTAAGATTATGGAAGCGAGGATGTGAAATGGTACAAGATTTTGTTATTATGGTGGCCGTGTCGTGATGTTTTGTGTGGCAGAGAAGGAGGGTATAGTCAACAGCGAAATCAGACAGATAAATACATGGAGCCTGAGGGCAGAGGGTGGAAGAGCCACATATTACACTCCCTGAAGTATGCTGGGCAAATAGCCGTTACCGCCACAACAGATGGCCAGTGAGCAAGGATTCAAGACTCACGGCTAAAACCTCAGGCCGGATGGTATCAGACCAGGGGGAGTACATGTTCCGCTAGCAGAGGAACAAGGAATCACAGATAGAAGCGCAATCTCGTTCGTTCTCGACCAGTTTGTGGGCTGGCCAATAAATGCTGTGTGAGGCTAGTGGAAGTCTGCTCGTGATCCCTCCATCCTCAGTCACTTCCAACTCTGTCCGTGCAAGTACAAATTCTTGTGCCCTAGTGGCTTTGTCCGGTATTCAACTGAGCAAGGTGTTCCTTTAGAGTAGGTTTTACAGATTCCTATTGGCCTGCGAAGCCGCTTCTCTTGGTAGCGACTAATTCCAGACATGTATGCAACTGTGCCAGGCTCTTGTCTGACATGGTGGTGTGGAACCCTGCTAACATTTGTACGCTGGGATTTGCTGATTCGTGGTGGTTGCACAACCAAGTTGGGGTCGATTCTCAGTGTTTATGCACATTATTGAGAGGGGCAGCGTTTTTACCAGGGTATGAACATCTCCCTCCTCAGCTTTCCGTCGAGAGTGTGGTACCCAAACCGACTCAAATTGCAAAGCGCAGAGCTTTGAATCACGACAATATAAGCCATTTTGACGACGTATCAAGCGCTCATGGGCAACTTCAGCTGTGCTTCCACCAACTGATCATTTAGCGACTCCAGGTCAGAACCTGGCGATATGCGGCCTGCCATGTGGACAAGAGGCTGACACTGGCAATTTCGCAGCCAGTCAGTGCAACGGTACCCGATGACCGTAAGCCGGTTCCCGAAATTGTTGCCATGCGTCGTTAAGCAGTTGGCTGCTGCCGCAAACAGTGAGTTTGAAAGGAAGAATGTCACCGACAAGCTTGAGTGCGACCGGAAGACCAAGAACGGTGACACTCGATCCATAATTCTCCTACTAACCAATTAGCACCTTGGAACCCTACACCGAACTTCCAAGAAGACACCGAAGTCGATAGCAACATCGCCGGACCAGTTAACATGCCCGTCAAAGTCCATCAAGATCATCTTCCCTCCACAAACCACCTTAATACCTCGAACAGAACATCGAACAGAACATCCAAATTCTCATCACGGCGTACGAACCGGTTAACACCAACCATCGTGGTTAGCTGAGAAGTTTAAAAGAGCAGCAAAAATAACTTCCACAAAGACAACGGCTCCAAGAAACTGGTTAACATGATTCACGGGTCTCGTCTCATCATCTTCTCCGTCTTTCCACTGCCATGTCCACCATCCTATCAGCCACCACCACAACATCCGCTTGGCACCACCGGCATCAAAGGTTCGTCTCCTTATCCAGCCCAAACTCTCCATCCCCACCAACCATGAGCACGCCGCTATCACCAACTAATTCGCAGACGATGGCGACAGCGAAGACAACGAGCCTAACGGCGCCGACAAACTAGTTACCCAACAGCGAGGACAAGGACAAAGTGATTGACAACTACAGAGCCATGTCAGAACCAGACACAGCAAGAACACAAGAGACGGCACTACAACGGAGTAAACGAAGCACATGACAGCAAGGGGTGCGTTGGCAAAGTGAGTGGTAGTTAGCAACTTAGCCTAGATATAGTAGCAATATGATACCGTCCTATGATCTCCTCACTGATTTTGACGCGCACTCCCATCAATCGCCATTCAACTTGACATCACTCCCTCCCTCCTTTCATCGCGCTATCTTCCACCATTCTCCGTGAGACCCTCCCTTCTCACCTCCTCAAGCTGCCTCTTCCACCCCTTATCAACCCTCTTCAAATATTCCATCCACCCACCCCCAACACTTGGAAAGGCATTATGCAGACACAGCGTCAACCTCAAAGCCCCTCTCACAGCCTCACCCTGCTTATCCACCTCCTGCTTCACCGCGCTCTCCTTCAACTCCACCTTTAGTATCCTCTCCAACCTTTCGCTCACCCCCTCCAGCCTCCTCTCCGCCTCCGTGCGCTCAACCTTCACCAGTCTTCCCAGCATCAGGGAGCACAGGGCAAAAATCTCCCGTTGGTCCGACAAGCCGTCTACTATTCTATCAAATATATCAAGCAGCAGCGGACTCCCACTACCCAGGGACGGGGTGTTCGCGTACCCCACCTCAAGCATAGCATAGATACTCTCATGAGCACTCTTCCTCGTCTCCAGCCCGTCGTCAACATAATGTTTAAACGGGCCTAGAGAGATTTCACGGATGAGCTCAGGCCGCACCTTCGAGGCTGCGACGACAAGTGCCGCGACTTCCTCGAGGTGTGGGAGGATGAAGGATGGTTTGTGGTGCAGTGCGCTTGAGAAGGTTGTGAGAGCCAGTCTCTGATTCTCTAGATCTTCGTCCCCGAGCATGGAGACAAGCATTGTGACGAGACTGTGCTTCATCTGCTTGCTGTACCCTGCTGAGGTATCAGGGAGAGTGTAGCGGAGCGCCTGATAAGCCATAGCTCTTATAGCCACAACTTGGTCATGCAAATACGCCTGCACCTTTGGCAAATACGTGCTCGGATCAACAACGACTAACCTCCCCATACACTCAGCCCCCACTCCCTTATTATCCTCGGGCAGACTCGCAGTAGTCAGCTCATCCCACACCTCCTGGCTATCGATTTTCGCCTCATTAAACACCGCGCCGGTCTCGACAAGCACCTCCTTGATAGCGTGCAGAAAAAGATACTTCAGCTGCTCATTACCAGACCCCATGTGCGAGAGTATGAATGGGAGGTAGGACTCGACATCACCGCCCGCCGCACAGCCAAGCGCCACAGCAGCCGACAGCTGAAGCTTCGTGGACTGCGCAGAGAAATGTGCAGTGAAGTCGACGGCCTTGATACCACCGCTTGCACCCATGCGCAGGCCAATCTCACCCAGGACAGCGAGGGCAAGGGACTTCCTACCATCGTCCGACTCGCCAGATAACTCCTTAATAAAAGCTTGTGGGGATACACCGGTAGAGTCACCACCCGCGGCAATGAGAGTGCCGATCGCCTTTCCAGTGACGGATGACTCGCCGTTGACGCCGACATTGACAAGAAGAGTCTTCATCAGGTTCTTTGACACACCCGCCTCGCCGATTTTCGTAACGAGGAGGAGGAGTGCGTCGAGAACGCCGCCGGAGAGAGGGGAGTTGAAGAGGCCGCCTATGGCTGCGACGAGGGGAGTGGTGACTACGGTCTTGGCATCGATCTCAACCAGTATTGCGGTGACAACGAGTGCTGGGCCGAGGAGATGGAGGTCTTCGGTGTTGTACAATGGCAACAGAGCAGTGGTGAGACTCTCAATGGCAGCTTTATCCAGACTCTCCTTGGCAATGTCGATGGCGATGAGGTTTTTAAGTGCGGCAAGAGAAGAGCCTCGAAGAGCACGATCAGCCTTTCTGAACTGTCCGGCAAGCTCCTCGACGATCTCCTTGAACCACGTTCCGGATGACAAACCCTTTCCTTGACCCATAGTGGCGACGGTATCAATGGCACGGACGGCCGCAATGCGTGTCGTCTCATTCTTCATCCTGTCAAGAAGAGTGTTGAGAGCATTGGTGCGATCAGCCTGTGAGAGAAGATCATCGTCAGTCGCAGTGCGGGCGAGAAGAATGCCAAGTGCGTGGATGGCGCGGGAGCGGACTTCAGAGTCAATATCAGTGGTGGTGATGCGATCAATGAGAACGCTGTAAAGTTTCTGAAGCTCCGTCGACGCTGTGCTCTGAGCGCGTGGTGGTGTGAGAGCCTTGATTAGTTGCTCAGTAGTTGCGATACCACCAAGCGATAGCTTCATGTTACGGTCCTTGGCGGCGGATACCACAGCTGGCACAATTTTGCCCACGAACGGAGCAAGAGACTTGGAAGAATGAGTCTCACAGAGGTCACTAATGAGCTTCAATCCTGCCTCGCGCAGCGAACCGACAGTCGCGGTGGCTGATGCACCAGCAAGTCCACCAGTAGAGGCGGAGCCACTGCCCTTGATCGCCTCAATGAGTGGGCCGATGAGCTGAGAGAGGTAGTCAGATAGACCACCCGGAAGGACAGAAGCGAGGTTACCGAGGAGATTGACAACCGCTTGCTTAGTTGGGATGGCAGTTCCCTTGAGCTGTTTCTCGGCAACCTTGACAAGCTCTAGGCTCAACTTGGCAAGGTCCGATCTTGGGCCACTGGCTGGAACTGGTCTGATGACTGGCGACATAAGGCCAGCGTCAGTCTGCGCTTGTGGCTTAGTGTCAAATGCCGCAGAGCTACGTCTGCGCTTGCGACTGACAGAGGCAATAATTGGCTTCTGGTTGAGGTAATCGTCCTGCGCGACGGCCGGAGACAACTCTGGGAGCTCGCCAGTCTTTGAGATGACTAATGAGGTGGCTTCGATGATTTCGAGACGGGCGTTCTGGTCTCTGTCCTTGAATCTGCCAATGAGAACAGGCGCAACCTTTGAGTAGAGTGTGCCGTCTTCCAGAAGATCACCGTTAGACCTCGACTCTATCATGGCGCGCAAGACCTTTGCGGCACCACGACGAAGCTTCCAGCTTGGGTCGTCATCTTCATCATCGAATGCCTCTTCTCCATCAAACTCGTCGTCTGAACCAAGCTCAGTGTCGTCCTCCATCTCCTCGTCCTCTTCATCCTCGTCATTGTAGTTAGGATCATAGCTAATGTAGCGAATGGCAGAAGTGATCAACTCCTCGGTATAGAAACGCATCTCGCTCGAGCATGACGAGACGAAAGCCTCAAGTGCGAGTAGCGAGGCCTCACGAACTTCGTCAATCTCGACTGATGGCTCCTCATCATCACCATCTTGCATCTGATCATCGAGCTCCTGCTGGCTGACAGGTGCGAGAACAAATGGCGCGAGAGTCTTCAGGTATGGTCCGAAGCGCTTTGGAATAGCGCGCGCCAAGGAGCCGAGGATGTTGATATACATGCGTCTCTGAACTGGCGTGAGGTGAGCTTGGCGCAAAGCCTCGATGATATGAGAGATGATACGGCTCAACTCCAGATCCGGAGTGTAGCAAACGAGAGTCGAAAGAGCAAAGATGGCACGCTTCTTCGTGATGGACTTGATCTTCTCGTCATCCAAGATAGAAAGAATGACATTTTGTGTGAAAACAATCTCATCGGTCTGCATCATTGGTCCGAATTGGGTGACGATCTCAATCATGACTTCCAGTGCGTCCGCATCAACATCGGTTGCGCCTGTCTTTTCTGACCCATGGTCCTTCAGGCGCGCCAACAACTTTGGTATGAAGGTTAATCTGAGTAGCTCGTATGCTTTTGAAGCTTGCTCGGTTGGTGCCTTGCCCGCTTCTGGGTGTGGGAGTGTCTCGACCACTGCACGGCAGGCCATGGCTGGGATGGAGTTGTCCTTGTCCTTCTCGGTAGCCATACCAGAGAGTCTATCTAGCAGCGTTCTCAAAGAGTTTTCTTGCAGCGTAGGAACTAATGGTCTTAGGCTAGAGAACTGTCAGCCGTGTTCAATACCTCCATACTAGCTACACACATACCATTTGATTGCAACATTCTGTACCTCCGCATTTTGGTCTCTGAGGGCTTCAGAGACGGCGCTAACACATCGGGTGGCAGTTCCATAATTATTCGCCATAAAATCATGGCGGCTCTTGCTGAGAAGGTTGTGGAGGTCGTTCAAGGACATGAATCTCAGATCCGGGTCTACATCGTTGATCTTGGCCAAGACCTGAGAGACGTTCTGCGCGGTCGCATTGCTGAAATTGTTTCTTCCTGTCATGCCGACGATTTCCTTTCTTGGTGTGAGGAGGCAGAGTGTTTCTCTCCAAAGGAAAATGCCTCGCGGTGAGGTCGAGCTATCTTATGTCCACTTTAGATGTCTCAAATGGCGTCTTTGGCCACTGAACGGAGCTTCGAGATAGTTCCTTGACGGTGTTAATGCGGTGATGTCTTCGTCCGCAGCGTTATTCTAATGGTTTTACAGTATCGTGCGGCAGGAGTCTCACCACTCAATCGTTTAGTATTGAAGACCACGGTGTAGAGGTGAAGATTTGTTTTGTCGAAGTGAAGCTCTCAGGTCGTCGAGCTTATGATGGGTGCCTCCAGGTGCGTCGGGTCGACCAGATTAGATAAGATCAAGATCAGGAAGTTGGTGCCTGAATCGCCTGACATGGCTTTGCGACGCTTGGCACTGGAGTCAATGGAGCGATGACATAGCGATTGAGGAAGGTCGGCCCACTCGCCATGGCCCAGCCGGCTCGTCCACGGTCTTCCAAGAATATATTCCCAGCCTCCTACAACAACACCACATGAAAACCACAAAAGTATGTACTCTCCTAAAAGCTTTACTTTCTGTGCTTATACTAATGGTTCTAGCTTACAACCGCTATTTAAACTCACCACTCAATTGACAGACCAACAATCACAATGTCGTTCCCAAGAGCTGCATCCAGCGCTGTCCGCGCCCTTAGAAATGCCGCACCAAAGACCATCCGCCAAACCACCTCGCGTAGAGGTTATAGTTCAGGGAAAAAGCAAGCAAACTCTCAGTCTGGCTCTGATCTTCCATGGTAGGTTTGCATTATTCTTTGTTCTGGTTTCTCATCGTCTCCGGCGCATTGTTCTCACATTACATCATAGGCTCATCGGCGCTATCGGAGTAACTGTCCCAACAACCTGGTATGTCTTGAAGGCGTCGCCAGAGGAGAGTCACCATGTCCATATGCCACACGCACCACATGGCTCTGAGAAGTGGCAGTCAAATGACGACAACGAGAAGGCGATGGCCAAGGATATCCCGGAGACCTCGGACGACGATGACAAGGCATCCGAGAGAAAGGCTGATGACAAGGATTCTTCCCCATCAGATGACAGCGCTGCTGCTGACGAGTCTGGCGAGAAGTCGGATGAGGAGAAGGACGAGATGAAGAAGGCCAAGCCAGCAGAGAACGATTACCAGGGTGACAACACCATCAGACACATTCCAGATGATAAGGGAGCCACCATGCTCCGCAAAGACTCCACCAACGCCATCAAGGCTGGCACTGGCGACGATGTCCACAAGAGCGATGACCCAAGAGCATCAAAGGATTATGTAAGCATTCCATCTATGGACGGTTGGGCAACCACTGACGCAGGATAGGCTGCCGCTGCCAAGACTGCTGGTGACGGCAACACCATGTCCGGCAAGCAGGAGAAGCTCTCCAACACCGATACCAAGCACTCCCTGTACATCGGCCCTGGATCCGGATTGAGCCAGAAGGGCGAGGGTACTCCAGAAACCTCAAAGTCCAAGGGCACTGTCGACGTAAGAAGACCTCAAGCTTAATTCATTAACAACCACCTCTTGCCTTTCCTTATCGAATCGGCGGATACCTCGGATGGACCGAACGAACGCTTTCCTATCGTCGCAACGCTACCGGTCGATCTTTCTTTTCATTCACAGCTGACCGATCGAATCAAGGTTTCCCGAGTAAATTCAACTTCCATTACACTAATACTTCTTTTAGGGGGGTTGAGTAACCTTGCTAACCGTCATTTCTAGTTCACTTCATCTGCTGGAGAGTTTAAGGATAAAAAGGAGGAGGAGGGAACTGAGACCAAGGATACCCCTGATGAGGAGCCCCAGCAGAAGACCCAGGGCAAGGAGGACGAGGAGAACAAGGAATAAACCACCCCCTTGTAAAGTTTGCGTATACACGTAGTCAAGATGTCTCCAGCTGTGTAAAGAGGTTTGACTCATAATATACCGAAAAGTTTTTTTCTCTGTATCTTTGCTTTGCTTGTGTCATTGTACATATGCTCAATTCACCAGCCTGCGTACCTTTGGAAGTAGTCTAATCTGTCATACGGCCGTGATTGAAACGAGCCCCTACTGTAAAATGGTGTATCGACCACTGCGCCCGAAAAGCTTGTAAGTCATCATCTCATTTGACTATGACGTTGGAAAGCGAGTCGGCGGCGAGAAGAGCGCTCCTCCCTCCACAGATGTTGGCCTACACGGGTGACGTTCGCATCAGCGAAATGGCTCTTGCCTCCGCTACACAGTTACGGCAGCAGAAGCTTCGGCGTAGGACCAACCTCAGATCTCCGATCCTCCTTCATCCTCTTTAACATCTCATCTCATCACCATACGAGTACACATCCCATCACTATTGTATTCTCACCTTTGGTTTTAGCTGGATCTCGTTTCTCTTTGGATGGGCTTGACTCGTTACGACTATAGCTTACACGTCGTATTCTTCGCTCTTCATCACTCTAATCACTCCATGCCATCACCGTCCCCCATCTCCTAACAACATGGCAATGCCGAAGAAATCCCCTCCGTCCTCCATTATGGAAAACCTGGCCACAGATATCCACCACCGCGCTTCCATCGCCTTTCCTGACGCCTCGCCCGCCCCTCTTTCCCAGTTTCAGAACTCCCAGGTCCCAAACTCACAGGTCCACTCCCGGCCACCGCCCGCTGGCTCATACGCACAATTTCACCCCGCTGCCGCTCATCCGCATATCACGCACGCTTACTGTCCTCCTTATATTGAGCAAAGGTACTTGAGTGGAGGGCGTAGGAGCTTTTCCAACAATTCCGGCTACAACCCGGCAATCCACTTTGGAATGAGCCATTATCCTCACCAAAAACCTAGTCCATGGATGAATAAACTCTGCCACGAGCCGGAAGGGGATTTAGGGACGTGTTGTGTTGGTTGTTGGGCGCCGTGTGCGCTGTATGGGAAAACTCAGTATAGGCTTAAGCAGATGAGTCAGGGTGACGATCCTTTGGATCTTGTTGGCCAGAAAAATAGGCCGGCACTGCCTATGGCGGAGCGGACTGACAGAGGAGAAGATGAGGAGTGGGAAGAGGTGCAAGGGTATAAGGCTTGTAATGGGCCGTGTTGGATGCATCAGATGCTGTGCTTTTTTTTTCGGACGGAATGTAAGTTAACCAATCTCTTCGCTCTAAGACATTGCCTCCAGGTCTAGTAGTCACGGAACTCATCTCGACACTGCTTTAGATGTACTCTGCTGACAGGTTACAAATAGGGTGTGTAGTAATGCTCCAGCACTCCCGCGTCAGAGCAACATACAACATCGATGGCACTGCCGGCGGCGACTGCGTACAATCATACTTCTGCACGCGCTGCACCGCCATGCAAGACGAGCGCGAAGTCATCGACAGAGAGCGACGCATTCTTCGCCAGCAGAACGGTAGTGGTAGGCTAATCACCGACCAACCAGGTGGTCAGATGCAGATGAGATATTCCACCTCAAACCTCTTGGAGGAAATCCCAGATATCCTTAGAGATGGGTTTAATGGTGGTGCGAACGGTTATCCATCAAGCTCAAACCTTCCATCGCAGCAAAGTTCTGGAAGAGGGAGCTTCAACAATGGCACCTCGCGAGGAAAGGCCAAAGGCGAACATCATGAAAGCCATGAGCTGGCCAACCTCACACCAGCAGCCATAGCCTATGGCACTGACATCTCCGACCCCGAAACCGAGCACGGCTCTCGCGGTCGCCGCTCATCCGCAGCTTCCTCTCGAAAACTAGAGGTCCTGGAATCTTCACCCCTTGGCTCCGCCTTGAACCCCATAACCGTCTCCCGCAGCGCCAGCGTAGACCTGGGGAAGAATTCCAAAGGGTTTGCTGATGTTCCACGGAGATGTATCACGAATCCGAGTAGGATGAGGTACAACCAGGCTCCTATCGGTGCACCCAGTCCGAGAGTCCTGGCGTATAAGCTCAGGAGTCTGGATCTGGGGGATGAGAGGCGCGGCTTTGGGTTTGAAGCTATTCAGGAGAGGGGGAGTGAGGAGAGTGGGCCGACTGTTGGCTCGCGTACCGCTGTTAAGTCACTTGCAATGGAGTCCCTGAGGTCGGTGGCGAGCTTGCAGAGAAAGGATAGGGAGAGGGCGGCAAAAGAGAAAAGGACTGAGGATGAGGAGTTGAAGTTGAGTGATGAGGGGCAAACGGTGTTTTTTGGTGTTGATGGGAGGGTTATTAGAAGGAGGATAAGCGAGTGTCTCCGTCCTAGAGCGAGTTCGAGTGAGACGCCTGAGATTTATGCGCTGCGTCATGTTGGGCCGCGGACTATGAAGGTGTCGAAGATGCCGAGCAACCTGCTCGCGGAGCTCAGGACGGGTACTGCGTATAAGCCAGCTCCCTTGCTCGAGAAGGGCAAGATCGATATGGTTGGTGGTCTCAGCGCCCCAGTCGCAGTAGACACCTCCACAGCCATCTCCGTCAGTCCAGCATACGGACAAATCCAAACCACGTTTCCAGCCACGGGCTTACAGAAGAGATCAAGTATTACCGGCGAAGGCAGATCGATGAGCGCAGGTAGCGTGCACTCGGACATCGCCAACTTATGGCGTCAAGCCGCCTCATCAACCACAGCGAGCTCTGCCTCTGGTAAGTCGCCAGAGACCATTGGGACTGTTGGCGAGGGCTCGCTGGCTTTGCCACAGGATAACCTTGCGCCGAGTGCTATGAGTACGCTGTGGTTGGGTTGTAGTGAAGATGAGGGGACCACCGGACCGACGAGCCCAGTGGCTTTGGTGAGGCCGGGGTTTGGCGAGAGTGCGGCGAAGAGTGGGCTGGAGACTGCCTTTTGTAGTCCTGCCTCGGAGTCAGTTACTCCAGGTCATGGAAACACAACAGCGGTGCTGTCGAAGGCTGATAAGTTCTCGAGTAACACCAATACTTCTGATGGCGCTATAAGTGGTGGCGATACGCCACGGTTAGATGATATTGCCGTTGGCGTTGTCCGTACTTCGAGTCCGGCGTTGACGCAGACACCGAAGCATAAGAAGAGTGTCAGTGATTGGTTCAAAGACATTGGACGCTCCAACTCTAAGGGGAGTATCCATAACAATATTTTTAGCGAGAAGGAGAAGGATAGTATTCCGCCCGTGCCATCTCTCCCACCAGTCGAGAGCTCTATATGGCGGCCTTTTAGCCCGCTGGGGATGAAGGAGCGGTTGAATAATCGGAAGGGCGCTAGTACGTTGACGGCGGCAAGCAGGAAGATGGGAACGGTTGAGGCGAATAGGGCTGTGAGCTCGCCGTTTGTGGGTAAGAAGGAGCCGTTGATGGATGCTACGAATGAGTCGATGGGTACTGAGGGGAAGGTGTCGGTTGAGGATTCGTGGCGGCAGCATTATCTGGCTGGTACTCTGCCGTCGGCTGTGTCTGGCTCGAGCACTACTGTTAACACAACCTCAAACCACACATCAAGTTCCGTCGAAGAATCTGCATCTGGCCAGCCGGCAATGGAGAGGCGACAGTCCTACTCAGACGCTCTCATGGCGTTGCAAGACGAGCAGGGCACGGGATCGGTTAAGGGGTTAAGGGCGGTTAGTAATGCGGCGTTGATGATTGCTATTAGTACCGGGAGCGCCATTGCGGATGAGAAGGCCATCAAGTTAGGGCAGAGGGCGTTCCCCTTGGTTAATAGTCCGGCTGCGAGCTTGTCGAGGAAAACGGGCGCGGATTTCCTGGAGGTTACGCCTAAGATTATGGTCTGCTCACTCCTCTCGCCTTCGCCGAAGGTGTTGGAGATGAGAAGTAGTTCGCCGACTGTGTTGGAGAAGAGAGAGGGCTCGCTCCGCTCGCCTACCCCCAAAAGACATCTCACGCAGTCTGGGCAAGAATACAGGGCTCGCGGCACTCGATTTCGGAGAACTGGAGACGAACCATGTTAAGCTTCTTGCAGAGACGGAGAGTGCGAATGCTTATAGTACGGAGACGCTGCTTAGTACTATTAAGGAGCTTGCTGGGTCAAATATCGGAGCGTGGAGCCTTGTAGCCTCGGGTGCCAGCACGCCGTCCACGTTGACAGACGCCATTAAGCAGGCAGGTTTAGGGGTTAGTGAGAATCTGATGACGCCTAGTGAACTTCCGGACAATGTGACGAGGTTTGTACCCGGTGAGTTTCCGATGACTCTTGTCGATCGGTCTACACCAATGTCAGCGGGGGAGGTGATGGAGAAGCCCCCAATGCCGAGTGAGATGCTAGCCCAGCCCGTCACCAAAGGCATGGCGATTCATCATGGTGCAGAGGGCGCTGAGACGACGAGCGCAAACGACTTTAGCTCTGCTTCAGCTGTGAAAGCTATGCAGGATATGGCGAAAGAGAACGGGCCAACTGATAACGATCCGTTCTGCCATCCTTTCTTCTCCGGTACTGCCCTTATCGACTTCGCTCTCTTCAAGCCGTCGAGCCTTGAACGACAGTTTATGTCTTCTGAAGATATGAGCTCAGGAGATGCGGTCTTTGAAGACGCTGAGATGAATCCATTGGCCGTGGGTATTGCTCTTGAGCAGACGCAAGATGTGGAGGTCAATCCTCTTCTTCAACCATTGGAAGACCTCACACAACCCGAAGCTGGACTGGGGGAAGGAAAGCCCTTTGAGATATTTGAGGACGCTACGGCGACAGGCTACGTCTCAGAGCTAGACTTGGAACCCGAAGTGTTGACGGGGGACGATATCCGGGCCTTCACCCCACCGCTTGACCACCCGTCGAGTAGTGAGAGGATGGACGATGCTATCGCAGCCATATTGGTGCCAACTCCCCCGCTTGCTTCGCCTATCACCGAGGGTTGGACTGCATCAGCGAGCGCTATGCCTGGTGTCATGGCGCAGCCGGTGCTTGACTCTGATGAGCTCCGTGGGGTGTGTGATAGGTTGAATCGCGGCAGCCTGAGTTATGCTACTGAGGGTAGCCATGAGATTCTGACGGTCAAGAAACGCGACGTTGATATATTGCAGCAGGTGGCTGTTGCGGAGCCGAGCACACAGGCGAGGAAGGTCATGCGTCAAGTGTCTGGCAACCTTCCAGATACTCAGGTCGATGGTGAGAGAACTGTGTCCTCTGAGCATAGAGATCTTGAGTTGGGGAGCGACCTAGACATGGCTGCTGTGAATGCTAGGCAGAATACGTCGCCGAAACAGAAGTCGAAGGAAAGGCCGGAGGTGAAGAGGGAGAGTACGGTTATTGTGAGGCATGGTGTTGTGCATCGGGATTCAGGAGACGGTATATTTGTAAGAGACAAATTACTCATTCCTATGCCGAGGGATAAGAAGGTGGATGGTAAAGGGGAGGGGCCGAGGATCAAGAGGAGTCCGTCGCCGGCTGAGACGATGTTGCGTGGCATGCTGGGAAAGATCGCTGGGAAGAGCTCTGAGCATTTACCTTTTCCTGGTGTTGTTATGGGTGGTGACGGCGCAAGCTCGTCTGCGGGTCGCTGTGGTGCGAAGGGAGGTGATGGTAAGGGTGAAGGGAAGAAGGAGGCACTGAGGACGCCAACGCCAAGAATCATGGTTACGAGCGCCACTAGTGAGGATACTGTTGTTGCTACCAACCCTGGAAATGATAAGGAGCCGAGAGAGGCGAGGGATGGGAAGGGTGGGCAGAGAATCCCGAAGAGGAGGAGGGGAAAAAGGAGTGGTAAGACTGCGAAGTGATTCGGCTGATGAATGGATGACCGGACTGGAGAAGTGGAAGGGGAGCGCGGGATTGCAGTGGTTTTATGAGTATAAGGGTACGGACACAGGGTATGAGGATAGGCTATAGGTAGTGTTAGCATGTCATTCGTTTTTGGAATTTCTCATCGGAACACTGTTTCATTCTTCTATCATCCTCGGTTTAATGGTACACATAGGAAAGGCCTCACTTACCGCCAAGTACAAATGCAAACCATAGCTGACGACGCCGATATGGACGCCATGTTTTTTTCTCCAAGCACTGAGCTTTAAGTCATCCGACAATATATCATGTCATCCCGATGCCACAGCAACTGCCCATATGCCTCTTCGTGTCGAAAATTGCGCCGGATCGAATTCTTATGCGGACAAGTACTGCTGACAATTACTAGACTCCACCAAGAAAGGCCAATGGGGCATTACGTGGATTTACATCTGGGTTACGCTTACCATTAGCGAAGATTCACTTGCTGGTTTGGCTGTGAAGCATCTAGGCAAAGGGATCAAACTGGCCTTTATTCATCCTCGAGACATGGTCGAACAACAGATTATGCAGAGACATCTTTACCAGTCGCTAATCTCGAAACCCCACAAGTTCGACAAGAGGCTGATATGGATCGGAAGGTTCTTTTGGGATGTTGTTGTAGATTAGAAGTTCTTTTGGATATCGCTTTGGAGCCTTGGAGGTTCTTCAGGTGGTCGTGGATGGGAAAATTGTGCAGGAGGTGGGCTAACTGGTTTAAGGGGTACTTTGCTTTCGAAAACTCGCCAGAGTAAAGGATTATAAGAAGAGCGTGTATGAGGGTGCGAAAATAGGGAAGCGGAAAACGGTTTTGAGATGATCTGGTCGATTTGAATGTGTTTTCAGAAGTTTTTCAGTATGGATTTTATGATTACAGCGAATCTATCCAGTATATATAGACTTGATGTGCTACTCACGGGATTCAACTTAAAGGTCAGGGTCTACTACAGCTGGCGGCGGAACAACTAGTTGCTGCCATAACGTACCACAACCCATGGGTTCTGGCACAGCAGATGGTTGACTAACATTCACAAGATGCATGAAGCAAGACCAATGATACTCATGGGTACAATAGGTTCCTCCACAAGTTTTCGATTCTCTGCCGCTTAATCTTCGTTCGCCGTCCTGAAAGTTGTACTGACAGATTGCGCACATCTGCTGTTAGTTAAAAGCTCAAGGTTGAGGCGCCGCAGTCCCGGTCACACACATTCCCAGCATCACTCTATGCTCCGTCTCATACGTGCTGGACATTTGCTCTATGTTGACCATCACGAGCTTAGGCACCCTGCGTTTATAGCACCCAGCTTTAGCTCGGCAGGTGCGCATAAACCATGGGTGTGGAAAAGTGCACTGTCGTAACAGGCCTGCGCGCTTTTATGTCACCATCTATTGAAGCCACGTCAAACCCAATTCGATGATTCCAAGCGGTCATCGGTTCCAATCTGAGTCCTGAGCATAGCTGTTCTAAGAGGGTGTCGATGGTCTTACCTTTCACCCGGCATAACTGAGCAAGTTTGATCTTGGCTGCCGCATTAATCCCCCATATCTCTATCGGCTGGTGCCACCGCAATACATGGCCAGCAACTGCGTGCTGATCGAAATGGTGGCTAGTCTTTGGGTTTATAACTTTAGCACGTATGTTAGATTAGTGGCCTCTTCAAGGCATACTAGTTTTCGAAGAAATCTTGCAGATCCGCCATGAGAATCTCACAAAGCTCATCGTGCGGATCAGAGATGTAGCTGCGGAGAGTGATTAACTGCTCCTGGGTGGGCATCGTGCGGCAAAATGGCCGACGATTGACGCCCAGTAGTCCTGTGGAATGATACGATGTTGCCTGAACCTGGGCGCGGCGCGCCTCGTTGAGGTGCCTGAACTGGTATCGTCGTGGACGCCGCTGAATCTGTTGCCAACATTGTGGTTCCAAAACTATTCGTTCTCTCAGTGGTGACCATACAGCCCAGTTTGTCCTTGCCATCCATTGGTTAAGCCTAGTCCTCGGCTATCCAAACATCTCCTGCCAAGCTGGACCTCGTGTGCTTGAACATATATCGTGGCTTGGCTGTATGCTCGCGCGCACCTGCAAGTACCGGCTCAGCTAGGGCTGAAGTGTAACTCCAGAAAAGCTTCGTAGTCGCACAGGGCGGATATACCGACACGCCGGGTAACATTGGTGTTAACCTCAGTGTGATAACTTCGGATGTTTGCCATCTCAAAGAGCTCAAGCCTCACAGCTGAAGGTATGGCATAGAAGGACCGACGCGGTCATTGGCATCGTGAGTTCCACGGAAAAGGGGGGTAACACCGGAACCTGCCGCCGGGTGACTTCCTGCCCAACATGTCTTGCACGTTGGCGAGCTGCCATTACTCCTTCTCAGCATCATATTGTCCTCGTTGGGGCACATTACCCATCATGTTTACGAAGTAGTCGCGCGGCCCGCGTTTCGGTATATGTCTTGCCATCCCACACGATATTTTTCTTCATCACCTCTCCTCAACTCACTCGTTCTTCATCAAATTTGCTCCTTAATTGACGGACCTATACTGCCCGCTTGACTTTAAAGCTTTCATACTCTCGATTCGGAAGCTCCAACATGTTGCTCATCAAAGCTCTCATCTTGCCAATCATTGGTTCCGCCTTGGCTGTTCCTCACAACAATGAGAAGCGCCAGGATACCGGTGTCATCGCAGCCCGCGCTTGCTCTGCCAACAACCTTCTTCGTCTTTTGAGGAGATACCGTGCTGACGCCTCGCCATTCTGCTCCAACTTCCTGGCCGGCGGTGCTGCTGCCACCTCCACCGTGACGATTCCTGCTGCGACCGCCATCGCCGACAACTTTGTCACTGCCACCGTGACTCAGACCGTTGTTTCCACTATTACTGAGGCTGCGTAAGTATCTCTTGGCCTGTTCCCTGACCGATAACTTAGTAATACCTCTCTCCAGAGCCCTCGGACGCCGTCAAGCCGCTTCAAGCCCAGCCTTCCTCGGCACCTACACTGCCGACCCACGCCTCAGCAGCGAGTGCGCATGCTTCCTCGGCACCAATCTTCCAGGAAATGCCACTGTAGCCGCCACTGTCACTGGTGTCCCAACTACACTCTTATTCACCGCTACGGTAAGCTTTCATGCGCCCTTCTGTGATCATTTCACACTAACTGGTCCGAGGTTTCAACCGAGACTGCCACAATTACCGAGTTCACGACTATCACCAATACTACATCCACCTCCTCTTGCGGCACAACCATCGTCCTCGCCAACCCAACTCCCCTCGTCGGCGACACCGTCTCCGCTCCATCCAGCGTCGACGACACCTTCTACCCAGTCACTCTCCCTTTTTCCGTACAGATCTACGACCAATCCGCCTCCACCATCTACGTCAGCACCAACGGCGTCATCTCTCTCAGTTTCGGCTCCTCAAGCTACACCGAGGAGCCACTGCAAGCCTTGTCCCAACCATCAAACGCCGTCTTTCCCTTCTGGGACGACACTTACATTTTCGCTGGCGTTCCACAAGGCATCTACTATCTTGTTGACAGCGGGAAGATCACGATTGAGTAATATCTTAGCCATTATGTTGCGCCGGCGGAGTATTATCACTACATCGTTCAGTATAACAGTGCCCAGCCTGGCAAGTGGCAGTTCACTTACTATGAGGTTTCTGACCAGGGTAATTCATCGTGTGTGGGTGCGCAGGGTGGCGGGCAGTTTGTGCAGTACAGCTTCAGGCAACCTGTTATCAACAACGGTTTGAATTTGCTGTTTGACACCAACACTAATACGATTAGCGAGAGCAACGTCTGCTTCTAAGCGACTGGAAGTGGACGTGGATGCTCCGCTATGGCGCGCTCGCTGGCCTGCTGTCCGATTGTTGAGATCGGTGACGGGATGCTATGGCTTTATCGACTTGGCCTTCTGCAGGTATGGGCAATCAGTTAGCGGGTGAAGTGGTGGTATTCATTCCATCGGAGGACATTTGATGATAAATGGGACAACTACAGAGCTTAAAAGTAGTGGCTTGGTGGTATAGATTGGTAGAGGCTATATGATTCAGAATGCGACCTGCAAAAGAGGCGAATATGGTTAAGCAAATTGATTAGGTTGTCTCTATATAGCTTATCGTAATCTGAAACTCCTAAATACTCTGTGTGTTTGCTTGCTAGTTTGGGTGCTTCTCTGTGCTCATGTATGTGCCCGCTGCAATGCTACTGTTCGTGGTGCTTGCTTAGACAGATGGACGTCTCATCTTTTTCAGCGTCTTTGGTGCGAGGTCCATATCCTCATCCTCTTCCTCATCATGTCTAACATCACTCCTCTTCTCTTGTGTCTGCTTGGCCTCTAACTCTTTAAGAGCTTTCTTGGTCTGCTTAGCCACCTCAGCTTTCTGCGCAATCTCCCAGTCAGGACACCCTGTACGTCTAACTAGACTAGAATTAACAGCATCACCAAACCACCTCTCCCTCCTCGTCCTCTTCCTCTCCCCGCCCTCAAGCGCTGATATCGCAGCCCTCGTAGTCCTCATCCTCTTCCCAGGCTTCCCGCCCTGGCTCAGTAATCCACTCAGTCGGATTCTATCCTCTGCGAGTTGTGCGTCGTAGGATATGATGGAGCGGATGTAGGGCGCTACATCGAGGGAGAGGATTGCGAGGGTGCGGTCTAGAACTGAGGGGTCGAGGGTGGAGAAGGAGGTTGTGGAAGGGGTGGGGGAGGCTATGGGGTCGAAGCAGGCGAAGTCGGGGCGGGTGATGCCACAGCGTGGTGCGTTGAGGGAAGAGATAATGAAACGGGTGGTTTGTTTCTCGGTAGGTGGTGGGAAGCTCAGCGTCGATGACCTGGAGGTGGCTGTGGTGGCTGGGATAGCGGAGTTGTGGAGGACGGAGCGAGAGAGCGTTTTGATCGCCAACGCGATGTCTTGATCCAGCTTTACGGAATCGGTGAGCAGGTCGGCTTGGATATGTTTGATTCCGAGGATATTGTCATCCAACCTCTTCTGCGGTAGCTCAGGTGTTGTGGGATCGAGGGGGACGACGGTCGATGTGGCGTAGTAGCCATGGGATGAGAGGTCTGCCATCGACAGCGCTTCTGTGAAATCTTGGTACGCTGAGAGAGCGGCGAATTTCTCCTTGGGGGAGGATGTGTCCAGTGGTGACCTTTCGTCGTAGGTCAGGGAGGGGTGGAGGGAGTTATGCCAGTCCCCTGCGTCGAGCTGCCAGCCCTGCCATGTTTCTTTGAGGATCTCTTCCTCCGCGGAGGTGATGCTGTTGGTGGAGTGAAGGTAGTCGTGGCCCAGCATCCCCATGCCACTGCGGTACGTGCCTTCGCTGACGACTCGGAGCGTTCTGCCGTGGGCGTCGAGATCTTTGCCCTTTGGCCAGCGTGGGACGAACCAGTCGAACCCCCCTTTGCGGTCACCGACACCGATCTGGCACCAGAACTCCAGCTCTGTCATTGAGGCGCGAAGATCATACTTGTGGGACTGGTATAACTGCTTCACGGCCTTGCGCTCGATGACATGTCCTTGGTTCGCTGCAGTGAGGAGCATATAGTCCACTGCAAGATCAATGGGAGGTGGCTGGAAGCGGATGATTGCGTGTAATGGCAGAGTGTTATGGGGGACAAAAGATTCGTCGTTACACGTTATGATGAACGGGCGCTTGGAAGCCTTGATAAGATCTAGCACAGTCTTCCAGAACTCAGTGTCTTGGGCAAACAAGACATCGACTTCTTCGAGAAGGATGAGGGATTGCTTCTGCTGCACTTTTGATTTCGGTGTTTCGGGCTTTGGCTCTTTCTTTGGGCCGGCTATCTTTGTAAGTTGGTAGCCCTCGTACTTGGCGATTGGTGCGGGCTTTTGGAAGAAAGACATCATTGTGCCCTGCTTTCCACTCTTGAGGTCTGCGTCAAGCGCGTCAGAGGCGCGCTTCATGTCGCCATCTGGCTCATTGCTTGATTGACGTTTATGCTGCACGAGGTGGTTCCTTGTCATGTCTCCGACCTTCTCGAGGACATCTTTTCCACTGCGGCGACTGCCAGAGTTGATCTCGAAGATCTCGAAATCTAGCTCCTGCGCCACCGCATAGATGGCAGCAGTCTTCCCGCATCCGTTCGGTCCAGAGATCAAGACAGCATTCTGGAGCTTGCCACCATCCTTGGAACCCTTGGCGGCAGCATCACCACGACGGACCACTGTCCGTAAGCCTCCCTGACCGTCAGGAGACTCAAAGTCATCAACTTCTTCCATCTCATTATCTTCTTCACCGTCAGAGACAACAAAGCCATCAAGCTTCGTCGACTTCCGCTTCTTCTTCGGTGGCGAGGACTCTCTCTTTGATTTTGCAGAAGGCTTCTTGTTGACCTTGTTATCCACGGCGTCCACTGTGAGAGTCTGCAGCCACTCTTTGAGAATCGTGGCTTCGCGTCCACTTTGAAGTACTTCGGCTGCGGATTGAGGTGCGTACTTCTGAACCCATGACTGTGTCGAGCACTCGCCTTTATCGTAAGCACTCAATGAGTCTGGGATCCGTTGATAAAGCCTCGAGATGGCGATGTGAGGAAAGAGGCCTGGGTTTTGAGCGGCAAGCTCATCTTCACTCTCATAGTCCCTTCTGGCGGAGACGCTAGCCTTAATCTGTGGCTGGATATGACGCTGAAGCTTAATCCCTGACTCGAAGTGGCGCCGTGGTATCCTTAGAGTCTTATCCGCAGGCAGGTGATGGTTCTCATCCACAGCAGCAAGGTCGGCCTTGATAGCGTCCAAGTTCAGCTTGGAGATGACGCTGTTGAGGATGTCCTCATCAGCGGACGGCATGGGCAGTGCATGCTTGGCTTTTCTACTTCTCTCACTGACAACAGGTTGCTTAGAGTCGGTCAATTGCGACGACGGCAGGAGCTCCAGGGAACCTCTGACATGAGCCATGTCCTTGGCTGGCCATGTGGGCTCCAATGCACCTGTTGTCTTCTGCATCTTGGCCGCGCTCATGATGGGGGCGAAGGAGCCATTGGTTGCTGTCGCGCTGGTTCCATGTGGTGCATAGCGGAAGAGAGAAGCTTTCGGAGGGGTGCTTTGGCGCTTTGGCAGAGGCTCGCTCTCACGAGATGGTGAGAGACGAGAGACTGCTGGTGCTGATGGGGCTGGTGCATCTTCTTTCGGCTCGAAAGCAGCTTTCACTGCAGCCTTACCCAAGAAGAAAGGGTGAGGTTTCGCTGGCTTTGCAGCTGGTTTGGGAGATTTCCTTGGAGTTGTTGGCCGTTTCTCGTCATTGGCCTCAACATCCTTCTTCTCCATGTCTGCTGCGACAATCGGTTTAGCATCTGCCTTCTTAGGTGTCCAAGCTCTGAAAGCCCGTTTCTTTGTCGCCTTTGGTTTTGGTGTCGACTTACTAGGCTTGCCGCCGAAGAACGGGTGAACATCCCGCTTGAGTTCTGGAGATCGCGAAATAACTCTTGTGGCGGCCATCGTCTGTGATCAATCCTCACAACCAAAACCACTTTACGCGAACCCACCTCGCGCGAGATATGCTTGGTGGTGTCGCCAATCAATTCATAGGTGATAGATACGGTAAAGGTGATGTTGTACTAATGAATATATTGGTACCGAATAATCCGTTGGAGTCGGTCGTATTTGCGCAAGGAGATAAGGTGAGTATTAGTATAAGAGCTGGTCAGACAGCTTCACTACGATGACCCTGAGACCGCGTCTGAGAGTCTGCGTCGCGTGTAATTGGAGGCTCGTGCACCTTCATTCACTCGCTCGTGACTGATGCCTTATGTTTGGGGCACAAAGTAGTAAAGTGGTTGATCCCTGTCCCGGTGCGGATTAACTTCCGGTGATTCTCCCCAAAAGTTTTGGGTTTTGGTGATAACGCCCAGGACCACCAGCCTGACGGCGACCGATTTGTGTTTACTTGCGCAGTTATATACCCAACGGCGCAATCATGTCGTCGACTTTCAAGATCCAGAAGCCACTTGTCGTGGCACAATTATCAGAACCAGTTGGCCATGCTGCAGGGCGCTATGTTGTGTCTGATGTCCACGGAGGAGTCCCAGGAACCAGAAAGCGCAAGCGCGCTGAGCTCGCTGTCGGCATTGATGGCGAGGGGACTAACCTCTACGATGTGTGTATACTAGCTCAAGAAGTAGAAATGGGCGCATTGCTGACATATAAAAGATCCCACAATCAAAACTCATCACATCCTACGCTCTCCCTCCACAAGCCTCGATAACTTGCGCGCCTGCATCCCTCCGCCTCAACCTCGGAAAGAACCGCTCAGAGAGGAGGACATACGTTGCAACCACCGAGTCCGAGTCAAAGGTTACATTATTCAAGGAGACCACACAGGAAGAGGGACACAGCAACCCATCATCGGCAACACACAACCTGACAAGCTCTAACAAGCCAGTCGTCTTTCTGGGAGTCGCACACGAGAAGAACGGATCGAGCGAGGACAACCTGATTGTCGTCAAGGCAGATGGAGAGATACAGTGCCTGAGTGGCGAGAATTTGACGTTACAATGGACCTCGCAAGCAAGCGCGATTGCACGAAACACTTCAACGCCCGAGATACATGAGAACAAGGTCGAGCATGTCGCAATTACGGATGCACACACCGCGAGCGCAGGATTGTTGAAGAATCGTCCAGATGTCTTGAGCATTATCAACGAGGATGGAAAGACGATCGAGGCAGACGGATTCAACCCAACAATCATCACCATTATCACATCGCCCGTCAACACCAAGCTGTCCGCTCAGCGCAATCTCCACGTTTTCGCCCTCCCAAGACTCCCGACACCATTCGTATCAGGGCAGATCCATTCCGTTCAGCGCCTCCTCTCAATGCCACTTTCATGGGAGCATATCCGCCAACCAGCCACTTTTGGCGAGATCCAGTACGAGATGCACCCAGCATCCGGGCAGCTCTTCCAACTCGCGGGCCGCAACGTCACAATCTATGATCTCTCCGCCAAAGACCTGACACAAATGATCAAGTCCCAGCTCGCAATCGACAATGCATCCTCCTTCTTGCGTCTCGAGAAGACAGCACTCATGATCGCCACAAGAGACACAGTAGACATCTACATCCCAGAGCACCACGCCCGCCAAGCATCCCTCAAGCTCGACACCGCAGCTTCAAACGCCGTCTCCCGAAAGCGCAAACACGATGATGACGAGTCCGCAGGTGTGAGCTGCAAGTTGGTCAGCTACTCCCAGAAGCACAAGCTCGTCCATGCCATCATCGGATCCGAACTCGTCGCATTCGCGATCGATGTCCCAGAACTAACCGGCACCCGCCGTCGCGCTCTCGGCCTTTTGGTTGACTCCCTCGGCTGCCCTGTGACGGATACCACCGAGTCTGCACCAAAGTTGAGACCAATCGGTATCTCCGGCCTGACGAGTTATATCCTAGGCACCAAGTCCGCATCCGACAGCGCACTGAAGGAGAAGTTTGCCAAGCTGGACGAGTTCGTCGCAGCGCAAGACACCAATGCGTTTGAGGGTCTCATGGCCGGAGGGCTGGGCATCAAGCGTGAGGCGGAGACTGAGGGAGTGCCGGGATGGATGTGGCCTGCTAGCCGTGCCGCATATCCAGAGGTTGATCCGAGGTTGACACAATATGCGTTGAGCAGGATCTTTAGCTGGAGCAGCTTGAATGAGGTGCCGAAGCTGATTGTTGTTTTCTTTCCGCATAATGTTGTGCAGTGGTTGTTAGAGACGGGGAATATGAGTAAGCAGGCCATTGAGTCGGCGTTGAGAAAGGAGGCACACGGAGAAGACATTGGAGATATCCCGGCTGGACAGCTCGTGGAGGCGTTGGTCGATATTGACAGGGAGATGAAGGCGCTGCTGTCATTCTTACAGCACAACTATCTCGACGCCTCCGAGCTCGTCGTCGCGATCCGCATCCTCATGGAGTCGCTTGGCATCTTTGGCGAGAGTTCCGCAAGCACAACCGATAAACCACTCCTCCTCACCAACGGCGACGTAGAAGCCGAGGCGCCAGCCGAAACCGATGTAGAGAAAGTAGAGGAGGAAATCCAAGAAGCTGACGCAGCCCTCCAACTCGCAGAGTATCGTCTTGGTGATGGAGCCTCTGTCCGGGACCAAGCACTCAGCTTGTCTCTGTCAAAGCTGCACGCCTGTCCACCTAACGCCGTGGTCTTGGCTCTTAAGAATCACCTTTCCGCGACGGAGATCGTCTCCCTCATCTATCTCCTGAGATTCGAGCTTGCGCGCGGCGCATGGACAAGCAGATATTTGGATAGCCATAGTGATGATGAGGTTAGCGAGGAAGAGAGGGCGACGCAGGATTCTACTATTGTGTTGATAACTTCCCTAGTAAACGCCTGCATAGACGCCATCGGGTCCAGCGGGTGGTTGTCCGGTGGTGCAGGAGGGGATAAGGAGTGGCATGCTGAGGAGCTTGTCTCAAACCTCAAACTGGAGATCTCGGCTGCGTTGGAGGGTATCGAGGAGGCTACCTACCTGCGCGGACTCGTTCAGGAAATGGTCAGATTCGGCGAGGCGACAAGCAAGGCACAGCCTGTGATGAAGAAGAGGAGGAAGAACAAGGAAATTGCGCCTACTAAGGTGGAGGACAAAGATATGGATTCTGTCTTGCCGTTCGGACTTAAGGTTGAGAGCCAGGTTAGTTTGCAGAAGGTTGGTGCGGGTGGTGAGATTATTCAGAGGACGATGAGGGACGTTGGGCAGCAGAAGAGTAGGAAGGTGGGGAAGTATAGTAGGGAGAGGATCGTCATCTAGATGGCAGCATATTGTGAGGAAGGACGTTGTTCAATGTGGTTTAGCCAAATGGTGTCTGGGAGTTGGTTGGATGGCGTTGCCTAGCATTGCGTGCGTGTGTTGCGTGTTAGATTGTTTGATGATTACCCAATCATACGCGTTCTATTCAGTTTATGATATACACAGCTGACTGTAATGATTGTTAATTGTAAACATCTTTCTAGCGGCTTCAGACGAGCCGTGTCCTTCAAATAATTCCTGAAGGGTTTTAGCTGCGGTGGTGTGGCGGTGCGAGAGGTGGTGGGGTTGCCGAAACACATCTTTATGGGGAAAGGGCGCTGGGTATGGGTGGCATTCCTGCGGTTACCTCCCTACGGTTGGTTAGAGGGGTGTCGGATAGTGGACGGGTTAATATCGTAGATAGGGGGTGGCTGGCACGACGGGTGGTTAAAGTGGTGTGGATTGGTTTGGAGGGAGTGAGAGCTGGATTTGGGATGATTCGGCTGGGCGGTGTGGTGTGAAGTGAAGAGAAAAGGAGACGGGGGGAGGAAAGATGAGCCGAAGGAGTGAGGGGCGAAGGCGACGCGGAATGAAATGCCTCGGTGCTCCTGATACTGTTGTGAAAGGTACCGCATCTGTCTATCTATACATTGTACTTACACTCTTTCAAGGGCATTCTGTGTGACGAGATCTCATCGCACATTGCTAGCCATGAGGTCTGCCTTATCTCAGATCCGAACCCAGCGCACCGGTATCACCACTCTCACTATCCGCGGAGCTTTTCAATCTCGTCACATCTTTGGCAGCTAAGCATTCGCCAAAGGCCTCTTTGTCAGTCTGCGGATATGTACCTTCGCTAAAGTGGGATGCCTAAATGCCGACGGGGCAGATGTGATGTGTGACCGGTAGCTGCCGGCTGCAGTCATACATGCCGCAGCCAACCATTCAGCGGTCCTGTCGCGCACGAGCGTGGAAGCAGTGGATGTGATAGGTGCTCAGTAAGTTTTTGAAGCTAGGCATCGCCTTCACATGACATTTGAGCTTGTTGTCTTATCTCCATTGTGACCGAAGTCAAAGACAGCGAGCTGTGAGGAGTATGAAGCGAGGCGCGAGTGGGCTTACAAGAGGTGAACGAAAATGGGAGACATGAAAAAAGAAAGCAAACAAGTGAAAGCTCGTGACTTGCAGGAGGATGTGGTGATGCATGACAGGCTATGCTGGATCTGGGTATAAGTCGTACAGAGCATGGCACATTAGTCTCACAGGATGCAACGGTGGTGGTGGAAGAACACGGGCACATCTACGAGAACCTCAGAACAGGAATAGGACGGACGAGTTACAGCTCGGACAATATTTTGGGCATATGGGGGCCAAACTCAGTCCTCAATTCAGAAAGATATGAGAATGTCTTTGGCGAAAGTGGTGTAAATCATCTGCTTGAGGCCGAGGCATCCTGTGAAGAGTAGGTGTATTGAGGCGCAGAATGAGGCCGTGCTTACTGGGCGATTGAGGCTCTGCAGACGTGGTGGAATGGTTGTACAGGAGTGGTGGAGTCGGTGCAGGTGTGTGGCAGTAGGTAGCGAATGAGGCAGTGTCCATGACGGTAGGATGCGTCTTGGCATCAGTTTTAGGGTATCCTGCCGATGCGAGTCGTAAGGCGTTGCACTAGTTTGCTGTACGTACATGAGGATGCTCAGTTCGAAAGGTGGGAATTACTGGGAAAGGCGTATCTGGTACTTGAGGAGGATGGGAGAGGTACCACGATTTCCATGGAGTAGTGAGTTAGCCAATATCAGGAACAAGTGTATGGGATCTCGGTTATTCACACAATTGGAGTGGTGGTCGTAGGCGCGATGTAAAATGGTGTTTTTCCTTTCATGCGAATCGCTTCGTCGTGCACAATAGCGGCCAAGAAAGTGCTTATGGTTGGAGGGAGCCTGCGCGGCTGTAACCACACAGGAGTCGGCTTTGGATTGAATTGCCAGATTGAGCTCCCCGAAGGATTTTGAAACAGGAAAGATAGCCTTTATAACGGCTGTGGAAGCGCGCTTTCCGGTCTCTGGAGATCCATGGTATCGTTTGAGAAGCCGCCTAGAGCCGGGGATAGTTGTCAAGGAGTCCCTGAAACTGATATTTGTGCGCTGAGCCGATAATGTTTGGCACCCCACTTCAACAGCGCCTCCGAAATCATGTGCTACCACGTAAGTAGCCGAAATGCTGTAGCTTTAGTGTTCTTGTGTTCCAGTGCTCAGGCTATGCCCGCAGCAACGAAAGCTACCAAAGAGGAAAGCATAGCGAGGTTGAACGCGCGCAAGATATAAAGCTTCTAGAACACTTCAAATAAGTCGACCCATTTAAAGATCTCCTAGCCTTGTTTTGGACTTTTTCTAGCGTATTTCGTATCCAACTTCCAATGGCTTATCGCAATGTCACTTTGACCATGTACCCTTGTACCCCC